>OLOA01002921.1_pt1 | contig 14648 bp, 9 predicted proteins | sample 1672201 | NCBI WGS metagenome assembly OLOA01 (sample SAMEA3136658, study PRJEB25190) | human gut metagenome
TCCGGTATGAAAAGGACAGCCCGGATGTTGTCCGGGATCTTTCCCTGGAGGTAAAAAAGGGAGAGTTCTATGCACTGGTAGGTGGAAACGGTACGGGAAAGAGCACTACGCTGTCTCTTTTAAGCCGGGTGCGATGTCCATACCGTGGGAAGATACTTCTGGAAGGGCGGGATATCCGTTCGTATAAAGACCGGGATCTGTATTGTGGGCTTTTGGGAGTCATGCCGCAGAACCCACAGAGCATTTTCTTAAAGAAAACAGTCTTGGAAGATCTGTATTCTGTGATCGGGGGCAGGAGAGAAAAAATGTCTTCGGAATATCAGATCCATATGAAAAAAGAAAAGGCCATAGAAGGAATCGTAAGCCTTACCAGGCTGGAAGGGCTTCTGGAAAGACATCCTTATGACCTGAGTGGCGGGGAACAGCAGAGGCTGGCACTTGCCAAAGTCCTTTTGCTTCGACCGCGGATCCTCCTGATGGACGAACCCACGAAGGGAATGGATGCAGAATATAAAGAAGAGATCGGAAAGATCTTAACCCGGCTGAAACAGCATGGCCTGACGATCTTTATGATCTCCCATGACGTGGAATTTGTTGCAGAGTATGCGGACAGGGTAGGCCTGTTTTTTGAGGGAAACATCGTTACCAGCCAGAATACCCGGGAGTTTTTTGCCGGAAATAATTTCTACACAACTGCAGCAAACCGGATGGCAAGGCATTTGTTTCCGGAAGCTGTGACCGGAAAGGATGTGGTTACGTGCTTACAGAGCAGCAACTGGACCAGTTTATAGATGAATTCTGGGAAGACACCCCAAATGAAGCACAGGAAGAGGAAACGGCAGAAGATCTGGAAGAATATACCCTTCCCTCCGATGGGATGATCATCCGGCAGATGGAAAAGAAGGGGAAAGTGAACCGGAGGACCTGGTTTGCTCTTGCTCTGATGCTTTTGGTCGTACCACTGCTTTTGTATCTGTCAGTCCGGTTTTTCCATGGAAGGAAATACCTGATATGCAGCCTGATCGTGATCGTGGCTGCAATGCTCCCGTTTTTTATGATGTTTGAAGGACGCAAACCAAAAGCACGGGAAATCATGGTGATCTCTGTCCTTGCAGCGATTGGTGTTGCAGGCAGGGCAGCCTTTTTTATGGTACCCAGTTTCAAACCGGTAGCTGCTATTGTGATCCTTACCGGTGTTTCTTTTGGGGGAGAGGCGGGTTTTCTCGTTGGCTGTCTTATCATGATGTTATCCAACATGTTTATGGGACAGGGTCCCTGGACACCATGGCAGATGTTCTCTTTTGGCATCATCGGGTTCCTGGCAGGAATTCTTTACCAGAAAGGAATCTTAAAAGCAAGGAAACGGGATCTTTGCATTTATGGATTTTTAAGTGTGGTGCTCATCTATGGCGGGATCATGAATCCGGCAAGCATCTTAATGTCTTACGGATACATCACACCGGCCAGCCTGGTTGCTTTTTACATTTCAGGGATCCCGGTGGATTTGGTGCATGCACTGTCAACTGTGATCTTTTTATGGTTTTTGAGCAGGCCGCTTCTTGAAAAACTGGAACGCATTAAGAAAAAATACGGGCTGATTGAGTCCGGGAAAGAGGAAATGCTTTGATCTATGTCAGCCATTTGCTTTGCGATGAAGATATGAAAGAAATCTGCGGTCAGTATGGGGCCGGTGTGGAAAGTATCGAGTTTTCCATATCTGACAATCTGGACCAGCTGGAAAGAAAAATGGAACAGTATCAAAAAAGATTGGAGCAGATGGGAAATCCGCCGCTTACCCTGCATGGGCCTTTCCTGGATTTAAACCCGGCATCTTTTGACAGTCGGATAAGGAAAGTGACGATGGAACGGTTTGACCAGTGTTACCAGGTAGGAATCCGCCTTGGAGCCAAAAAGATCGTATATCATTCAGGGATGATCCCTACGGTATATTTCCGGGAAGGCTGGGCAGAGCAGACGGGCCGGTTTTTCCGGGAGTTTTTAAAAGACCGGGAAGGTCCCCAGGTCGTCATGGAAAATGTCCTGGATGAAGACTGGCGGCTTCTTTTGGATGTATACAACTTCGTGGATCATCCAAACTTTAAGCTGTGTCTGGATATGGGGCACGCACACTGCTATTCGGAAATCTCTGTCCTTAAATGGACGAAGGAACTTGCTCCATATGTCGGACATGTCCATATCCATGACAATGCAGGGGACAGGGATTCCCATTTGGGCTTAGGAAAGGGCACGCTTCCCTGGGAAAAAGTATTAGAAGTCCTTCCCCGCACGGAGGAACGGACCTGGACGATAGAATGTTCCAATAAAGAAGATGTGATTCTTTGCATAAAACAGATAAACGAAAAAATGAGGGGGAAATTATGAACAGACTAAAAAAAAGGACATGCCAGTTTCTGGTGTTAGTTACCACAGCGGGGCTTTTGACAGGCTGCGGGGGCGGAACCCCAAAACTGGAAGATGCACTGAAAAAAACAGCTGCTTATGAACAGAAAACCGTAACATCACCGGCATCGGATACCTTGGGCGGGGAATGGACGGTGATCGCACTTGCCCGTTCGGGAGAAACGGTGGATGAGAACTATTTCGAAAAATATCGTGCCAATCTTGAAAAACGGGTCAAAGACCAGGAAGGCGTGCTCAGCGATAACCGTTATACGGAGTATTCCAGGGCAGTCATGGCATTGAAATCCATAGGAAAGGATCCAACGGATATTGGCGGTTACGATATTGAAAAGCCGCTGGAAGATTTTGATGCAGTGGTCTCCCAGGGATTAAACGGTGCCATCTATGCACTGATCGCCTTAAATGCCGATGACCCGGATGCCAATAAAGACGGGGAACTGGAACAGAAATATCTGGATTACATATTGGAACGGGAAAAAACAGATGGCGGATTTTCCCTGGATGATAACGCCAAAGACGGGGATGTGGATCTGACCGCCATGACACTGCAGAGCCTGGAACCATACCAGGATGAAGAAGATGTAAAGGAAGTCATTGACAAGGGTGTGGAATTTCTGGCAGATATACAGGACGATGATGGCGGTTATACCGCATTTGGCGCAAAGAGCTCAGAATCTATTTCCCAGACCGTGATCGCCCTCAGTGCGGTAGGCGTAGACTGCAATGAGGATGAACGCTTCCAGAAAGATGGAAAAGGCCTGTATGATACCCTGATGACTTTTTATCAGAAGGATGGAAGTTTTAAACATACCCTGGACGGGGAAAGCAACCCCATGGCAACAGACCAGGGATTCTGTGCACTGGTGGCTTACCAGCGTTACCAGGATAAGGAAAACAGTTTTTTTGATATGACAGACCACAGATAAGGATGGAGGAAAAAATGCCGCAGAAAATAACAGAACTTCAGAATCAGCTGGAGAAAATCATTAAAGGAAAAAAAGATATCACAGATAAGATCCTCATGGCAGTGCTCGCAAAGGGACATGTCCTTCTGGAAGATGTTCCTGGTGTCGGTAAGACGACGACCGCACTGGCACTGAGCCGTCTCATGGGAATGGAATTTAACCGTATCCAGTTCACCCCGGATGTTGTCCCTTCCGATGTGACCGGATTTACCATGTATGACAAACAGAGCGGACAGTTTTCCTATCGTGCCGGGGCTGTCATGTGCAACCTTTTGCTGGCAGATGAGATCAACCGTACTTCCAGCAAGACCCAGTCCGCCCTTCTGGAAGTAATGGAAGAAGGAAAGGTGACGGTAGACGGGGAAACCCATTGTGTGCCATCCCCGTTTGTAGTCATTGCCACAGAAAACCCGGTGGGCTCTTCCGGTACACAGCTCCTTCCGGAATCACAGCTTGACCGTTTTATGATCAGTGTCAGCATGGGGTACCCGGATCACCAGAGCCTGGTGGAACTGTTAAGGGACAGACAGAGGGAAAATCCCCTGGAAAATGCAAAGACCGTAGTTACCCGGGATGAGGTGCTGAAACTCCAGAAACAGGTACAGGAGATCTATGTGGCAGACCAGGTGCTCGACTATGTGGCAGACCTTGCGGAAGCTACAAGGAAACATGTGCTGATCACGCTGGGATTAAGCCCGCGTGGAACCCTGGCACTGGTAAGGATGGCAAAAGCAGCTGCTTACATGAAAGAAAGGGATTATGTCATTCCAAAGGATGTGCAGGAGGTATTCAAGGACGTTGCGGCACACAGGATGATCCTGGATTCCAAGGCAAGGTATCAGGAAAAAACTGCCCGTGAGATCCTTTCTGAGATCCTGTCAGAAGTGCCGGAACCGAAGGTGGAAGGATGATAAAGAACAGGATCCTGTGGATTTTGTGGCTGGTCTGCATGGCAGGAGCAGCAGTAATTACAGGCACATGGCTTTTTGCAGCGGTTCTTTTGCTCACCGTTCTTATTTTGATCTTTTCTGCAGGGAGTGTAGTTTTGTCCGGAAAAAAAGCCGTTATCAAACTGCATCTCCCAAAGGCATCAGAGAGAATGGAGTGTTTCCATGGAAAAATGTATTTGGAAAATCAGTCTGCATGGCCGGTATTTGGCGGAGCAGGAGTGCTCAGATGGGAAAATCTTTTTACCGGGGAAAAAGGAGAGATCCCTCTTTCCTTTTCCCTGGGAGGAAAGGAAAAGCAGGTCATTGAATTTGAGGCTGGAAGCAATTGGTGCGGCTGTATCAGATTTTGTTTTTCTGACTGGAAATGCCAGGATTTTTTCCGCATCTTTTCTTTAAAAAGGAAGGCTGATACATGCGCTTATACCGTTGTAATGCCGGAAAGACAAAAAGGTGAGCTTTCCCTTTTTACAAGGGAAGGATTCGACATGGAAAGTTTCCGCTATTCCGGAAGCCGCCCGGGGGATGATCCGGGAGAAACTTATGACATCCGGGAATATCGTTCCGGTGACAGTATCCGGCAGATCCACTGGAAGTTGTCCGGAAAGCTGGATGACATTATGATCCGGGAAAAAAGCTTCCCGGTGGATGATACGGTACTGATTCTGGCAGAAGCATTTCAGGCAGACCGGGATCCGCAGCGTGCGGAAACGGTGGCAGAAGTCTTTTCCGCAGTCCTTCAGAGCTTTATGGAAAAGAAGATCTCCTGCCAGGCCGGAGTCTATGACCACAGCACTGGGAAGTTCCGGCTGGAGAAGATCCGTACAGAAGAGGACCGCGAAAACATCCTGTACCGCTTCCTGCGTTATGGAAGTGATGCAAAAACACCGGTCACAGTACGGGAATATCTGAAAGACCCGGGAATACAGAATTTTGCAAACTATGTATATATAACCGGCGACCCGCAGGACAAAGAAGCAGAACTCCTGGCAGCAAAGGGAGAAGTGACTATCGTAGGATGCGGCACAGGCGGCAGAGACAGTGGAGGAGAACAGGTATTATGGAAATACGGATCACAGAATCCAAAAGACAGTCAAAAACAGCATATGGAAAACAACTGTCCGGTATCCTGCTGGAAACTGCACTGATCTGGCTTAGTGCAGGCGGAGGGCTCCTGCTTTTTATGAGTGTCCTTACTGAGCAGGAACGCATGGCACCGATTTTGGGAAGCGTGCTTCTTATGGCAGTGTTCTGTACTGCTACAGAAAGAATGGGAAAATATGGGCTTTATGGACGGCTGGGACTGGGAATGGTTTCCATCGCAGGGATCTTCCTGTTCCATGGACAGCTCTTAGACGGCATGGCATTATACTGGAATGATATGGCAGACATCCTGGGAAGCCGTGCCGGGATTTACCTCAAAAGGTTTGAGACTGCCGGGATACAGGGAGGGGATGCCGCCCGCATGGTATTCCTTATTTATCTTGGAATGGCAGCGGCAGTCTGCGGATTCCTTATCCTGAAATTGAAGTTTTATCTACTGGTGCTTGCCTGGGCTCTGGTACTTCCTGTCCTTTCGGGAATCCTTGGTATGGAACCGGATGCAGGCACAGGAGTTATTTTTTACATGGGGATCCTTTTGGAACTGAATCTTATCCTTTCCCGTTCTGGAAGGAAACGCCACCGGGCAGAGAGCAGCCGGGCATTTTTGACAGGAAGCATCCTGGCATGTGCGGTAATGCTGGCAGCCGGGATCCTTCTGGAACAGTTTATGCCGTCCGAAGACTATGGTTCCTCGACACTTGTCACAGAAGCTAAAAAAGAGGCCCTGGACGGGATCAGCAGCCTGCGGTACAGAAAAGGAAAGATCAATACCCTTCCGGATGGAAAGCTGAAAGAATGCGGTGCCTGGAGTGCCTCAGACGATACGGCACTTTCCGTTACCATGGAAAATCCGGATTCTCTCTACCTGAGAGGATTTGTGGGAAGCGTGTATGACGGTTCTTCCTGGGAAAGCCTGGATACGGAGGATGCCTATAAACAGAGGACGCTCTTTTACTGGCTCCATCAGGATGGATTTTATGGGGAGACCCAGCTAAGCCGTGCAAGGGCACTTGCAGGTGATGATACCCTTTCTGACAAAGTATCCGAAATGGACATAAAAAATGAAAAGGCAGACAGCCGTTATCTCTATACCCCTTATGAGATCACAGAACTGCCTGTCGGATACAGGAAAGAGACACCGTTTGCTGACAGTATGTTAAAAGCAAAAGGACTCTTTGGAGCAAGAAACTATCACTATCAGGCAAATGGAAACCTGGTAAAAGATTTTACGGTGCTGGGGGCAAGGGTCTATCAGGCACTTGCCAGGGATGAAGGGGATTCCTACCGTGATGATGAGAGTTATTACAACGCATTTGTGTACAGCCAGGATACGAAGCTGTCCGGTGCACTGGAAACCCTGTTCCGCAAAGAACTGGGGGACGGTGGAAACCGGGAACAGGGGCATACCGATTACTATACAGCGATCAGCAGGATCCGTTCCTATCTGGAAAAGAACCTGACTTACAGCACGGCAGCCGATCCGTATACCGGACAGGGGGATTTTGCAGAGGACTTCCTGACAAACACCAGGATCGGCCACAGTGTCCATTATGCCACGGCAGCGGCACTGATGTTCCGTTATTACGGGATCCCGTCCCGTTATGTGGAAGGCTATCTGATCACACCGGAAGATATCAAAGATAAAAAGCCGGGGGATACGATAGAAGTCCCGGGAAAGAATGGACATGCCTGGACCGAGATCTATATGGACGGCCTTGGATGGGTACCGGTAGAAATGACACCGGAATACTACAATGTCATGGAGGAAGCAGACCTTACGGCAGGCCTGGAGGCAAAAGGAGCCAAAGCAGCCGCCATCCCGGAAGCACAGGACGAACCGCCTGCACAGGAGAACATCCAGACACACTGGAGCTTAAAACTGGCACTGTTCGGAATCGAAAAGCTTCTGATCCTCCTGCTTGCGGTATTTGACCTCTTCTGCCTGATATTTATCTTTACGGTCTGTGTGCTCCGCATCCACGCAAACAGAAGACGGAGAAAACTGTTTGAAAGTGAAGATGACCGCCAGGCGGTTCGCGCCATGGCCGGATATGCGCGGCTTCTTTATTATCATGGCCCTGAGCTTTATTCGGAAGATGCCATGAAGTGTTACCGAAAAACAAGCGTTATCGGGGAAAAGGCTGCGTTCAGTCCCCATGCTGTATCAAAAGAAGAACGAAAGGATACCGCTCTGTGCGTGCAGAAGATGAAAAAAGAACTGAAAAAAGCCAGAAGCTGGTATGGAAACTGGATCATGAAATATATAGAAAGGCTGTATTAAGGAGGAAATGACCATGAAAAAGAGAAAAAAGAATAACCGGCTTTCCTTTCTGACAGCTATTGTCTGTCTCCTGCTTTTTGCTGGAGTATTATTTCTGGGAATGAAAAACTATGAACCGGAGAAAAGTGAAAATCCGGTACAGGGGGTGAACAGTGAAAGCTCCTTAAAGGGCTATCTTGGAAAGGGATATGCTTATGCCGGAAGCCAGGAAGATGCTTCCACGGGTGAAGAATCTTCCTTTGAAGAACAGGCACAGATCCTGGAAGATGAACCGGAGGAAGAACCGGAAAAGAAAAAGGAAGAGGCACAGGCGACTGTCACCCCGGAGCCGACATCAGAGCCGGAAGCTTCCCAGACACCGGAACCGGACAGCCAGAAGGAAGATACCCAAAAAGGGGATACCGATCCGGAAGACGGCTCTACAGGAGAGGATAATGACAGCTCCAAAGACAATACCATCCATTATGACAAAAATGGTGACCAGGATGATGACAGCCGGAAAGAAACACCGGACCAGGACGATGACCGGAACCAGGATGGGGCGCAGGTACCGCTCAGTGCAACGCCGACGCCATCTCCGGAGCCGGAACCGACACAGGAACCGGAGGAAGACCATTATCCAACGATCGCCACAGACCTGACTGACGGGGAAACGGTAAATGCCGCATACCGTACATTTTATGTACAGGCGGTAGACTGGTACGGGAACAGCTTATCCTCTACGGCACTGGAAGTATATGGAAACGGTGAAAGACTTTCTTCAAAAGGGGAGCCTTCGCCGGGAATCCTGGCTTACCGTCTGGATCTGAATGAGGGCAGCAACACTGTGGATATCAAGGCAACGGATGATGAGGGGTGGAGTACCACGCTTCCAACTTTTACCATCTATAAAGGGGATGAGAGCCAGGAAGAACCTGCCGGCTCCATCACGGTCAGCATTGAGGCGGGGACTGTCGGACTTGGGACAATCCTGCCGGCGACATCCATCGACTTTTATCAGGGCGAACAGCTTTCCTCCGTGGTCTTAAGGCTTCTGCAGAACAGCGGGTTTGACTGGAGGAATGATGGAAGTGCAACAGGAGGTTTTTACCTGAAAGCTATCGGACGCGGCGGCATCACTTCCGGAGCTTCGATCCCGGATGACCTGATGGCGCATCTGACAGAAGTAAACTGCCAGCTGTCCGGGCATGATGCCAACTGGCTGGGAGAATTTGATTTTACCATGAATTCCGGCTGGATGTATTTTGTAAACGGTGAATATATGAACATTGGAATGTCGGGCTATTTCCCGGCAGACGGTGACGAAGTAAGGCTTCGCTTTACCCTGTATTCCGGAGCAGATCTGGGTGTCGGGGATAACGGCGAAGTATGGGGGGACTGGTAATGAAAAAAAACAATTTAAAGAGACCGATCATTAACAAATTTATTATCGGGACCCTTTCTGCAGGACTTCTGGCAGGAGGGGCTGCACCAGAAACAGATGCGATCTTTGTCAGGGAAGTTTATGCAGCAGACAGCACAGAGAGTTCGGAAGGGGAAACGCTGGCAGAACCATCGGTACCCGCAGAACCTACCGCCGTTCCGGAGCCGACTGCAGAATCGGAGCCAACTGCCACTCCGGAACCAACCGCTGCACCGGAACCAACCGCTGCACCGGAACCAACCGCAGCTCCAGAGCCATCCGTTACACCGGAGCCTTCTGTTACACCGGAACCGACCGTCACTCCGGAAGTTAAAAGCAGCAATGCGGATCTGAAAGAATTATATATATCCAGCTCCGATACCTGGGGAAAAGGGATCTTAAAACTAGATCCCGCATTAAACAAGGACCGTGACAGATACAAGGCGGTTTATGACGGGGAACGCCAGAGTCTGAACATCTGGCTGACAGCGGAAGAAGAACATGCCACGGTCAAGATCTATGCGCTGAGCGGAGTGAAGCATTCTACCGTGGAAAAAGATGAGACCATCAAAGAAAGCAACGATGGAAAGGGGCATGTTTACTGGAAGATCCATTTCGGAGACCAGGAAAAGGAAGCTATGGTCCGGGTGCAGGTAACCGCACAGGACGGCACCCGGAGGGATTATTACCTGACACTTGGGATTACGGACCAGACCCCGCCGGAACTGAAAAAGATCAGTGCGAGCAGGATATCCGTGGACCAGGCCTCAGTAGTATATAAGACCAGTGAAAGGGGACAATGCTATTACCGTGTTATAGAGGCCGGTGCGAAAGTACAGACCCCGGATACCTCAAAAGAGGGAAGAGAAGTACTGAAAGGAAGCGATACCCTGACCATTACAGGCCTGTCAGAAGGTGAAAAAGATGTGGTGATCGTGGTAAAAGACCTTGCAGGCAATGTAAGCAGTCCGATGGTGATCCGGATCCCTGATGTCAGAAAGAAGAATAACGGGACAGCGGGAAATGGGGGCAATGGAAATTCCGGTTCGATCGCCCAGAGACCCGGATATGGTGGAAATAAAAGTGAAGCCGGAGTCCCGGGCAAAGGCAATAATGGGGAAGGATCCCTTACAAATCTGAAAACGGTTGGCGGAAAAGGTACGGCATCCGGAAAGAACGGATTGGATAGCACAGACGAAAACAAGGAAAAGAAACTGACGGCTTATGCAGGTACGAAGAAAAAAGGCTCCGGTTCCGGTACATCAGGTGAAAAGAAAAGCAGCAAAAAAGCGGATGCCGTAAAAGACAAAACAAAAGAGAAAACAGAAGAGTCATCCACAGAAGAACTGACTGAAAGCAAAGAAAAAGAGACTACATCCGGGACAGCATCCGCTTCCTCCAAAAACGAAGGAAAAAGTATCCCGGAACTGGTAGGAAGTAAAGTAACAGACACCTGGACGCATATGAAACTCTTTACAAAGGTCTTATCCTTATTTGCACTGGCAGGAGTTTTGTACCTGCTCTTATGGACAGGAGCGAGACGCAGTTTCAGAAAAATAAAAAGCAGGAATCCACTGCTTCAGCAGTAAAAAATCCAAAAGGGAGGTAAACATCAGATGAAAGGAAGACTAGGAAAATGGCTGGCAGTCCTTCTGTCGGTGAGCATGCTGGCAGGGACAGCTCCGGTCTATGGAGCCGACATATCCATGGAAAGTGATTTTTCTTCCGGGGCAGCAGAGACGGAAGCACAGCCGGATGTCCAGGAAGGGACCGAGATCACAGAAGAGCCGGGAGACAGTGACGTGGAGATCACAGAAGAACCGGAAACAGAGCAACCAGAAGATGCGGAATTCTCAGAGGGGGAATTTAACGGCGAGGATCAGGAGGAACTGGTCATGGACGGCTCTGACGATGAAGATTCTGCAGAACTTACCTTTGAGGATGCTCCATCTGCCGGGGAGAACAGTACGAAAGAATATCTCAAGGATCTCAGTGTGTATTCCGGCTATGGCGTTAAGGATCCTCTGGAGATCAGCCGCAGGGAAGATTTGGATGAAACTTATGGCGGGAAAACCTATACCGTTGAGATCGGATCCAGTTATAATTCTACCGGATTTTATGTAACGGCAGATCTGGGGGCCGATGCGCCGGAGGGATCAACGATCCGGTTATCTGCTTGCGATCTTGATGGAAAGACGGTTGAGAGTGAGATCATTGCAACCGGATATACCGATGGAAAACGTTATAATTTTTCAAATGTTTTTACAAAGGATAATGGAAAAAGGGCTGTTTACACAGTAACAGCCGGTACAGCCACAGACAGCCAGACTTACAAGATCGTAGTGCTCCGGAGGCTGGATCTTTCCATGATCGGCTGTTACCTTCCCTCGGACACGGACATGGCCAAAAACCTGATCTCAGAATTTGACAGTGCCGGTATCACCAGGGATTATGATGTGACAGTGGGTGAGAATACAGAATCTGTAAAAGTTTCTGCAAAAGCCTTTAATGACAAGTGGTATGGCCTTACCGTAAACGGACAGGCAGTATCCGGCAGCAATGCCATTGAGATCCCACTTGACGGTTCTGAGACCAGGATCACTTTCCAGATGAAAGAAGACGGGACTTATCAGGATCCGGCTTATCAGGATATCACTTATACTTCCACAGGAACCTATACGATTACCGTACATAAAAAAGCAAAGTCCTCGATCACTTTTGTAACAGATCCATCGGATGCAGTGGTCAGTGTATATGATTCTAAAGGGGAGCGTGTGGAACCTTCCAAAGATGCTTTTGTGTATGATTCTCTTTATTACGGGGATGAGTATACCTGGAATGTGTCACGACATGGATATATCTCCAGAAGAGAGAAGTTTACGGTAGGTGAGGAAACAGAGATCCAGGTAAAACTGGAACAGCAGACGGCAACGCAGCCAGAGATCACGGATAATGACTGGAGCAGTTACCGGAACAGTGAAACAAACAACGGGATCACCAATACCTCCACGCCGGCAAGCAAGGATACAACGGTGCAGAAATGGTCCCTGCATCTGGATGCAAAGGGATGGGATGCAGCACTTACCCCTCCACTGATCCTGGGCGGCTATCTTTACGTGGCATCCGGACAGTTCATCTATAAAATAGATAAAAATACCGGGGATATCGTGCAGACCAGTGAACAGATGCACGGAAATATGCAGTATGCCATGATCCCGCTTGCTTATGCGGAAGGAATGCTTTTTGCACAGATCGGCGGCGGACAGATCCAGGCACTGAGTGCCACTTCTTTAAAATCCCTCTGGATCAGTGAGAGCCTGGGAGGCCAGACACTTTCCCCGATCACCTATAAGGATGGATATATTTATACCGGAACCTGGACTTCGGATACAACCCCTGGTTCTTATTTCTGCCTTTCTGTTACAGATGAAGACCCGTCAAAAGGTGATGAGATAAAATACTGTACCTGGAAATATAACCATAAGGGCGGTTTTTACTGGACAGGTGCTTATGCGTCCGAAAATTATCTGGTGTTTGGTTCTGATGACGGGGCCGGTGATGCCTATACTTCTATCCTGTATTCAGTTAATACGCACACCGGACAGCTGATCGACAAGCGCACGGACATGATCGGCGATATCCGATCCACCATTGTTTATAACAACGGATATGTTTATTTTACGACCAAAGGCGGCTATCTCTACCGGGTTGCCATGAATGCAGATGGTACTTTCGGTGCAGTGGCAAGCTATAACCTGGGCGGTGCGGCAACATCCACACCGGTCGTCTATAAAGGAAGAATCTATGTAGGTGTCTGCGGAAACGGCGGACAGTACAATGCGGATGGGGGACACCATTTTGATGTCCTGACAGAATCTGCTTCCGGTCTTTTCCTTGCATATAAAGTTTCTATCCCGGGATATCCGCAGGCAGCACCGCTTCTTTCGACCGCTTATGAAAACCAGGACTTTAATGGAGATGGCAAAGCGGATGGACGTGTTTATCTGTATTTTACCTACAATGCAAAACCTGGCGGTATCTATATGCTGACAGATGAGCCGGGCCAGACTTCCGGAAAACCGAAAGAACTCTTCCGTCCGGTACTCGCACAGCAGGAGTACTGCATCAGTCCGATCTGCGTAGACAGGGATGGGACACTTTATTATAAGAATGACTCCTGTTATCTGATGGCACTGGAAACAAATGGAGCTTACCTTGACAGTGTATCAGCAGAAGCAGATACTGGCCGGGTCAGCTGGGAAAAAGCATTCCAGCGTTCGGAAAAAGAGCATACCTTAAGGGTTGCTGAAAATGCTACAAAAGTGACCCTGACATTTAAAGCACCTGCCGGATGTACCCTGACTGTCAACGGAAAAGCTTCCAATGGAACTTATGTGGCAGATGTAAGATCCGGACAGGCAGATGTTACGGTTAAAACAACACTGAACGGAAAGAGCAGGGATTATATCTTCCACCTTACCAGCGGGCTTGGAAATTCCTCCCTGGCAAACCTGGTGGTAAGTACCAGCAATACTTTTACAGATACTTCAAAATATCTTACATTATCACCGGTATTTGACAGCACCAAAACCAGCTATACCGTTTCGTATCTTGCAGACAAAGAGGAAAATAAGGAAAAGTTCCTCCGCCTTTATGTGGAACCTTCAGATGGGGATGCCACGGTAACGGTACAGAAAGTAAAAGGTGTTGAGAAAGTATCCATGCCGGTTGTGGCAAACGGAAAAACGAAACGTGTAAATGTATACTGGGAAACAGATGCAAGCGAAGCACAGGTGAAGATCACGGTAACAGCTGCCGGAAGCGGAAAAACAGACTATCTTCTTACCATACAGCGGAAAGAAAACGTTCCGACACCAACACCTACAGAAGTACCGGAGGTGTTCGGACCATGGAAAACGATCTCTGCAGCCACGGTATTTTCACCGGCTGTACAGATGCGTACCAGCAACAAGGGCCGCAAGGAAAAGAGGACCGTCGGCAAAAAACTGACACCTACGATCAAGGTAACGGCTACCCGCATTAAGCTGAAAGTAAAACAGTCTACTTCTAAAATAAAGGTTTCTAGACTTGCAAAGGGTGATTCCGTTAAAAGCTGGACTTCCAGCAATAAGAAAATCGTTTCTGTAAACAGAAAGGGAACGATGAAAGGCTTGAAAGCCGGAAAAGCCAAAGTGACCATTACACTGGCCAGCGGCAAGAAACAGGTCATTTCCATTACTGTGCAAAAAACAACAGTAAGAACAACAAAGATCACCGGACTGAAATCAAGCGTGACCGTTGCAAGAAATAAAAAACTTACGTTGAAACCGGTCATCAGTCCGATCACTTCCCAGGAGAAGGTTACCTACAGTTCTTCAAATAAGAAGATCGCAACGGTAAGTTCCAGTGGTGTGATCACTGGAAAGAAAAAGGGAACAGCCTATATCACAGTGAAATCTGGAAAGATCCGCAAAAAAGTAAAAGTAGTAGTTAAATAAAAATGATTTAAGCAGGAGCTGCCTTTCATG
>OLOA01002923.1_pt1 | contig 14644 bp, 10 predicted proteins | sample 1672201 | NCBI WGS metagenome assembly OLOA01 (sample SAMEA3136658, study PRJEB25190) | human gut metagenome
AAGAGGTCGGCGTGAAGATGGCCTGCCATCCGGACGATCCGGGCTGGCCGATCTTCGGCCTGCCGCGCATCACGCACGATCAGGCGGGCTTTGACCGCATGGTGAAGCTGCACGACAGCCCCTGCAACACGCTCTGCCTGTGCACGGGCTCGCTGGGCAGCAACGTGCAGAACGATATCCCGGCGATGGTTCGCCACTTCGGCGAGATGAACCGCATCGGCTGCCTGCATGTGCGCAACATCAAGCATCTGGGCAGCGACTGCGCCAGATGGAAGCGGCGCGCTGCTGTTTCGCCTTCGAAGCGGATATCGGCGAACGGGCCGTCTATGGATACGATGCGGCCCATGCCGTATTTTTTATGCCGGATGACGCTTCCCGGCATGAATGCCTGCGCGTCCGGCAGCTGCGCTGCTGCAGGTGCGTCCGGCAGCTGGAAGACCTCCGCGCGGCTCCGTTCGAGCAGCATCCGGCCCGCCTGCATAAGGCTGTCGCCGTCCGGAAAGGCAACGAGCAGCTCGTCCTCGCACTGCGCCAGAATGCTCCCCTCGCCGCGCGTTTCGTGGCGGTAGCGCAGGCCGCAGGCGTTTTCCGGCACGATGGCGGCAAAATCGTCCTTCGCGCACACCGGAACGGGCAGATATCCCCGCGCCTCGCGGATGAACGCAGACGGCGCATCCGGGTATTCAAACAGCGTCAGCTCATCCTTCGCACGCGTCATTGCCACGTAAAAGAGTCTGCGATCCTCCTCATATACCCGGCGCTCATCCTCCGTTCCGTCTGCCGCGTCCGGCCGGGACGGAAGCACGCCGTCGTGGACGTCCAGCAGATACACCCGCTCGTATTCCAGCCCCTTGCTCGAATGGATCGTCGAAAGCGTCAGCAGCGCGTCCGGTGCGTCCGCATGCGTGCGGATGGTCTGCCGCAGCGTGTCCATCCGGGCAAGAAACGCCTCCGCCGACGGCTCGCGCGCGGCAAGCATCTGCAGGATGAAATATTTTCCGGGATCGAGCCGCCGTTCGGTCACAAAGCCACCGTAGCCCAGCGTGCCCCAGATCGTGCGCATCAGCACTTCTCCGGGCAGCGTTTGCAGCTGCTCAAGGCCCGCCTTTACGCGCCGGACGCGTTCGCGGCCCTCGTCCGAAAGCCCGGCCTGCGCAAGCAGGCAGTCCAGAACCGGCGTGCTCGTGCGTCCGCTCTGCACGCAGGCGGCCTGCGCCGCCTCCTTGGAGATCAGCGCGCCGAATTTATAATAGATGCGCAGAAAGCGCTCCGCGTCGTCCGGCGCTGCGGCGAAGCGCAGGATGTCCTGCACGTCGCAGACGATGCGGTGGGTAAAGAACGTGTCGTCAAAGCTGCGGCAGCGGTACGGAAGCCCGGCGCGCTCCAGCGCGTCGATGAGCGGAAGGGCGCTGTCGTTGTTTCGGTACAGGACGGCAAACGGCGCGCGCCGCTCCCCTGCCAGCGCCAGCAGATAGCGGTACTGCGCCTGCCGGGAGGCTACGTGCACAAGGCGCACCCGGCAGCCCTTCGCCCTTGTCGCGCGGATGGTTTTGGGGTAACGATCCCGGTTCCCCTCGATGAATGCGCCCGCCAGCCGCAGAATTTCCGGCGTGGAGCGGTAATTGTCCTCCAGCAGCAGCGTCTTTGCGCCCGGCCAGACCGAAGAAAAGCGCAGCAGCGCCTCCGGATAGGCCGCGCGGAAGCCGTAGATGCTCTGATCCTCGTCGCCGACCATGAAGAGGTTCCCGGTTTTCTTTGCCAGCAGCTCAATGATCGCGTGCTGCACGCGGGACGTGTCCTGCGATTCGTCGACGCAGAGATAGGGGTAGCGCGCCTGAAACTCCGCCAGAATTTCAGGCTGCTTTCTGAGGATCGCCAGCGCGTAGGCCATCTGGTCGTCGTAATCCATCTGCCGCGCCTCGCGCAGCGCAGCGCAGTAGTGCGTGTAAAGCTCAGAAAAGCGCGGCAGGCCGAAGTCCTGCGCAGCGATCTCGTCCGCCGACAGCATCATATTTTTACAATAGGTGATCGCCGTGCGCACCTCGCGGATGGTGCTGTCGGTTGGATAGTCCCCGTTCAGCGCCTGATAGATGCGCCCGACCAGCGCGGCAAGCTCGCCGGCGTTTTCCTGCAGCGCAAACGCCGGGCCGCGCTGCCGTCCGCAGGCCTCGATGATCTTGGAAGACAGGCCATTGATCGTGCGGAACTCAGGCGTCTGCCCGGCAAGCTCCGGGAAGCGCGCGGTAAAGCGCGCGCGAAGCTCCCGCGTGGCGGCGACGGTGTAGGTCACGGCCAGAATATGCGCCGGGTCGATGCCGCGGCACAGCGCCATATACCCCAGCCGCGTCACCAGCACCGTCGTTTTCCCGCTTCCGGGAACGGCCAGCAGCAGGACCGGCCCCTCCGTCTCGCGGACGGCGGCCTTCTGCTGTTCGCTGAACTGCGGCATATAGCGGGCGGTAAATTCCTCCGGCGTCATACGGTAAGCTCCAGCACGACCGGGCAGTGGTCGCTGCCGAACACGTCCGTGCGGATCTCCGATGACAAAACACGCGGCAGCAGGCGCTCGGAGACGATAAAATAGTCGATGCGCCAGCCTGCGTTGTTTTCCCTCGCATGGAAGCGGTAGCTCCACCACGAGTATACGCCTGCCAGGTTCGGGTGCAGGCGGCGGAACGTATCGGCGAAGCCGGAGGAGAGAAGCTCGGTCATTTTCGCGCGCTCCTCATCAGAAAAGCCCGCGTTCTGCCGGTTCGCCTTTGGGTTTTTGATGTCGATCTCCTCATGCGCGACGTTCAGATCGCCGCAGTAAACGACCGGCTTTTCCGCGTCCAGCCGCAGCAGATACGCGCGCAGCGCGTCTTCCCACTCCATGCGGTATGGAAGGCGCTTGAGGCCGTCCTGCGAATTGGGCGTATAGCAGCAGACGAGATAGAATTCCGGGTACTCCGCCGTGATGAGCCGACCTTCGTGGTCGTGCGCGTCAAGGCCCAGCCCATATTGAACGGAAAGCGGGGCCTGCTTCGTCAGAATCGCCGTGCCGGAATAGCCCTTTTTCTCGGCGGAATAAAAATAGCGGTGATAGCCGTCCAGCTCGAAGACGGCCTGCTCCGGCTGGAGCTTCGTCTCCTGCAGACAGATCACATCGGCATTTTCCTGCGCACAGTAGTCAAGAAAGCCCTTGCCGAGACACGCCCGCAGGCCGTTGACATTCCAGGATACCAGTTTCATAGATACCTCCAGGTGAAAAAAATCTTCCCGTGGGAGGGAAGAGTCAGGGTGCATAAAGACTTTGCGGATTTATAGGGCAGTACGGATTTGCGGCAGTCCTGTAGGGGCCGATGCCCACATCGGCCCGCTGGGAAGTTGCGAATTTGCCGCAGATTTCCGTAAAACCGGTACATTCTGCGGGCGGACAGAGTCGTCCGCCCCTACAGGAGAGAGCGGGGGACGTTGTAGGGGCCGACGACTCTGTCGGCCCAAAAAATATAACGAATTCGCCGAGAATTCCCGTAAAACCGGTGCAATCTGCGCGGGCCGATGTAGGCATCGGCCCCTACAATGAAATTTGGTGGTGCACACGGGGGTGCATCGGTCTATGCTTCTCGCCCCTGCCTGCTGCAACCCCTCAGGCGCTGCGCGCCAGCTCCCCTTTCAGGGGAGCCGTTATTCTGCTGTTTCCTCCGCGGCCGTTTCCGGCAGCTGCATATCGTCGAAGGCGTTCTGGGCGTCGTCGAAGATCACCTGTACCTCGGCGAACGCGTCCTGCAGGCGGGAAAGGCCGGTAGACAGGTCGGCGGCCAGCGCGGCGATCTCCTCGCCGGAATCCATGTAGCGGGTGCGCGCATCCTCGCAGAGGTTGGACAACTGCGCGTAGATGCGCCGGGCGCGCACGGCGGCATTGCGCTCGGTCTGCTCGGCGCGGCGGTAAGCGGTCAGCTCCTTTTCGGTAAGCGACGGTTCCTGCACCGCCTCCGGTTCTTCTGATTTTTCCGGCTCTTCCGGCTGCGGCGCAGGCTCTGCCGGTTCCTCCGGCTGCGGGGCGGGGCGTATCAGAAGCTCCTGCCGGGCCTCCTCGGATTGCTTCAGCTGCTCAGCCAGCTCGGCTCCCTCCTGCGCAAGCGTGTTTACCTGTCCGGAAAGCGCATCATTGTCCGCCTGCGCCTGCTCCAGACGCTTCTGCAGTCCGGCCAGCTCGACCTGAAGGCGCGCATTTTCAGCGGCAAGCTTATCGCGCTCGTCGGTCAGCTTGCGCAGGGCCTTCTGGTGCTCAATGGATGTCGATTCGATATAATTGACAACGTCGGTGCGGTTAAAGCCGCTGACCGCCGTGCGGAACTTTGAAAAATCAGACACCTGTTGTTCCTCCTGATTTCCGATTTTGCCTCAGTATATCACAAAAAACGGCAAAAAACAACCTGCCCGCCGCCGCCTTTGCGGATTTCACGAATTGTTCACAGACAGTGGTTTTTCATTTGTATGATTGCAGATACGGGAAAAGACTGATATAATAGATTTTATCTGAAAGACAGTGAGGAAACGAAGCATGGAATACAACAAGCTGATCGCCGAGCTGCATACCGGCGACGATGTAGAGGGCTTTTATGTTCTGAAGGACGCGTTTTTGAAGACGACGGCGGCGGGAAAGCCGTTTTTGTCCGGCGTTCTGGCCGACCGCTCCGGCGTGATCGATCTGAAAGTCTGGGACTATTCCGGCCCCATCGGCGCGCGGCCGGACGATATCGGCCGCGTCGTCAAGATCCGTGGGCAGGTGTCGGAGTTCAAGGGTGCGCCGCAGTTGACGGCGGGCCGCATCCGCATGGCGGATGGGAACGACCAGTATGATCTTTCCGCCCTTGTGCCGACCGCGCCCATCGACGCGGACGCGCGTGTCGCGGAAATTGAGCGCATGATAGACTCCATGGAGGACAGGGAGTATCAGTCCGTCGCCCGCACGATGCTTGCGCGGCATCTGGACGCGTTCCGTTCCATCCCGGCGGCCAAGAGCGTCCACCACAGCTTTCTGTCCGGGCTTCTTATGCACACGTCCAATATGCTGCGGCTGGCGGATTTTCTGGCCGGGCTTTACGGGGAGATCATCGACCGGAGCCTGCTGCTGACGGGAACGCTGCTGCATGATTTTGCAAAGGAAAAGGAATTTACGTTTTCCGGCCTTGGGCTGGTCACGGATTACTCGCTGCCCGGCCAGCTGATCGGCCATCTGGTGATGGGCGCGCAGGAGGTGCAGCAGTGCGCGCAGGAGCTTGGCATTTCCGAGGAAAAGAGCCTACTTTTGCAGCACATGATCCTCTCGCACCACGGCGAGCCGGACTTCGGCGCGCCGCCGGCCGTGCGTGACGCCATGCGCGAACAGTATGACGGCCGGCCGCTGCCGTACACCGCGGCAATGGGTCTGCCGGAATTGCGCCAGGCGATTTCCGATTTCTACAAGGAACGCCATCACGTCGACGTCGATCCGAAACGCATCGCAATCACGGCAGGCGGCTCGACGGCACTGCTGCTGTCCGCTGCGTTGACGGTCAACGATGACGACGAGGTGCTCATCGCAGACCCGTCCTACCCGTGCAATCGTGAGCTGGTACGCGCATTCGGCGGCAAAGTCGTGGATGTGCCGACGTCCGCCGCCACCCGATTCCACCTGACGCCGGAACTGTGCAAAGAATACTGGACGGACCGCACCAAAGCCGTCATGATTACTTCGCCGTCCAACCCGACCGGCACCACCATCGCCTTCGACACCCTGAAAGCCGTGTGCGACCTAGCCCGTGAGCGTGGCGCATGGCGCATCGTCGACGAAACCTCCCTCGACCTGGCCGACCGCGAACCGGACGGTTCCGACGTGAAATCCGTGCTGGCCTGTGATCCGGACGCCATCGTCTGCTCCAGCTTCTCCAAGTTCTTCGGCATGACCGGCTGGAGGCTCGGCTGGATGGTCGTGCCCGAATACGCGCTCGAAGCCATGGACGACCTCGCCACCAACTTCTTCCTGTGCGCGCACACGCCGACCCAGCATGCGGCGCTCGCCTGCTTCACGCCGGAAACGCTGGCCGTGTGCGAGGAACGCCGTCAGGAACTGCTGGAGCGCCGCCGCATTGTGGTGGACGGTCTGGCCGAGATCGGTCTACCGCTGGAAGTCGAACCGAACGGCGCGTTCTACGCGTATTTCAACATTTCCAGCACCGGTTTGGACGCGTGGACGTTCTGCGAGCGTGCGCTGAAGGAAGCGCATATCGCGTTGACGCCTGGCCGCGATTTCGGCGAGGCCACCGCGGACACGCACGTGCGTTTGTCGTATGCTGCCTCTCGTGAGGCGTTGCGTGAAGGTTTGAATCGGCTTGGCGATTTCGTAGCCAAAGTGCGTGGCTGAGGTACTCGGCTGAAACATATGCCTGAAGCGCGATTTTTCACGCCGATGCAATCGTTTCCCGTATTGTGATCATTGGATGCCCACCCTCCTTTCCGAGGGTGGGCACCGTCATATTTGCAAATGTTGTCAAGGCATGTCGCGCAATAGGTGAAACGTTTAAACTATTATGCTGTGAACCATGGTTACATTGCATTCGCACGCCACCCGACTTGGCGTGCTTGATATTGGTTCGAACACCGTCCACATGCTCATCGTCGACGCGGCTCCGGGCGCGCGCCCCGAGCCCGAGGCCAGCACCAAAAGCACCATTCGCCTGATGCAGTATCTCAAAGATGACGGCAGCATCAAAAAAGCGGGCACCGAAGCCTTGCTTAGCGCGGTTGAAAAGGCGATGAAACTCGCCGAAGAATACGAAATCACCCAGCTGCTGGTCCTGGCCACTTCCGCACTACGCGAAGCGCCGAACGGAGGCAAGATCCTACGCAAGATTGAAGAGGCCATCGGCCAGCCGGTCACCGTGCTGTCCGGCGTGGATGAGGCCCGACTCACCTTCCTGGCCGCCCGCCGTTGGTATGGCTGGGATGCCGGTCGTCTGCTCGTCATCGACATCGGCGGCGGCTCGCTCGAAGTGGCCATGGGCTCCGACGAGGACCCGACCGTCGCGCTGTCCGTTCCTGCCGGAGCTGGCCGCGTGACGCGCGAGTTCCTGCCGGAAAGCGGCGTCGCGGATGATGACGATCTGGAAGCTGCCCGCAAGAACATCCGCAAGATCCTCGAGCCAATGGTCAAGTCGTTCCCCAAATCGAAGCATCCGATGCATGCCGTGGGCACGTCGAAGACGATTCGCTCCCTGGCCCGTCTCGCCGGTGCGGTGATGCGCCAACCGGGCCGTGTGGACACGTCGATTATGACGATCGACCAGCTCGAGGATTGGCTACCGCGTCTTGCGGCCATCGCCCCGGACCAGCGCACCGCATTGCCGGGCGTCACGCCGGAACGTACGTATCAGATCGTCGGCGGTGGCCTGGTGATCGATGATGACCGGAAGGAAGTGAGCGTAGACGGAGAATTGGTAAAACTTACGCCTATCGAATATGGAATTCTTTTATTCCTGGTAAAAAATAAAGGTATGGTTTTTTCTATCAGCCAGATTTATGAGAATATCTGGAATGAAGAAGCCATTGCAGCAGATAATACAGTAGCTGTCCATATTCGTCATATTCGCGAAAAGATAGAAATCAATCCCAAAGAACCACGTTATCTGAAAGTGGTGTGGGGACTTGGGTATAAAGTGGAAAACATTTAAAAAATTTTATTGTCCTGTGGAAAACGAAATCCTGTATCTGTTACAGCAAATAAACCTGATAGAAAGGAATGGGGTATAAATGAAGAAAAGGTGGTACAGAAACAGTGGAATTAAAGGTCTGCTGGTATTTCTGGCAATTATAACTCTTACAGCTGTCTTTGCGTGTGGCGAGGCTACAGCATGGCTGCTGAGAAATGGTATATGGGTAGGAGACAGCACAAAATATCTTGACTCAGAAAGTTTTGCAGATGAAGTGTTTATGCGGTCGCATACAATACTGGATTCAATAAAACAGGCAGAGCTTCTGGAGGAAAACAGCGAAGATCAGATGGTAGATCTCGGGGAACTGGTGGCTGACAGTACTGCTGGAATTTCCTACAGGCTGGGTGATCTCTGCAAATGGTCTCAGGGATCCTGGGATACAGCAGCCAATGTCCTGATCTGTCAGAAACCAGATGGCAGTGATTTTTATATGTATTATAAGGAATTAGCAAGTCAGATAAACTCAGGGGAGCTGCAGTTTAAATTTGCCGAGGATGGCGAAAGTGCCGACGAATTCGGACAGGACGGTATCCTTGCTGTTCTTTCCAACAGAGATTTTTTGCAGGATGGTTATTATGGAGAGGATGGAATCCAGGGAGCCGGAGTTGAATCTGTAACAGACAGAAACGGAAAAGTGGTTTATACCAACATCTGGAATTATACATCTTCCGGAAACAGTGATGAGGCTCTTGTAGAAGAGTATGCACCGGAGGGTGCTGACAGTATTCTGGATCTTGTAAACAGTGGCAAATATAAAGGCAATCTCGGCAGTGCATATCAGTTTTTGTATGAAGCACTGGTACATTGTTCAGATGCTGTAGGAGCAGAAAATATCATTGACAGTTATAAAGAAGGAAATACAAATCTCAGTTACCTGTTTGTGAATAATGAGTCTCATAAAATGTACAGTAATATAAAAGACATGACAATGTCGGATTACAGGTCATATCTGAAAGATCTTGTATCAAAATCTGATCCTTATATGGTTCTTTATCCGGATCTGCAGGACTGTGAATTTAATATTTTTAATACCGCTGACCAGTCTGTATCAAACTGGAAAAATATGGTCGAGAGTACAGCAGATGTAGATGCTGATTATGTATTTGCAGTTTCTGTTGATCCTGATTTCGCAGTATCAGATCAGCTGGCAGCAGATCATAGTAAATATGACAAATATTATCCATGGCTGATCCCATGTATAGCAGTCACAGGAGGAATGTTACTTCTGTTTCTTTTCTTCCTTGTAGTGCTGACTGTGGGAGCAGGAAGAAACAATAAAGATGAAGAAGTACACCTGAATATTCTGGACAGAATTTATACAGAAATTGCTGCATTTGGAATTCTTATGGCAGGAGGTATGGGATATGCTCTTTGTGCTCAGCTGGTAGGCCCTTCTGAACGGGAAATATGGAATATTATCTGGATGGCACTGGCAGGCTTCTGGTTAACTGTATGGTTCCTGATCGGATGGCTCAGTCTGGTGCGGAGAATAAAAGCAAGATCTCTCTGGAGAGACAGTATTCTCAGGCATCTGCTGATCTTGTGTAAAAAAATCCTCGGATGGTTCGTCAGAACAGGGGAACTGTTCAGCCAGAACCTTGGAAGCCGGATCAAAATGATTCTTTTGTTTGGGGTATTTGTATTTGTGGAATTTCTTCTTCATGGAATAGGGTTGGCTGGAGGCAGTCCATTGGCTATAGTTCTTCTGATGATCCTGGATGGGGCAGTACTTTATGGGCTTCTGAAGAAAGCCTGGGGAAGAGAGCTGATTCTGGAAGGGCTGAAGAGAATCACAGATGGAGAACTTCAGTACAAGATTCCGACAGAAAAGCTTACCGGTGAACAGCAGCAGATGGCAGAATATATTAATCATATAGGAGAGGGACTGGATGCAGCAGTGGAAAACAGTGTGAAAAACGAGAGGATGAAAACAGAGCTGATCACCAATGTATCCCATGATCTCAAGACTCCGCTGACTTCCATTATTAATTATGTAGATCTTCTGAAAAGGGAAAATCCACAGGATCCGAAGATACAGAATTATATTGCAGTGCTGGAGGACAAAGCCCAGCGACTGAAAACTCTTACAGAAGATGTAGTGGAAGCGTCAAAGGCAAGTACAGGAAATATTTCTCTTGAGATGACAGAGCTGAATTTTGTGGAGCTGATCCACCAGGTAGTTGGTGAATTTGAAGAGAAATTTCAGGAAAAAAATCTTACCATGGTGATTCATTTCGATGAAGAAGAAGCTATGATCTGTGCAGATGGAAGACGGTTGTGGCGTGTGCTGGATAATGTTTTTGGAAATGTTGTCAAGTATGCCATGGAAAACACCAGAGTTTATGCAGAAGTAAATATAAGCCGGCCAGAAGTACAGTTTTCCCTGAAAAATATTTCAGCTCAGCCACTGAATATTACCGCAGAAGAACTGACAGAACGATTTGTACGTGGGGATGGCTCCAGAAACACAGAAGGAAGTGGACTGGGATTGTCTATTGCACAGAGTCTGACAGAGCTCCAGGGTGGAGAATTTAAGGTGTATGTAGATGGAGATCTTTTTAAAGTAACAATTATATTTAAAATGAAATAATTTTTTGACAAAAACAAGGGCTGTCGCACTAAGTAGTGTGGCAGTCCCTTTGTTATTATACCTGAATTCTGTCAGCAACTTCAGTGCCTACAGCCAGTCTTCGTTCGTTGGCTCCGATGATCAGCCAGTCCCGGCATTTCTGGATCACCTGAATGGTGCTTCCTTCTTTAATATTCATGTTCCGCATGGTTTCCAGTACTTCCGGAACACCAAACATCCATTTAATTGTACAGGTATCGCCTGTGTTTGTCTGTGATAATGGCTGCATAAAACTCCCTCCAATGCATAGCACAATAAAAAACAGAGACTTTTTACAAGTCTGGGTCAAAACAAAAGCTAGTGTCTGATAATTACAAATTTATCTTTATAATTATTTTACAACTGAAGAAATAAATTCGTCAATTATAACATATACTAGATGATTCTGACAGAAGTTAGGAAACTCTTATATCAGGTAGCAAGTGCTTACAGCAGATAGTAGGAAAAAATAATAAAAAAAATAAAACTTTAAAACCAGGGAGCATCTTGAATCGTCTATAGAGTAGAAAGGAGAGATGCACTATGAATGATGGTACAAAATGACATGTCAGAAAAGTAAAAACATGATATATTAAGTGTTATAAAAATTATGACAGTGTTATGTAAAGAAAATACAGAAGGGAACAGAAAAATGAAGTGCAGTAGATGTGGAAAAGAAAATTCAGATTACGTTGATTTTTGTGTACATTGTGGAGAACCTACATCGAAATATATATGCGATTTGGTTCATAGAGCTCAAAGTAAAGAGCAGCAAGCTCTTTCAGAAATATACAGTAGTACTTATTCAACTGTATATCGAGTAATAAAAACACTTATTAAAGAAGATACTGTTTATGATATTTTACAGGATACTTATGTAAAGGCTTTTACAAGTATAGAACAACTTCAGAATCCAGAGAAACTTTTACCCTGGTTAAAGATGATTGCCACTAATAAATCCAAAGATTGGTTGAAAAAGAAAAAACCACTTTTTTTTACAGAAATGGATTCAACAGAAGAAACAGATGGAATTTCTTTCGAAGAAGCTATTGAAGATGAAAGAAAAGAAAACCATCCTGAAATTGTGATAGATGAAAATGAAGTAAGTCGTATTGTGAAAATCATTCTTGATCAGCTTCCAGAGGATCAACGTCTGGTTATTGGCATGTATTACTATGAAGAAATATCTGTAAAAGATATTGCTACAGCGTTAGAAGTCAGTGAAAATACAGTAAAAAGCAGATTAGTATACGGACGTAAAAAAATAAAAGAGTCTGTGTTAGAGCTGGAAAAACAGGGAACAAAACTTTATACACTTGCTCCAATTCCATTTTTCCTGTTACTTTTGGAGAAAACAGAAAAAGTGTCTGCGGCACAGCCAGATGCAGCTATGCTGAAACAAATTTTAAAAGTATATACAAAAAAAATGATCAATACAGGTGCGAAAGCTGCGAATCCAGTATCAGAGCCGGAAATTAGAATGACGGACTCTACTGTACCGAAAGCAGCATCGAAAGGAGTTCGGATGGCAGCTGGGAAAGCTGTAAAACATGCAACCGTAAAAACTGTAGCATACATTCTTGCAGGTGCGTGTGCTGTGGGAGGGATTACATATGGTGTATTTCGATATACTGGAAAGCGTCCATTTTATAAAGAAAATATACAAGCAGAACAAATAATGGAAGAGACAGAGAAACAACCGAAATTGTCAATAACGCCATTGGCAGGATTGGATTTAACACCGACTGAGAAACCTGCAGCGACACCGGAGCCTACAATGGACCCTGAAGAAGAAAGTCGCAAAAAAAGAGAGCGGGAGATTGCAGAAGTAGCAGGAAAAGAAGAAGAAATATACCGAAGTTTTTATGAAAAATATATTCAGGACGAAGAATTAAAGGTAGTTCCAGCAGTTTATCAGACAAATTTTGATGATACAACAGGATTGGAAAAAGATTTGCTGTTAGGTGCCTGCATGAAAGATTTTGGTGGCGATGGACTTCAGGAATTACTGTTAATCCGTACAAAATCAAAAGCAGATGATAGTCAGATACCTGTAAGAGCATTATGGCTGCAGTTATATACTATTAAAGATAATCAGGCTGTTCTCAGTAGTGAGATGGAAGTCCCCAACAGCGACTTGAACTCCGGTGTGCCAAATGATATCGAAGAAATTGGAATGGTGGAAAAAGAAAGTGTAGTTTATCTGTATCGTTATGGTATGTATCATCCGGGGGCAGGAGCAGGTGAATATATGAATCTGGTTGTCAGGACAACGGACATGGAATTGCAGAGAGAATATGAACTGGATTTGTATGATCCAGCAGAAGGCGGGTGGTATTTTATTGACGGTGAACAGGTACTTGCTGGTGATAATCCTTGGGAAGATCGGGAAAAAATAGAAAATACATTAAAAAAATATGATATGGATTTGGAACAGGAACTTACCATTCCATGTATTTTAAAATTTACCAGAATGACACCATATTCGGACAATTTGCGCAAAGATACTTTTAATGTACAGAACTGTTTTGAAGCATATGAGGCTGTTGAAGAATTATCTGATGATATGGGAGAAGGAATTCAGGATATTCAGGGAACATGGTATACGAATGGATCTGCACCTTACAACCTCAGAATGGTATTTACAGGAAAACACCTGGATGTATATTCTCCTCATACAGGAGAAGTATGGTATACAGCAGAAGTAACAGATGTAGTGCCTACAGATTATGGGTATTTCTTCAGAATGGAAATGAATGAGGGGAATATCTATGGATATCGTCTGGATACAGAATATCCGGATCAGCTGACATTTGTGGATAACGGGGATCCATATAGTATGGACGGATATAGTGGTTCAGACAGTCTCAGAAGAACACAGTTTGAAGAAAATTGATACAGAGGGAGCCATTTATGGAAGAAGAATTAAAAAATTTTATAGCGAAAAGTGAAAAAAATCAAAGAAACTTTCTGACCATGTATGCACTAGGAAAATCTATATGTGATTTTGGAGTAAATGGATTCAATGTAGGTTATCTTTTCATGGGATTTTTGGGAAAAATAAAATTATTATTCAGATTGGTGATAATGGGTGGTCTGATGCTTGCAGTAGAGGACTGTGCTAAGGGGTGTTATCTGTATTGTGGAATACATCTGGCTATTATAGCTTTTGGGGGAATTCTCCGGCAGGTATATGCGACAAAATTAAATAATCTGGAAAAAGAATGTCAGGATTCTCTGAGCAAGTTTCAACAGGAACAATATAAGAAAAATGGAATTGTACGGGGAGAGAAAGAAGATGAAGTTCGATATGAATGTAATCTTGTGGTAAAAAATGGATTTTTTGAGGGAGACATACAGTCAGAGCTGACACCGCTTTATATTTATTGTATAAAAAATTTAAAAAGAAGTGACTGGTTTGATGGAACTTTAAATGGCTGTATCACTATGAGAAAAAATGTTGCATCAGTAGAGTTTAATAATAAGTTCAATGTTTTGGTTCCAGCACAAATGGAAAGAGATTGTATGAAATTTCTGTCTCCGTCCAGACAATTGGAAATGATACGAACATCAGCTTTCGACAGAATTGAACAGGTTCATATCAGTGTTGGAAAAATACAGGGAAATACGCAGGATATAGTTTTGCGTCCAAAGGAACAAATTGATATTCATAATTGTTCATCTATTAGAAAAGTCTATGAAGAAATACAGGAGTATTGCCAGGATATCCGCCAGATGGCAGATAATATTCAGATGGAGTATCTCCAGATTGTAAAAATTGTGGAAGCCTGAAGGTAAATATAAAGTGATTTGTGAAAGAGGGAAAATACATATGGGATATTTGATTTTAATAGTTTTAATACTTTTGGCAGTATATATGGTAATCACAAGAAATAAGTTTAACATGCTTTATAAAGCAATCAAACATGAAGCTTCTGATATTGGCATTCAGATAGCAAAAAGAACTGCATGTCTGAACGATGCTCTGCAGATTGCAAAACTTGCTTATGAAAAAGAAGCGGCAGGGATTGAAAATCTTACTGCCAGTGACAGGCTGGAAAAACTGACATATCTGGGACATAAATATCCAGAACTGCAGTCGATTGGCGGATACAGAGACACATTGAAAGAAGCATTTACGTTAAATAAAGATATTTCAGCAGCAAGAGAGCTTTTGAATGGAAATATCAGAAAATATAATGTTGCTGTGACAAATTTTCCAGGAGTTATTGTAGCTTCTGTATTTGGATACAAAGAAGAAAAATTTATTGATGAAGAGAATTATGAAAAAAGAGCTTAT
>OLOA01002934.1_pt1 | contig 14607 bp, 17 predicted proteins | sample 1672201 | NCBI WGS metagenome assembly OLOA01 (sample SAMEA3136658, study PRJEB25190) | human gut metagenome
CCTTCTGGTCCGTAGCCAGACGCTCTATCCAGCTGAGCTAACGGCGCATGTCTCTTGACGACTTTGTTATAATACCACGATCTCACAGAAAATGCAAGCTTTTTTTTGAAAAATCTCAATAAAATTTCTGCGGGCGTATTCGGTCGAAGATGGAGGGATTCTGCCCCGCCGTATAAGGGACCTTTCCCCGGGAATACTGTTTTTATCCAAGTGACGGAGGCAGTAGGGGAATGCAGGGAAAAGTGGAGATCTGCGGCATCAACACCGCCAAGCTGGAGGTCTTGAAAAACGATGAGATGGCGGAGCTTCTGCGGCGCACCAAGCAGGGGGACATGGACGCCCGGGAGCGGCTGATCCGCGGCAACCTGAGGCTGGTGCTGTCGGTGCTCCAGCGGTTCACCAGCAGGGGGGAGAACATGGACGACCTGTTCCAGGTGGGGTGCATCGGCCTGATCAAGGCCATCGACAACTTTGATATTACCCAGCCGGTACGCTTCTCCACCTATGGCGTTCCCATGATCGTGGGAGAGATCCGCCGCTATCTCCGGGACAACAGCGCCGTACGGGTATCCCGCAGTCTGCGGGACACGGCGTATAAGGTGCTTCAGGCCCGGGAGCGGCTGCTGCGCCAGAGCCAACGGGAGCCAACCGTGGAGCAGCTGGCCCGGGAGCTGGATATCCCCCGGGAGGAGGTGGTGTTGGCCATGGACGCCATTGTGGACCCGGTGTCCCTGTACGAGCCCATTTACTCCGAGGGCGGCGACACCGTGTGCGTCATGGACCAGGTCAGCGATCGCCGCTGCACCGATGAGGGCTGGATCCAGCACATTGCCCTGAAGGACGCCATTGGTCACCTGACGCCCCGGGAGCGGAGCATTCTCATGCTGCGCTTTGGCCAGGGAAAGACCCAGATGGAGGTGTCGGCGGAGATCGGTATCTCTCAGGCCCAGGTGAGCCGCCTGGAAAAGGGGGCCATCCGCTCCATTAAGAAGGAACTGTAAGACGTGCAGTGACGCATAGCGGAATGCTATATACGAAAGTGTGATCCTAAATCAACCTGACAAGTCGGAGATTCAGCGGATTTTGTTTCTATGAATGCCCTTTCGATAAAACTTTTCGCCCTATATCCCAGCAAAAAAGTGATTGTATCTGCTTTCATTTCTACCATTAACCGTTTCTCACACAGCCATTTGGATAGTGCAATCTCAGTTTCCGTGAAAGCATAGCAGCCCAAATCTTTTTCATCATAAAGAAACCCCTGAATTAAATCCGTGGTGATACGCAGTTCATTACCGACGAGAAAAATGCAAACATCGTGATTTTGAAACCTCTTATCTGAGGAATCGAAGCATTTGGTAATAAGATATGGCTCCTGTACCCCGTAGTAATCCCGCAAATGGCCGCAGGCTTGAGACAGGATATTCTTTTTCATGGTGGACGGATGGAGGGATTCAACTTTTTCCCATAAAGGCGCGGTCAATCCGGCAGTCACGATTCCACCAACAACGAGAATGAAACAGCCGGCAATCATCTTCCCGATACCAGCAAGGAGATTCCAGAACCAACCATCTGACTGCGGAATTGATTTAAGCAGAAAAAAGCCCGCAGTGACGGCAGCAATAAAGATGATAAATGAAAGAACCGCGCTGAATCTTCGCCATATTTTCTCTTTTTGGAGGATACGCTTCTCACAGCGAATGAGGGATTTATATTGATCAGTCAGAGCATTGTTTAGATTTTTGCATGTGTGGTTATACCGAAAGTATCGCATATTCTATCCTCCGTCCTTTGGCTGCTGGTATGGATAATCAGAGATAGCCTTTTGCCCCTATCCTAACACACGAAGGGCCATTGTGCAATAACGGGCACAGCGCTGTCTGCTGTGCCCGTTAATTCCCCGATGCTGCATCGCAGCATTGTCTTTTACTGTATGCCGCCCACCAGGATCAGAGTCAGCAGCATGTATGCAGCGCTGGCAGCAGCTGCAATGCCGCATACGATCATGCAGACGATGCGCGGCCCACGGCGCAGGCAGGCCCGTCCTACGAAAAACCCGGCTGCCGCCAGGATGAACAGCACAGCGGCTCCCCAAAATGGCATGTCGATCACCCCCTCATAGCGTCCAGCAGGTCCGTAAAGTCCCGCAGCTGGCCCGCAAAGCGCTCCTTCATCTGATCCGCCCGGCCCTTTCCGGCGTCAAACAGCGGCTCGTCCGTCTGGATAGCCGCGAATACCCGTCCGTCGGCCTTGACGCTGAGATACACCTTGCCCAGGTGCAGCAGCTGGTCCATGACCTGGGGGGACAGCAGAGCCTGCGCCGCAGCAGGGTCGCCGCATTGAACGCTGAACCGCTTGTCAAATTCCGGATCTTCCGAGGAAAAACCGTCCCGGCCCAGCAGCCGCGCCAGCTTTCCCTTGGGGGCGGCCTGCAGGTCGCAGGGGAAGGTGCGGCCCAGCTGCGCTGCCATCCAGCGTCCGCGGAAAACCGACACCTCGTTGTTTTCCCAGTTTTGGGTGGCGGGGTCCTGATAGGGCTGCAGGTCCAGCAGCTCCAGATTGCTGATCTCCAGTGGCCGACCATGGTACCTGGCCCGGACCAGACCGCTGCCGCTCATACGCTCCGCCTGAGGCAGGGGCAGACCGGAGGCCTGGAGTGTTTCCTGGGAAATATGCTGCCGGGGCAGGTATTCCGCTTCCTGAAATACTGCGCGCAGCGCGTCCTGGGCCAATCCGCCCTGGGCCGCACCCTGGAGCTTTTTCCCGCCTGACGCGCCCATAACGCCGCCGATGACGGCGATGATGACGCCTGCGGCGATGGCGGGCGTGGCGCTGAGAATCACTCCGGCCACAAGAATGATCATGCCGATGCCGGAGAAAACCTTGCCGAAGCCCGCCAGGGCACGGCCCTTCTGAATATTCTGTGTGCTGTTATCCATGTGCTTGCTCCTCTCTTTCTGCCCCAAACAGGACTTCGCACCGGCACAGGGCCTGGACCCGGCTCCATACCGCCAGCCGCCGCAGAAGCTCCTGCTCCGCCAGCGTCTCCCGATAGCCGCAACGGCAGGTGGTGCTTCCCTTTTTCAATCGCTCCCCACACAGGGGGCATTTGCTCTGTTTCATAGGCTTTATCCCCAATTGCTCATCCAGCTATCGCCCCAGTCCTCGGCGGGATCGTAGGGGATGGGGTCGAACCCGGCGGCATACACCGGGCCGTCGTCGCGATAGGCCAGCCCGTCCTCTGCCAGGGTGTAGCTTCCGGTAATGTAAAAGGCGTCGTGACCGTCGCTGTACCAGCGGCAATAGCCGTCCTCATCGGTCTCAAAGCTGGCCCCCGGCAGGGCGGTATAGGCCGCTGCCTGGCCGTAGGGGTAGAACACGCCGGAGAAGCTGCCGTCCGCATCCTGGCCCAGCAGGGTGAACCGGTCCTTATCCAGGCCGGGGGACAGGTAAATGCGTCCGTTCATGGCCAGATACGGTCCCTTGCCGTCCTGGTCGTCCCCGATGGTGCCGCTGCCCATGGATAGTCTGGTGTAGCTCAGATACGCCATGCGGTCTGCGTCGATGACCAGGGTCTCACCCAGAGCGTTCTGCCACACGCCGCTCAGGTCCGAGAGCTCCCACAGGTCTATCCGGGCATCGCTGCTGCGGCGGAAGGTGAAGTGGTCGATGCTCTCCGCATTTCCCCCGCTGCCGTTCTGATTGGGCAGCAGCACCCCGTCGTCCCGGAGAATAAAATCGTACAGGAAGCCGTCAAAGTCGATGGTAGGCACATCGGCAGCGGCGTCATAGGGGCCCTGCCCCGTGCGGCCGGTGAAGGTCTGGTAGGTATAGCGGCCCTGGTCTGCCGAAAAGGACAGAATATTCCCCGAGGGGGACGTCCACTGGCCCTCCAGCTCTGCGGCATCCGTCACCGGATGCTGCCCCTCCGTCTGCTCGTCGGGGGACGGCGTGTCTGCGCCGCCGCTGCACGCCGTCAGGGCCAGCACCAGCGCCAGCATGACTGCCAGCCGGGATAGCTTCTTCATAGTGACCTCCTTACTCCGCCAGCGTGTCCATAAACTGGCCGTTGACCGCGTTCCAGTACCACACATACGTCTGGTACTGGCCGTCTACGTTGAAGGTCATCTGCATGTCGCTGTTGCCGTCGCCGTCCAGGTCGGTGAAATCCGTGTCCTGATAGCAGCCGGCGGCTCCGTCGATGGACTCCGGGAACACTACGCTGCCATAGAGCTCCTGCTCCGGAAGGTCGTAATAGAGCTTGGCTCCATCGTCGCTCACGCAGATGCACACATCGGTGCTATCGCCGCCACGGGTCAGGGTACCGGTGTCCTGGATGGTGCCCCAGGTGCGCCAGTCATCGCCGACGATATCATCATCATCCGGGGTGGTCTCCTTGGGCCCGCAGGCCGCCAGGCACAGCACCAGACCGCACAGCAGCAGGAAAAGGCTGAATTTTCGCATGGTCTTTCCTCCTCGATACAGTAAGTCCACTGTACATTCATTGTACAGTGGACTTACAAAAATTGCTATTAACCAAAGGTTAGGTTTTGCCGGCGGGGGAGGGGACTACTCCCGATGTATCCGCATGAATCCCCGGGCCCCCAGGGCCCGCAGGTCCGTAAATCCCAGGGACTCATAGAAGCTCACGGTCTTGGGGGTGTCGTCGGTGCAGAGCATCGTCTGGTATATCTGCGGCCAACGGGCCAGCAGCGCCTGCATCAGTGCGGAGCCGACGCCTCGGCGCTGCCAACGGGGCTGCACCAGGATATCCTGCACATACAGAATGGACGCGCCGTCGCCTACAGCGCGTAAAATTCCCACCAGCTGTGTGCCGTCGTAGGCCGCCAGCACATCCCTGGACCCGGCAAAGGCGTCCCGCAGCATGTCCGGCCGCTGGGTATAGTTGGTCCAGCCCACTGCCTCATACAGGGGGAGTATTTCCTCCGTGCAGTAGTGCTCATAGGGGCGGATATGAAATGCTGTCATGATATGACCTCCTGCGTCAAATTTTTCATTTGCCGCAACTTACCGCAATCTCATGCACCTGCTCCTCTCTGCTCACACGCCCAGCCGCTGAGAGATGGCCGACAGCAGCTCCGTTTTGCCGGTGCCCTTTTCGGCGGAGAACGGCACCAGGCAGTCCTGCTCTGAAAGCTCCAGGGTGTCCCGGATCACCTGCAGGTTGGGGTCTATTTCACTTTTCTTCAGCTTGTCCAGCTTGTTGGCCACCACCACCACCGGGCAGCCGGTGCCCCGGAACCACTGAAACATGGTGACATCGTCCGCCGTGGGCTTGTGCCGGGCGTCCACGATCAGGACACCCAGGGTGATGAGCCCGGCCGCCTGGAAATACGACTCCATCAGCCGTCCCCAGCGTTCCCGCTCCTCCTTGCTGACCTTGGCGTAGCCGTAGCCGGGCAGGTCCGTCAGATAGACGCGGTTGTCGATGAGAAAGTAGTTCACCTGGGTGGTTTTGCCGGGGGTGGCCCCCACCCGGGCAAAATTCTTCCGGTTCAGCAGGCGGTTGATGACGGAGGACTTGCCCACGTTGGAGCGTCCGGCAAAGGTTACCTGGGGCCGCCCGTCCCGGATAAAGGCATCGGGACGGACCGCCGAGCGGATAAATTCCGCCTTGTTGTAGTTGATAGGCATAGCAAGTGTTCCTCCTTTACACAGGAAGCGCCGCAGGGGCCTCCGGCGACGCACGGTGCCGGGGTGCGGCGTGCTCGCCCCGAGGTGCGGCCAGCGCCGCTTCAAACACCTGGTCCACGGTGTCCACGGGGACGAAGTGCAGTCCGGCCCGGACCGTCTGGTCGATCTCCTCCAGATCCTTGACATTGTCCCAGGGGATGATGACCGTATGTACGCCGCTGCGCAGGGCGGCCATGGTTTTCTCCTTCAGACCGCCAATGGCCAGCACCCGGCCCCGGAGGGTCACCTCGCCGGTCATGGCTACGCTGCCGCGAACCGGCCGTCCGGACAGCGCCGACAGCATAGCGGTGGTGATGGCGATGCCCGCCGATGGGCCGTCCTTGGGCACGGCTCCCTCCGGGAAGTGGACATGGATGTCCTTGGTCTTATAGAAGTCCCGGGTCAGGCCCAGCTCCTCCCACCGGCTGCGCAGACACGTCAGCGCCGCCTTGGCGGATTCCTGCATCACGGTGCCCAGGTTGCCGGTCAGCTCCAGCTTGCCGCTGCCGTCCAGGGCCTGGGCTTCTACCTCCAGGATCTCGCCGCCTACCTGGGTCCAGGCCAGGCCGTTGACCACGCCCACCTGGTCCCGGTCGCTGTGAACGGAGTCGGTGTATTGCTCCACGCCCAGCAGGTCCCGGAGATTCTTGTCGGTGATGTCCACGCGCTTCACGTCGCCGTCTACCAGCTGCATAGCAGCCTTGCGGCAGAGCTTGCCCAGCTGCCGCTCCAGCACCCGGACGCCGGATTCCCTGGTATAGGCCGCGATGACCCGGCGGATGGCGTCGCCGCTGATGCGCAGCTGGGCCTTTTTCAGGCCGTGCTCCTTCAGCTGCTTGGGCAGCAGGTGCTGCTTGGCGATCTGCAGCTTTTCCTCGTCGGTATAGCTGCTCAGCTCGATGACCTCCATCCGGTCCAGCAGGGGACGGGGGATGGTATCCAGGGTGTTGGCGGTGGTGATGAACATCACCCGGCTCAGGTCCACCGGCACCTCCAGGAAGTGATCCCGGAAGGCATGATTCTGCTCACTGTCCAGCACCTCCAGCAGGGCTGACGCCGGGTCGCCCCGCATATCGCTGGCCAGCTTGTCGATCTCGTCCAGCACCAGCAGGGGATTCATGGACCCGCTGCGGATGACGGCGTCAATGATGCGGCCGGGCATGGCCCCTATGTAGGTTTTCCGGTGGCCGCGGATATCCGCCTCATCCCGGACGCCGCCCAGGCTCAGCCGGGACAGCTTCCGGTGCATGGCCTTGGCCACCGACAGGGCGATGGAGGTCTTTCCCACGCCGGGAGGGCCAACCAGGCACAGAATTTTTCCCTTGGCCTGGGGGTTCAGCTGCCGCACGGCGATGAACTCCAGGATGCGCTCCTTCACCTTCTCCAGGCCGTAGTGGTCACGGTCCAGAATTTTCCGGGCCTGCTCCACATCAGCCCGGTCGTGGGTCTCCACGCCCCAGGGCACGTCCAGGCACACGTCCAGATAGTTCCGGATCACCGCGCCCTCGGCGCTGCCGAAGGGCTGCTTGGACAGGCGGTGCAGCTCCTTCATGAGCTTCTCCCGAACCTCGTCCGAGGCACGGCAGCGGCCGATCCGCTCCTCGTACTCGTACAGCTCGTCGTCGCCGTCCTCGCCCAGCTCGTGCTGCAATACATGGAGCTGCTCCCGCAGGACCATGTCCCGCTGGACCTGGCCCACCCGCTGGCGGACCTTCTGGTCAATATCCGACTCCAGGGCGGCGATGTCAACCTCGTGGAGCAGGATCTCGTTCATGATCATCAGCCGCCGGACGGGGTGCAGCTCCTCCAGCACCCGCTGGCGGTCCTGGTGCCGGAGGTTGATGTTGGCGGCGATGGTGTCCGCCAGCTCGCCGGGGTCCCGGATATCCAGCACCGAGGCCACCAGCTGATCGGACAGATTCCCCACCAGCTCCTGATACCGGCCAAACAGGGCGTAGGTCCGCCGGGTCAGGGCCTCGGTGCGGTCCGTGGCCCGCCAACCCTCGTCCTCCAGCAGGTCCACGTTGGCCTGGAGGAAGGGCTTTGTCTGCCACAGGCGGCGGATGGCCGCCCGGTGCAGTCCCCCGGCGATGACCCGCACGCCGGTATCCGAGGTCTTGACGATTTGGAAGATACGGCACACGGTGCCGATGGCGTACAGATCCTCCTCCTGAGGCTCCTGCACACCGATCTCCCGCTGGGTCACCAGCAGCAGCTCCCGGTCGCCCTCCATGGCGTTCTCCAGTGCCAGGATGGATATCTCGCGCTCCGCGTCGAAGCTCAGCGTCTGGCCCGGGAAGGCGGTCAGCCCCCGCAGAGCCAGCACGGGCATATTTTGTGTGGTCATAAGGGTATCTCCTTTGCGATAGGGAAAGTACAATAGGGCAAGAGGGGAGAGGCGCAAGCGTCTCTCCCCCTTGTTGGTTGTTTCAGGACGCCGGCGCGTCGCTGTCCTTGTGGGACCGGTGGTGGTTGGGGTCACGCAGAATCACCGGCTCCGCACCGTCCTTGACGGCACCGGCGGTGATGGTCACCTGTTCGATGGTGTGGTCCGAGGGAATATCGTACATGATGGGAGTCAGAACTCCCTCCATGACAGCCCGCAGGCCACGGGCACCGATGTTGCGCTCGATGGCCTTGTCGGCCACGGCCTCCAGAGCATCCGGCTCGAACACCAGCTTCACATCGTCATAGGAAAACAGCTTCTGATACTGCTTGACCAGGGCGTTTTTCGGCTCCGTCAGGATACGGACCAGATCCTCCCGGTTCAGGCCGTCCAGAGCGGCGATCACCGGCAAACGGCCCACCAGCTCGGGGATAATGCCGAACTTCAGCAGATCATGGGGCTGGACCTCCTTCAGCAGCTGCCCGGTCCGGCGCTCTGCCTTACTCTCCACAACGGCGTCGAAGCCGATGCCCTTGCGGTCGGTGCGCTGCTCGATGATCTTCTCCAGACCGTCGAACGCACCGCCGCAGATGAACAGAATGTTGTGGGTGTCCACCTGGATGAACTCCTGGTGGGGATGCTTCCGGCCGCCCTGGGGCGGAACGTTGGCCACGGTGCCCTCCAGGATTTTCAGCAGCGCCTGCTGCACGCCCTCGCCGGACACGTCCCGGGTAATGGAGGTGTTTTCGCTCTTACGGGCGATCTTGTCGATCTCGTCCACATAGATGATGCCGTGCTCCGCCAGCTCCACGTCGAAATCCGCCGCCTGCAGAAGCCGCAGCAGAATGTTTTCCACGTCGTCGCCCACATAACCGGCCTCGGTGAGGGTGGTGGCATCGGCGATGGCGAAGGGGACCTTCAGCACCCGGGCCAGGGTCTGGGCAAACAGGGTCTTGCCGGAGCCCGTGGGCCCGATCATCAGGATGTTGCTCTTTTGCAGCTCCACATCCTCGCCGCCGCCGAAGAAAATGCGCTTATAGTGGTTGTAGACCGCCACGGACAGGGCCACCTTGGCGGCGTCCTGACCGATGACGTACTGATCCAGTACCGCCTTGATCTCCCGGGGAGTGGGCAGCTGGTCCGGGGTCTCGTACCCGGCCTCGGGGCCGGGCTGATACCCGTCGTCCAGAATGGACATGCACAGCTGGACGCACTCGTCGCAGATGCGCACGCCGGGGCCCTGGATCATGCGGTGCACCTGATTCTCCGCCTTGCCGCAGAAGGAGCACCGCAGGGATTTCTTATCGTCTGCCATTGGTTACCTCTTGTAAATGACCTTGTCCACCAGGCCGTATTCCCGGGCCTCCTCGGCCAGCATCCAGTGATCCCGCTCGGAGTCCTGCTTCACCTGTTCGGGATCCTTGCCGGTGTTGTCGGCCAGGATCTGGTTCAGGCGCTTTTTCAGCTTCAGGAAATGCTCCACGTCGATCTCCATATCCGTGACCTTACCTTGGGTCCCGGCAGAGGGCTGGTGGATCATGATCTCCGCATTGGGCAGGGCGATGCGCTTTCCCCGTGCGCCGGAGGACAGCAGGAACGCGCCCATGCTGGCAGCCATGCCGATGCAGATGGTGGACACGTCGCACTTGATATACTGCATGGTATCGTAGATGGCCATACCCGCGGTAACGGAACCGCCGGGGCTGTTGATGTACATCTGGATATCCTTGTCGGGGTCCTGGGCCTCCAGATACAGCAGCTGGGCCACCACCAGGCTGGCGGTGGTATCATTGACCTCTTCGCCCAGGAAGATGATGCGGTCGTTCAGCAGCCGGGAAAAGATGTCATAAGAACGCTCACCCCGGTTGGTCTGCTCCACAACATAAGGGACTAAACTCATAGAAAATACCTCCTGTACAAATAGATGAAACTCTACCCAATTATACCCGCCCGCGTGGTATCTCAAGCAGGGAACGCCGGATAATTATTCCGCGTCCTTCTTTTCCTCTTCCTGCTTGGCTTCTTCCTGGGACTCCTCCACCACGGGAGCCACGGCCACAGCGGCGTCGGCCACAGCCTTGATGGCCTTGCTGCGCAGGACCTGCTCACGGACGTCGGCCTCGGGCAGATACTTCTTGATGGTGTCCAGATCCATGCCGTACTTGTCGGCCACGGTCTTGAGCTCATCCTCGATCTCCTGGGCGGTGGCCTCCAGGTTCTCGGCCTTCACCAGGGCGGCCACGGCCAGATCCATGCGGACCTGCTGCACGGCGGGGTCATGGGCCTGCTTCTTGAAATCATCCTCGGTGGTGTTGGTCATCTTCAGATACTGGTCAAAGGGGATGCCCTGGGCGGCCAGCTGCTGCTGGAAGTTCTCCATCATCTGCTGGGCCTGAACGTCCACCATCTCATCGGGGATGTCGGCCTGGATGCCGTCGGCCACCTTCTGCATCAGGGCGTCCTCAAAGGCACGCTGGGCGGCGGCCTCGCGGTCGTCCGTCAGCTTCTTGCGGGTATCGGCCTTCAGCTCCTCCAGGGTGTCGAATTCGGACACGTCCTTGGCGAACTCGTCGTCGATGGCGGGGACCTCCTTGTGCTTGACCTCGTTGACCTTCACATGGAACACCACGGGCTTACCGGCCAGCTCGGGGGTATAGTTCTCGGGGAAGGTGATGTCGATGTCCTTCTCCTCGCCGGCCTTCATGCCCACCAGCTGATCCTCAAAGCCGGGGACGAAGCTGCCGGAGCCGATCTCCAGGTCGAAGTTCTCACCCTTGCCGCCGTCGAAGGGCACGCCGTTGTCAAAGCCCTCAAAGTCGATGTCGGCGGTGTCGCCCTTCTGGATCTCGCGCTCCACGCTGACCAGACGGCTGTTGCGGTCAGCCATCTCGTTCAGACGGTTCTCCACGTCCTCGTCGGTGACGTTGACCTCAGCCTTGGGGGCCTCCAGGCCCTTATACTGGCCCAGAGTCACCTCGGGATACACGGCCACGGTGCACTTGAACACCACGCCGTCCTTGCCGCAGGACTCCAGCTCCACCTGGGGATAGCCCACGACCTTCAGCTCCTGCTCCTTCACGGCGTCCTCATAGGCGTCGGGCAGAAGGATATTCACTGCTTCTTCATAGAAGACCTCTGCGCCGTACATGCTCTCGATCATCTTGCGGGGAGCCTTGCCGGGGCGGAAGCCGGGAACGCTGATCTTGCCGCGCTGCTTCAGGTAAGCCTTGTTGATGGCGGCCTCAAAGGCGGCGGCGTCTGCTTCGATGGTCAGTGCGACCTTGCTCTTGTCCAGTTTTTCACAGGATTTTACACTCATTTTGATTTTTCCTCCGTTCAGCATTAAATCGTATCAATGCAATTCTATATAATAGCAGAAAACAATTTCAATTTCCACACTTTTTTGCTCTAATCACAAATTTTTTTAGGATGGAAGCCCAAATAATCCCCGGAGACCATGTAAAACGCGGTTCCGCCCCGGTCTCCCTGCAGGGCCCGGCGGTGAGAAGCACCGTGGAGATGGCCGTAGCAGCACACCTTCACGCCGTATTCCCGCAGCAGCCGCAGGATCTCCGGGCACTGGTACCCCTGATACAGCGGCGGATAATGGAGGAAGCACAGCTTCTCGCGGTCGCCTGCCGCCTTCAGCGAGGTTTCCAGCCGCCCCACCTCCCGCAGCAGCACCTTTTCGTTGTGGGTGCCCTGGTTGTCCAGCTCATAGAACCACCCCCGGGTGCCGCACAGGGCCACGTCCCCGTAAAAGCGGCAGTTGTTGTGGAGGATCTCCATGGTGGTCAGGCCGTTTTCCGCAAAGAACCGCTCCATTTTGGCGGCGGTGTTCCACCAGTAGTCGTGGTTGCCCTTGAGCAGGTATTTCTTCCCCGGCAGGGCGTCGATGAACCGGAAATCCTCCAGGGATTCCTCCAGGCTCATGCCCCAGGACAGGTCGCCGCACAGCACGGTGACGTCGTCCTCTGTCAGCACGGAGAACCCCTCCCGGATGCGGGCCACATAATCCCGCCACCCGTCCCCGAAAATCTCCATGGGCTTGTTGGAGCGCAGAGACAGATGCAGGTCGCCAATGGCATACAGCGCCATACGGCACCTCCTTTCTCGTATCAGAGTATGCTGCACAGATTGTTCCAGAACAGGTCCTCCAGCAGGGCCTGGGGATAGCCCCGGGCTGCCAGGGCCTGCCACAGGCGGGGCATGTCCTGGACGCCCTGCATTCCGGCGGCCAGGGTCCCGCAGCCGTCCAGATCGCCGCCCAGGCACAGAGCTTTCTCCCCGCCCAGCTCCAGAAAATGCTCCACATGGGCCACCAGCTCCTCCATGGTGCCCGCCGGACCCACAAACGGCCGGTACAGGTTCAGCCCCACCACACCGCCGGAGTCCCGGATGGCCCGGAACATGTCGTCGGTGAGATTGCGCCGGTGGGGGCACAGGGCCCGGCTGTTGGAGTGGGTGGCCACCACCGGCCCCCGGGCCAGGCGCACCACGTCCCAGAACCCCGGGTCGCTGATGTGGGACACGTCGGGGCAGATATGGCACGCCTCCAGCTGCCGCAGGAAGTCGGCGCCAAGAGGGGAGAGGCCCCGATCCGTGTCCCGGCAGTTGGTGCCGGACAGAACATTGGGCCAATTCCACACGGGGTTGAGAAACCGCACGCCCCATTCCGCCGCCGTCTCCACCTGTCCCGGGTCGCAGCCTATGAGCTCGGCCCCCTCTATGGAGAGAATCGCCGCCATTTTCCCGTCTGCCGCGGCCCGGTCCACCTCTGCGCCGGTGCGGCAGGGGACAATGACGTCCCGGTTCTGCTCCATCTCCCGCAGGAACTTCTGATGCAGGAGTTGTCCCTCCCGGACCATGGTGCTGCCCTGGGGAACCTCCTCCGGGTCCTGGTACAGGGCGAACACCTGGGCGAACCGCCCGAAGGCCGATGCCCGGCGCAGATCCAGATGACCGTCGTTTTCCCGCAGCTGCGCTCCGTTCCGCAGGCAGCGATAAATGGTATCGCAGTGCGCGTCAAAATAGGGGATATGTTCCATATGTCACCTCAAAATGCGTTTTCAATGTACTCTATGCGGGCGGCCTTCTGGGGGTGCGGTCCGTCGGCGTACACCTCCGCCACGTCGAAGCGGGCGGGGCAGTCCAGGTCCTTCACCATCAGATACCACGCCGCCGTTTTCCGCAGCCGCTGCTGCTTCTGGGGCGTCACGTACTCCCGGGGCAGGCCGCAGGACAGATTGGTCCGGGTCTTGACCTCCACGAAGCACAGCACCCCGTCCTTTCGGGCGATCAGATCGATCTCCCCGAACCGGCAGTGAAAGCCGTGGGCCAGCAGGGTATACCCCCGGCGGCGCAGATAGTTGGCCACCTCCGCCTCGCCCCAGGTGCCCTCCGCCCGGCTCATGACCGACGCTCCTTCCACTTGACCAGGAACGACTGCCGGTGCTCCGGGCAGGGGCCGTATTGGTCCAGCATGGCATAGTGCAGCTTGGTGCCGTAGCCCTTGTGCTGGGCGAAGTGATATTGGGGGTACTCCTTGTCCAGCACCTCCGTCACATACCGGTCCCGGGTGACCTTGGCCAGGATGGACGCTGCTGCAATGGAGATGCTGCGCCCGTCGCCGCCTACCACCGTCTCATGGGGGAGGTCGATGGAGGCGCACCGCCCATGGTCCCGGTTGCCGTCGATGAGGGCATAGTCCGGGGACAGGGAAAGGGCCTCGATGGCCAGTTCCATGGCCTTGATGCGGGCGCTTAAAATGTCCGTGGCATCGATCTGCGCCGCACTGACGGAGGCCACGGCCCAGGCAATGGCCCTTTCGGTGATGACACCGTACAGGGCCTCGCGCTTTTTCTCCGTCAGCTTCTTGGAGTCGTCCAGCCCCGGGATATCGCACCCCTCCGGCAGGATCACAGCACCCGCGCACACGGGGCCCATCAGGGGCCCGGCTCCCGCCTCGTCGCAGCCGCACACCAGGGCATAGCCCCGCTTTCGGGCCGCCTGTTCCAGGGAATCATCCGGTCTCATTGGGCATCCTCCACCGTTTCCAGGGTGAACCGCCCCAGCTTGCCGCCCCGGAACTCGTCCAGCAGGACCCGGGCCATGCGCTGGGTGTCCACCTGGGCTCCCCGCATGAGAAAGCCCCGCTTCCGCCCGGCCTTTTCCAGCAGGTCATATCCGCTGTTCTCCGGCTCCACCTCAATTTTATACCGCTCCGCCAGCACCGGCGCGTATCGCCGGGACAGGTAGTCCATCAGGCAGCAGGCCAGCTCCTCCATGTCCACCACATCGTCCTTGATGGCGCCGGTGAAGGCCAGGCGCTTGCCTACCTCCGGGTCGTCGAACCGGGGCCACAGGATCCCCGGGGTGTCCAGCAGCTCCAGAGTGCTGTCCACCGGCACCCACTGCTTGCTACGGGTGACGCCGGGCCGGTCCTCGGCCCGGGCGGTCTTGCGATGGGCCACCTTGTTGATAAAGGTGGATTTGCCCACGTTGGGGATACCGCACAGCATTACCTGCGT
>OLOA01002944.1_pt1 | contig 14587 bp, 10 predicted proteins | sample 1672201 | NCBI WGS metagenome assembly OLOA01 (sample SAMEA3136658, study PRJEB25190) | human gut metagenome
CACACCGCCGGGAACGGATGTCCCACGGAGGTGAAGAAGCTGGATTCCTCCGGCAGTGTCCCGGAATCGGACACCACCGCGAAAGCGTTCATCTGTAAGCAGTTGTAATCGTGGAAGCCCAGCGGCTCGTGCTGGATTACCCGGCTGTCCAGGATGAAGCCCGTTGCCTCCAGCCGCTTCTTAGAGCGGGGGTGGCAGGAATACAATATGGGCATATCATACTTTTCCGCCATGGCGTTGACGGCGCGAAACAGGGACAGGAAATTCTTTTCCGTGTCGATGTTTTCCTCCCGGTGGGCAGACAGCAGAATGTACTCTCCCTTGGTCAGTCCCAGCCGCTGGTGGATGTCGGAAGCCTCGATGGCGTTTAAGTTGGCGTGGAGCACCTCCGCCATGGGGGAACCGGTAACGTAGGTGCGTTCCTTGGGCAGACCGCACTCGTGGAGGTATCTTCTCGCATGTTCGGAGTAAGCCAGATTGACGTCGGAGATGATGTCCACGATCCGGCGGTTGGTCTCCTCCGGCAGGCACTCGTCCTTGCAGCGGTTTCCCGCCTCCATGTGGAAAATGGGAATATGCAGCCGCTTGGCCGCAATGGCGGACAGGCAGGAATTGGTGTCCCCCAGAATCAGCATGGCGTCCGGCTGAATGGCCGTCATCAGCTTGTAGGAGCAGTTGATGATGTTGCCCACGGTGGCGCCCAAGTCGTCCCCCACTGCGTTCATATACACATCCGGGTCGGCAAGTCCCAAGTCCCGGAAGAAAATCCCGTTCAGGTTATAATCGTAATTCTGCCCCGTGTGGGCGAGAATGCAGTCAAAATATTTGCGGCACTTGTTGATGACCGCCGCCAGACGGATGATCTCCGGGCGGGTGCCTACGATGATGAGCAGCTTTAATTTTCCGTCATTGCGGAACGCCACGTCGGAATAGTCCAGCTTCATTTCCATGTCAAACCACCTCAAAGAATGTATCCGGCTTTTTCGGGTCAAAGCACTCGTTTGCCCACATGAGCGTCACAAGATCGTCCGTTTCGCTCAGGTTGATGATGTTGTGGGTGTATCCCGGCAGCATGTGGACGGCTTCGATTTTCTCTCCGGAAACTTCAAAATTCAGCACTTCCCCGGCGCCGACCTTCCGCTGCTGAATCAGGCCGTGACCGGATACCACGATGAAAAATTCCCACTTGGTGTTGTGCCAGTGCTGCCCCTTGGTCACGCCGGGCTTGCTGACGTTCACGCTGAACTGGCCGCAGTTCGCCGTTTTCAGCAGTTCCGTGAAGCTGCCCCGGGCGTCAACGTTCATTTTCAGGGGGAACGCTGCCTTTTCCCTGGGCAGATAGGAAAGATAGGTAGAATATAGCTTTTTTGCGAAGCTGCCCGCCGGAATTTCCGGCATCAGCAGAGTCTGGGGCTGCGCCTTGAAGCTGTCCAGCAGCGCTACGATCTGCCCCAGAGTCGCCCGGTGGGTGACAGGCGCGGCGCAGTAGCGCCCGGACGCCGTCAGAACCGTATCCACGCCCTCAAATTCGCAGTGATGCTCCCTGCCCTCCAACGCCGCAATCATCTCGTCCACCAGATCGTCGATGTACAGCAGCTCCAGCTCCACGCCGGGGTCGTTCACCGTGATGGGCAGGTCGTGGGCATAGTTGTGGCAGAAGGTGGCCACGGCGGAATTGTAGTTGGGACGGCACCATTTTCCGAACAGGTTGGGGAAGCGGTACACCAGCACTTTCGCCCCGGTTTCGGCGGCATAGGAGAAGAACAGCTCCTCCCCCGCTTTTTTGCTCCTGCCGTACTCACTGCCCGCATAGCGCCCCACCATGGTCGCCTGAATGGAGGACGACAGCATCACGGGGCAGGTGTTATGGTATTTTTTCAGCGTGTCCAGCAGCGTGGAAGCAAAGCCGAAATTTCCCTGCATGAACTCTTCCTGATTCTTCGGGCGGTTGACGCCGGCAAGATTGAACACGAAGTCCGCCTTCTGGCAGGCCGTTTCCAGCAGCGCCGGGTCGGAGTCGATGTCGTAGAGGTACAGTTCCCCCACCGTAAGCCCCGGATGGGTCCTGTCACGGCCGTCCCGAATGCACTCCAGCGCCGCCGTCAGATTCTTGCCCACAAATCCGGCCGCGCCGGTAATCAGAATGTTCATGCCAGCTCACCCTTCCGTTACTTATTCTTCATGGCTTCCAGTTCTTCCCGGATGTAGCTCAGGCTCAGCAGCTTCTGCTGCACCTGCTCCACGTTCAGCAGCTCCGTGTTGTTGCTGTTGAACTCCGTGAGGACGTTGCGCTGGGTGTCGCCATCCTTGAAATATTTGTCGTAGTTTAAGTCCCGCTTGTCGCAGGGGACGCGGTAGAAATTGCCCAGATCGATAGCGTGGGCACATTCCTCATTGGTCAGCAGCGTCTCGTACATCTTTTCGCCGTGGCGGATGCCAATGACCTTGATCTCGTGGCCGGGGGCAAACAGGCCGGTGACGGCTTTTGCCAGTGTCTCAATGGTGCACGCCGGGGCTTTCTGCACCAGAATATCCCCGCTGACGCCGTTCTGGAAAGCAAACAGTACCAAATCCACCGCTTCCTCCAGAGACATAATGAACCGGGTCATGTTCGGCTCGGTGATGGTGATGGGGTTGCCCGACTTGATCTGATCGATCCACAGCGGAATGACGCTGCCCCGGGAGCACATGACGTTTCCGTAGCGGGTGCAGCAGATTTTGGTCTTTTCCGGAGAAACCGTCCGGGATTTGGCAACGATAACCTTCTCCATCATGGCTTTGGAGGTACCCATGGCGTTGACGGGGTAGGCGGCCTTGTCCGTGGACAGGCAGATGACGGCCTTGACCCCCGCGTCAATGGCGGCGGTCAGCACGTTATCGGTTCCGAACACGTTGGTTTTCACCGCCTCCATGGGGAAAAACTCACAGGACGGCACCTGCTTCAGGGCGGCGGCATGAAAGATGTAATCTACGCCGTGCATGGCGTTCTTCACGGAAGCGAGATCCCGGACATCGCCGATGAAGAACTTGATCTTCCCAGCCGCTTCCGGCATTTTCGCCTGAAACTCATGGCGCATGTCGTCCTGCTTTTTCTCGTCCCGTGAGAAAATCCGGATTTCCCGGATATCCGTGTCCAGGAAGCGGTTCAGCACCGCGTTTCCGAAGGAACCGGTACCGCCGGTGATCATCAGCGTTTTGTTGGCAAAAATACTCATAATCCATTCTCCTCCCCTGTTTCCGGGTGTAAAAGTTCCCGGAAAAGAGATACATATTTTCCCGTGCAAATTTCGGTGGTGTACTTTTGCAGATACAGCTCCCGGCATTTTCTGCGCATGTCCCGGGCTTTCTCCGGGTTGTCCCGCAGGAAACGGATGGCCTTGGCTAATCGCTCGCTTTCGCCGTTGCGCACCCAAAGCCCCGCGCCGGACTGGATGTCCCGGACGATGTCGCACTCGTCCATGATGGCGAGCAGGGGGATGCCCTGCATCATATAGCTGTAGGTCTTGCTGGGGACGCAAAGCCCCGTCGCACCCTTTTCCAGAGAAATCAGCGCGCAGTCGCTCACCGCCAGCGCGTCCTGAAAGTCCTGACCATGAAGGAAGCTGTGAATCCGGACATTTTCAATGCTCTCCTGAGCGATGATCTCCCGCAGCTTCTCCATTTTATTGCCGTGTCCGGCAAAGAGGAAGAAAACGTCCTTCTCCTCCCGCAGCGCCCGGATAGCGCCCAGAATGGTGTCCATGTCCTGCATGGTTCCCATATTGCCGAAATAGGACACCACGAAGCGCCCCGCCGTCAACTCCCGGAACCGGTTTTCCTCCCGGTCGCGCAGGCCACCCTCGTCCCGGTACCAGTTGGGAATCACCGTCACAAGTTCGTCAACGGCGTTCCGGGTGCGGAGAATGCAGTTCTTCTGCTCCGACGACAGCGCCACTACCCGGTCTGCCCGGCGGAACACACATTTGTTGATGTGGTTCATCAGCCTGCAGATCACGCTGCCTTCCCGGAGGGTGTTCGTCACCGTGGCCACCTCCGGATAGAGGTCGTAGGACACGAACACCAGCTTCGTACCGAACAGCGATTTTGCCCAAGAAGCAATCCACGGCAGAATCGGCGGGTTGGAGTACACCACCACCGCCCGGTATTTGCCGATCTCCGGCAGGTGCAGCAGCACATGAAACGTAAAGGAAAAATAGTTGACGATCCGGCCAAGAAATCCCGCCCGGCCCGTCTGGATGTATTTCAGGCGGTGAATGTGGATGCCGTCCGCATCCTCCTTCGTGGGGACCTTCCCGCCCTCGGCGTATTCCCGCGGGTAGCCGCACAGCGCGCCCACGGAGAACCCGGCGTCCCGAAGCGCCAGCACCGTGTCATAGGGCAGCTGGGCGGAGGAAATATATTCGGGATAAAAAAACTGGCACAAAAACAGGATATCCCGCTTCTTTTTCAAGCAACCGCCCTCTTTCGCTTCCTAAAAATCAGGTTTTCTCCGTCTCCAGAATGGACTGCTCCAGCGTTTTCACGCAGTAATCCCGGCTGTACCGGCTCAGCGCAAAATCATAGCACAGGCTGCCAAAGGCTTTGTCCACCGCAGGCGAAAAAAACCGCAGCAGCTTCAGCGCCCAGGTAAAGCCCCTCACCATCAGGATGCCCTTTCCGTTTGCGTGGGCGATCCAGTTGACCATGTCGCTGGTGTTGGTGTATTCGTTGTTCTGGGGGCAGAAAATGCCTGCCGCCTCGTCGTCAATGAGCAACCGGACAAATTCCGTCAGATTCTCAATATACAGCATGGAACGCTGGTTGGAAACGTAAGGAAAAACCGACAACTTCTTCGCCAGCTTCGCCATGGTCACGTAATTGCCCTTGCAGCCCTTGCCGTAGATCATGGGCGGGCGGAGAATTGCGACCTTGAAGCTGTCGTCCGCCAACGCCTGCAAATCCGCTTCCGCTCTGGCTTTGCTGACGCCGTAGTTGTCCGCGGGGTGCAGCGGCGTTTCTTTCGTGATGACGACCGTTTTGCCGATGGGCGCAGTCAGGCCGTAAACGCTCTCCGAGCTCATAAACAGGAACTGACCCACACCGTCGGTCTTGGCCTTTTCGGCCGTCCGCACCGCGAGGATGTGGTTGACCTGATCGTACAGGTCAGAGCGTGCCGGGTCGTTTTTGCTGTCCGGCTGATGCACCAGCCCCGCTACGTGGAACACCGCGTCGTAGCCGCGGAAAGAGTGGCTCTCCCAATCGGTGCCACGCATATCCAGCGAATCCACCCGGTAGTTTTCCGGCCACTTCCCCAGATAGTTTTCCAGAGAAACCCCAATATAGCTTCCGGCGCCGGTGATGAGAATGTTCTTCATTCTTTCTTCTCCTTTTCCAGCTGGCCGGTGCCGCCTTCCACCACGCCGTCGTGCTTCAGCACGGAAACGATGGTGCCGAAAAAGCATTTGCAGTCAAAGAAAAAGCTCAGCCTTTCCACATATTCCCCGTCGAACCGGGCCTTTACCTCAATGGGCAGTTCGTCCCGCCCGTTGATCTGCGCCCAGCCCGTCAGGCCGGGGCGCACGTCGTTGGCCCCGTATTTGTCCCGCTCCGCGATCAGGTCAAACTGATTCCACAGGGCAGGCCGGGGGCCGATAATAGACATTTTCCCCGTGAAAATCTGAAAGATCTGGGGCAGCTCGTCCAGGGATGACTTCCGCAGAAATTTCCCCACCTTCGTGATATACTGCTCCGGGTTTTCCAGCAGATGGGTGGGGGTGTCCTTGGGGGTGTCCATTTTCATGGTGCGGAACTTCATGATGGAAAAATGGGTCTTGTGAATGCCTACCCGCTTCTGGCGGAACAGCACCGGGCCGGGGTCGTCAATCTTGATGGCGATGGCGATAATCAGCAGCAGCGGCGACAATATCACGATGGCGCAGCCGGACAAACTGATATCCAGCAGGCGTTTGAAAAACGTTCGGTACATTCCGCTTTCCTCATTTTCTCTTATTTCGTTTGGTCAGACCTTACACTCGCGTTTGTAAGTAGGCACGATCTCCGCGACGATGTCCTTGATATCTTCACTTTCTTCCCGGCTGGCTTCGTCCAGCCGCTTCAGCTGCTGCTCCAGCAGCGCGTCGTCCATTTCGATGGGCTTGCCGATGTGGATGAGCTTGTTGGCAGTCTCCTGCATTCCTTCTTCCTTCATCAGCAGCTCCTCGTAGAGCTTCTCGCCCGGTCTGAGACCGGTGTACTCAATCTTGATGTCCACATCCGGTTCGTAGCCGGACAGACGGATCATGTTCCGCGCCATGGTGTCGATCTTCACCGGCTCGCCCATGTCCAGAATGAAAATCTCGCCGCCCTTGGCATAGTATCCCGCCTGCAGCACCAGACTCACCGCCTCGGGGATGGTCATAAAATACCGGATGATGTCGGGATGGGTGACGGTCACGGGGCCGCCGGCCTCGATCTGCTTCTTAAAGAGCGGGATGACGCTGCCGTTGCTGCCCAGAACATTACCGAAGCGCACCGCCACGAATTCCGTTTTGGACTCCCGGTTCATCATCTGTATCACCATCTCGCACAGACGCTTGGACGCACCCATGATGTTGGTGGGGTTGACGGCCTTGTCGGTGGATATCTGCACAAACCGCTTGACGCCGTACTCCGCGGCGGCCTTCGCCAGCTTGTAGGTGCCGATGACGTTGTTCTTGATGGCCTCGTTGGGGCTTTCCTCCATCAGCGGGACGTGCTTATGGGCCGCAGCGTGGAACACAAGCTCCGGCCGGTAGGTTTCCATCACATGGTTCAGCCGGACGGCGTCACGGACAGAGCCGATGATGACCTCCAGATTCAGTTCCGGATGGGTGCGGCGCAGCTCCATTTGAATATCATAGGCATTATTTTCGTAAATATCCAGAATAATAAGCTGCTTCGGCTTCGCATGGGCGATCTGACGGCACAGCTCGCTGCCGATGCTCCCGCCGCCGCCGGTGACCAGCACCACCTTGCCGGAAATATAGCCCACAATTTCATCCAGATTGACCTTGATGGGTTCCCGGCCCAGCAGGTCCTGCGGATCGACCTTGCGCAGCTTGCTGACGCTGACCTCTCCGTTGACCATCTGGAAAATGCCGGGAAGCATCTGTACCTCGCAGCCGGTGGTAGCACAGATGTCCAGAATTTCCTTCCGGGACTTTGCGGTACAGTTGGGGATGGCGAAGATGATCTTGCTGATCTTGTATTTTTTCACAGCCGTGGCAATGTCCTGACGGCCGCCCACGATGGGCACGCCGCACAGCTGCTTGTTCCACTTCACCGGGTTGTCGTCAATGACGCAGGACAGGTGATCCTGAATATGGTCGCTGTTGGTAAATTCCACAGCCAGCGCCCGTCCGGCGTCGCCCGCGCCGATAAGCATGACGTTTTTCACGCCGTTGGCATGGGTGATGTGGCTGATGCGCCGCTGCGCCGTCCGGAGCAGCCGGTAGGAGAACCGGATGGCCACGGTGCTGACGAAGCTGAACAGGAAGCCCACCACCATGCTGGAACGGGGCATCAGATTGCCGTCAAAGTGGAATACCAGCACGCCGATCACGCCCAGCACCACATAGGCACCAGTAATGCGGAACACCTCCGGCGTACTGACAAAGGCCCAGATGGAGTTGTACAGCCGGAAAATCCAGAATACCAGAAGCGTGATCACGCACCATAGGCCGATGGCGGACAGGAAGCCCTCCAGATGGACGGGGCGAATTTCGGCAAAGGAAAAATCATACCGGAACCACAGCCCCAGAAAGAAGGAGACGACAGTAGCAAGCACGTCCAGCATCATAATAAAAATGACCTTCGGCGCCATGCCCAGATTCAGTTTCATCGGCTTTCGGGAACCCATTTTGTTCACATCCTGTATTTCACCGCGGGCAGTTGTCCGCGGGTACTTTGTTTTGTCTGCATAGTTCATTTTATTATAACACAATATGTCGAATACAGCAAGGGAAAGTTTTGCCGTTACAACATCTCCAGAGGACCATTTTTGTATGCATAGAAAAATGGCGCAACCATAATAGGCAGGGCGCATCAAACAATTATCAGGCGCAGTGGGATCATGAACTGCATCTCTTGCCTCTCCCTTTGGGAGAGGTGGCTGAGCGAAGCGAAGACGGAGAGGGTAAGCAAGTCTGCAAGACCCTCTCAGTCACCTGCGGTGACAGCTCTCCCAGAGGGAGAGCCAAGGGGCCGTACCTCGTTAATAGCATGTTTGCACAAGAAATGGAGCGTATCTGCACCGATACGCTCCATTCACTGTTTTACGACCGCCCATGAAAGACCGCGTCGTTTCGACGTTTTACGCTTTATCCGGGAAAAGGTTCTCGATGGCGCAGCGGGCGGCGTCCTGCTCTGCCCTTTTTTTGCTGCTGCCGACGCCCTTGCCCACGATCGTGCCGTTGAGGGAGACCTCCACGGAAAACTGCTTGTCGTGGTCGGGGCCGGACTGCCCCACCAGCTCGTAGGCCAGCACCTGATTTTTCTTCTGCTGCACCAGCTCCTGCAGCTCGGTCTTGTAGTCCGCGTTGTGCAGTTTGGTCACCGGCACCTCCACCAGAATGAACGTCCTGACCACCTGTAACGCCGCGTCCAGTCCGCCGTCCAGAAAGCACGCGGCGATCACCGACTCCATGGCATCCGCCAGAATGGAGTCCCGGCTCCGTCCGCCGCCCTGCTCCTCACCGTGGCCAAGGAGCAGATGGTTCCCAAGGCCGATGCGGTTGGCAGCACCCGCCAAGGTGGTCTCGCAGACCATATCCGCCCGCATCCGGGTCAGCTCGCCCTCCGGGCGGTTGGGGAAATTGCGGTAGAGATACTCCGCCACCAGCATTCCCAGCACGCTGTCCCCCAGAAATTCCAGCCGCTCGTTGCTGAGCAGACTGTTGTGCCAGCGCTCGTTTGCGTAGGAGGAATGGGTCAGCGCATTCTGCAAAAGGGAAATATTCCGGAACCGGTAGCCGATGACGGCCTCCAAGTCCTTAATCATGCTCCGTCACCTTCTCTTTTTCAGCAGCCAGCCGCTGTAAATTTTCTTCCAGCTCTCCGGTGATGTCCGACGCGGCCACGTCCGCCGCCTGCTTTACCGCGTTGCGGAACGCCAGCACGTCGGAAGCGCCGTGGGCCTTGATGACCGGCTTGCGGATGCCAAGGAACGGCGTGCCGCCAATCTCCCGGTAGTCCAGCATCTTCATCAGGTCTTTGACCCCGGAGGCGCACAGAAGATAGCCCAACTTGCTGAGCAGATTTTTCTTGAACATTTTCTTCATCAGGCTGCCCATGAACATGGCAGTACCCTCGATGGTTTTGAGAAGCACGTTGCCGTTGAAGCCGTCGCAGACCACAACGTCCACCGCGCCCAGAGGCACGTCCCGGGCTTCCACATTGCCGACAAAGTTGACAAGCCCCTTCTCCCCCGCGTTTTTCAGCAGCGCGTAGGCTTCCTTCTGCAGGGCAGTGCCCTTGCTGTCCTCGGTGCCGATGTTCAGAAGACCGACTTTGGGATTCTCGATGCCCAGCTGCTTCTTCGCGTAGACAGAGCCGACCAGACCGAATTGCAGCAGGAATTCCGGCGTACACTCGGCATTCGCACCGCAGTCCACGATCACGGTCTTTCCCCCTGCCTTGTTGGGCATGGCGGGACCCATGGCGGCACGGCGGATTCCCTTGACCCGCTTGACCAGCAGCGTCGCGCCGGTGAGCAGCGCGCCGGTGGAACCGGCGGACACGAACGCGTCACCCAGCCCGTCCGCCAGCATCTTCAGACCGATCACCATGGAAGAATTCTTCCGCTTGTGGATGATGGATGCGGGATCGTCATGCATGTCCACCACATCGTCGGCATTGGAGATCTCCATGCCTTCCGGCAGGTTGTCAATGCCGTGCTTCTTGAGGACCGCAAGGATATCCTCTCCCCGGCCTACCAGCACGATCTCGATACCGTAGGTCTTTGCCGCTTCCACAGCGCCTAAAACGGGAGCCTCGGGGGCGTTGTCGCCGCCCATCGCGTCAAGAATGATCTTCAACCGTTCCACCTCTTTCTTTCAGATACCCTTCGCCACCAGCCTATCGATCACGTCCAGCGACCGCGCGGCAATGGCGAGATTTTTTTCTGCCTTCTTACGGATGCGCTTTTCCAGCGGTGCGATGATGCTGAAATTGATATTCATGGGCTGGAAATTTTCAATGCTTTCGTCGCTGACGTACTGCCCCAGCGCGCCGATGGCGGTCTCCTTGGGAAAATCGGGAACTTCCCGTCCCTGCACCTTGGCCGCCATGGCCACCGCCGCCAGATACCCGGAGGCCGTGGATTCCACGTACCCCTCCACGCCGGTCATCTGCCCGGCAAAAGCCACCAGCGGGTTTCGGCGGTCTGCGTAATACTTATCCAGCAGCTTGGGGCTTTGCAGGAAGGTATTCTGGTGCATCACACCGTAGCGGACAAATTCCGCGTTTTCCAGACCGGGTATCATGGAGAATACCCGCTTCTGCTCGCCGAATTTCAGGTGGGTCTGGAAGCCCACCAGATTGTACACGCTTTTTGCCGCGTTGTCCTGCCGCAGCTGCACCACGGCGTAAGGCTCATGGCCGGTGGCAGGATTTCTCAGCCCCACGGGCTTCATGGGGCCGTAGCGCAGGGTATCCACGCCTCGCCGCGCCATGACCTCCACGGGCATACATCCCTCAAAAACGTTTTTATCCTCAAAGCCATGCACCGGGGCTTCCTCGGCGTTTACCAACTCCCGGACGAAGGCTTCGTACTGCTCTTTGTTCATGGCGCAGTTGATGTAATCGGGCGTCCCCCGGTCGTACCGGGACTGCCACCAGGCAAGATTCATGTCGATGGACTCCGCCGAAACCAGCGGCGCCGCTGCGTCAAAAAAGTGCAGATACCCGGTCTCCCCGAAGTAATGCCCGATGGCCTCGCTCAAAGCATCGGAAGTCAGCGGCCCTGTAGCCACGATCACCGGCTCCTCGGGGACTTCGGTGATTTCTTCGGAAATCACCGTGATATTGGGGTGATTCCGGATTTTCTCCGTAACCATCCGGGAAAAGCCGCCCCGGTCTACAGCCAGACAGCCGCCCGCCTCCACCCGGGTAGCATCGGCGCAGGCGAGGATCAGGCTGCCGCAGCGGCGCAGCTCCTCCTTGAGAAGCCCCACGGCGTTTTCCAGCCGGTCGCCCCGCAGGGAATTGGAGCAGACAAGCTCGGCAAAATCCTCGCTGTGGTGGGCGGGGGTCATCTTTTTGGGCTTCATTTCGTAAAGCGCCACTTCGATGCCCCGGTTTGCCAGCTGCCATGCCGCTTCGCTTCCGGCCAGCCCCGCGCCGATGACTTTTACCTTCATGCCTTGTTCTCCTTCTTAGAGGATGTTTTCGTCGTCTTCTTCGTTGTGGTCTTGGCGGCGGTCTTCTTCACCGCAGTCTTTTTCGCCGCAGTTTTCTTTGCTGCCGTCTTCTTTGCCGGGGCTTTTGCCGTCGTTTTCTTTGCCGCCGTCTTCTTCTCGGCAGACTTTTCCTCCGGGGTGACCTCCCCGTCTTCGGCGGTCTTCTTTTTATAGTAGCCCCGCTGGTCTTCCGGGAGGAAGCGGGAGCATTTCTCGTTGATGCAGAAGGGCTTCATGCGCCCCTTGCCGGATTTCTTGAACAGGGTCTGACCGCACTCCGGGCAATCCTCAGCGGTGGGAACGTCCCAGGTCATAAAGCCGCATTCCGCCCCCCGCTCGCAGGCGTAGTAGGCGTAGCCCTTCTTAGCCTTGCGCTTGAGCAAGCCGCTGCCGCACTTGGGGCAGCGCCCCGGCATCCGCTCCACGAGGGGTTTGGTGTTCTTGCATTCCGGGTAGCCCGGGCAGGCCAGAAATTTTCCGAACCGGCCGGTTTTCACCACCATTTTCCGTCCGCACAGCTCGCAGACCTCGTCGGTCTCCTCCTCCGGCACCTTCAGATGAACGCCCTCCAGCGCCGTCTCCGCGTCAGACAGCTCCTTGCTGAAATCCTTGTAGAAATCCGCCAGCAAGTCCTTCCAGTTCTGCTTGCCCGTCTCCACATCGTCCAGACGGGACTCCATATTGGCGGTAAACTCCACATCGATGATATCGGTGAAGCGCTCCACCATCAGCCCGGTGACGATCTCGCCCAGGGGCGTGGGGGCAAGGCGCTTGTCCTGCTTGACCACGTACTCCCGGTCTTCAATGGTGGACACGGTGGCAGCGTAGGTGGAAGGACGTCCGACGCCCTTTTCCTCCATGGCCTTGACCAGCGTCGCCTCGGTATACCGGGCGGGGGGCTGGGTGAAATGCTGCTCCTTCTGGATGTTGGAGGGGAGCGTCTTCTCCCCCACCGCCAGATCCGGCAGCGGAGAGCCGACGGCCTCCTGCTCATCGTCCCGTCCTTCTTCGTAAACGGCAATGAAGCCGGCGAAGCGCAGGCTCTGGTGGCTGGCACGGAACACATGCCCGGCGCACATCGTGTCGATGGACACGGTGTCATAAACGGCGCAGGCCATCTGCGTCGCGAGGAAACGGCTCCAGATCAGCTTGTAGAGCTTATACTGATCGGGAGTCAGACTGGTACGCACCCGTTCCGGCTCCAGTTCCACATGGGACGGCCGGATGGCTTCGTGGGCGTCCTGCGCCCCTGCCTTGGTCTTGAACACATGGTGCTGGCCGTAATAATACTCATTTCCGTAGCGGCTGCGGATAAACCCGGCGGCAGCGTCCATGGCCTCGTCGGAAAGCCGCAGAGAGTCGGTACGCATGTAGGTAATTAAACCGGTGGTACCTTCCCCTGCCACGTCTACGCCTTCATACAGCTGCTGGGCGACCATCATGGTCTTTTTCGGCGTGAAGCCCAGCTTCCGGGACGCCTCCTGCTGCAAAGTGGAGGTGGTGAAGGGCGGTGCGGAATAACGCTTCTTCTCCGCTTTTTTGACGTTGGTAACGTCGAATTCCTTCCCGTCGATGTCGCCGATCACGGCAAGGGTATCAGCCTCATTCTCCAGCTCCCGCTTCTTTTCCTCGCCCCAGTAGTGGGCGACAAAGGCGCCGGGCTTGCCCATACGGTTCAATGTCACGTCCAGCGTCCAGTATTCCTTGGGCTGGAACGCGCGAATTTCGTTTTCCCGGTCAACCACCAGCCGGGTGGCGACGGACTGAACGCGGCCTGCGGACAGACCCCGCCGTATCTTCTTCCACAGCAACGGGGAAAGCTCATAGCCCACGATTCTGTCCAGAATACGCCGCGCCTGCTGGGCGTCAACCAGATCATAGTCGATATCCCGGGGGTGGCGGATGGACTCCTTGACCACCTTCTGGGTGATCTCATTAAAGGTCACACGCTGCGCCTTCCCGTCGGGGAGGTTCAGCAGCTCTTTCAAATGCCACGAAATGGCCTCGCCCTCCCGGTCAGGGTCGGTTGCAAGGTACACGGTTTTCGCCTTTTCCGCATCGGTTTTCAGTTCCTTGATCAGGGATTCCTTGCCCCGGACGGGGATATAATGGGGGGTAAAATCATGCTCCAAATCCACGCCCATCGTGCTTTTCGGCAGATCCCGGAGATGCCCCATGCTGGCCTTGACGACATAGTCGTCTCCTAAATATTTGCCAATGGTCTTTGCCTTGGAGGGGGACTCCACAATCACCAGATTTTCAGGTTTGCCCATGAATGAAAATTCTCCGTTTCGTTACTTCAGATTCAGCGGTTACGTCTCTCTATTTCCCGCTCAAAACAATGCGCTTGCCCGGCAGGCGCCTGATTATGCCCTTCAGTTCCAGCATGGTCAGGCTGGACAGCAGCTTTCCGGTGGACAGGCCGGTTTCGGCGATCACATCGTCCACCAGCCGCTGCCCGCCGCTTAAGGCGTCCACAATGGTCTGCTCCTCCGGCGACAGCTTCGGCCTGACCGAGCCTACGTCACTATAAGGCGCGCAAGGCGTCTTGTCAATGCCCTGTTGGGCTAAATCTTTTTTAAGATTCTCATTTTTCCGGGGAAGACGCAGTTTCTGCGCCACTTTCAGCAGCGGTTTTTCCGCTTCCGCGGCCTTGCGCACCTCGTCCGGATAGGCCGTCTGGTGGGCGGGCGCATCTTCCTTCCGAATCTTATCCGGAAAGAGGGCTTCATATTCGCTCAGAATGTCCCAGCCGGAGGAAACCATGATCGCCCCGTCCCGCAGAAGCCGGTTGCTCCCCACAAAGGACGGCTGGTCGATGTTTCCCGGCACCGCGAACACGTCCCGCCCCTGCTCAGCGGCTAAGCGGGCGGTGATCAGCGCGCCGCTTTTCTCCGGCGCTTCCACCACCAGCACCCCGCAGCTCAGGCCGCTGATAATCCGGTTCCGCTTGGGAAACGTCCATTTTGCCGGCGGCGTCCCCGGCGCAAACTCGCTGAGGATGCAGCCGTATTCCTCCGTGTCCCGGAACAGCGCCCGGTTGGAAACGGGATAGACGATATCCGCGCCGCAGCCCAGCACACCCACCGCCGGTGCGCCAGCGGTCAGCGCTCCGGACATCGCCATGCCGTCGATGCCGTAGGCCATTCCGGATACCACAATGCCGCCGCAGC
>OLOA01002949.1_pt1 | contig 14571 bp, 10 predicted proteins | sample 1672201 | NCBI WGS metagenome assembly OLOA01 (sample SAMEA3136658, study PRJEB25190) | human gut metagenome
CTTTACCAACTAATATATCTCCAGGTCTTACTTCTGCACCTATTCTTATAATACCATCTTCGTCTAAGTCTTTTAATCCGTCATCACCAACATTAGGAATATCTCTTGTTATTTCTTCTGGTCCTAATTTTGTATCACGACATTCGCAATCATATTCTTCAATATGTATAGATGTATAAACATCTTCTTTAACTAATCTTTCACTTATTAATACAGCATCCTCGTAGTTGTAACCTTCCCAAGTCATGAATGCTATTATTACGTTTTTACCAAGAGCCATCTCACCGTCTTTTGTTGAAGGTCCATCAGCTAAAATTTCTCCAGCTTTTACTCTTTCACCTTTTGCAACAACTGGTCTTTGGTTTATACATGTTCCACCATTTGTTCTCTTGAATTTACGTAATTTATATTTATCTAATACATTATTTTTATTTCTTACTATTACTTCATCACCAGTTACTTTTTCAACAATACCATCATTTTTAGCAGTAACTGTTATTCCTGAGTCTTTTGCAGCTCTATATTCAATACCTGTTCCAACTATTGGAGCTTCTGGCATTAATAAAGGTACTGCTTGACGTTGCATGTTTGATCCCATTAATGAACGCTTAACATCATCGTGCTCTAAGAAAGGAATCATAGCTGCAGCTACGGAAACTAATTGTTTTGGTGATATATCAATATAATCAACTCTAGATTTATCAACTTCAAGAATTTCTTCTTTAAATCTTGCTCTAATTCTATCATTTAAAAATCTACCTTCAGAATCTAATGGTTCTGTTGCTTGAGCAATTACATATTTATCTTCAACATCAGCAGACATATATTCGATTATATCTGTAACTTTTCCTGTTTCTTTATCAACTTTTTTGTATGGTGTTTCAACAAATCCATATTCATTAATTTGAGCAAAACATGAAAGTGCTGAAATAAGTCCAATGTTTGGTCCTTCTGGAGATTCAACTGGACATAATCTACCATAGTGAGTATGGTGAATATCCCTAACCTCGAAACCAGCTCTTTCTCTTGTAAGACCACCAGGTCCTAATGCTGAAATTCTTCTTTTATGTGTTAATTCTGATAATGGGTTTGTTTGATCCATGAATTGTGATAATTGAGAGCTTCCAAAGAATTCTCTAATTGAAGATGTTATAGGTTTTGTATTAATTAAAGTTTGTGGTGTTACAACATCTAAGTCTTGAGTTGTCATTCTTTCACGAACAGCTCTTTCAAGTCTTGTTAAACCAATTCTAAATTGATTTTGTAATAATTCTCCAACACATCTAATACGTCTATTTCCTAAGTGATCTATATCATCAATTTCACCTAAACCAAAATCTAGGTTTAATAGATAACTTACTGAAGCAATAATATCTTCTGTTGTAATATGTTTAGGAATAAGCTCTTCTTCTCTTTGAGCTAATACTTTATGTAATTTTTCAGGTTCTGTTGTATCTAATATTGATTTCAATACTTCATAATTTACATATTCTTTAAAGTGTAAATCACTTATATCAACATCAGTTACAAAATTATGAATGTTTACAGTTCCATTTCCTATAACTCTGACTTTTTTATCATTTACTTTTACATCTACAATATTTATACCAGTATTTTGAATTGCTTCTGCAACATCTGCAGATATTTCAGTATCTTTTTCTACTAATAATTCTCCTGTTGATGGATCTATTATATCATCATAAGATATTTTTCCTGTTATTCTTGTTGCTAAACTTAATTTTTGATTAAATTTAAATCTACCAACTTTTGATAGATCATATCTTCTATGATCAAAAAATAATCCATTAAATAATGATTTAGCAGCTTCTACTGTTGGAAGTTCACCTGGTCTTAATTTTTTGTAAATTTCTATTAAAGCTTCGTCTTGAGTTTTAACAGTATCTTTATTTATTGTAGCTATTAATTTATCGTCTTCACCAAATAATTCAATTATATCTTGGTCTGATTCAATTCCTATAGCTCTTAATAATGATGTGACCGGTAATTTTCTTGTTCTATCTACCCTTACATTTATAATATCACTTGAATCTGTTTCATATTCAATCCAAGCTCCACGTATTGGCATTACAGTTGCATTATATATTTTCTTTCCTGTTTTATCGAAGTCTGTTGCATAATAACATCCTGGAGAACGAACTAACTGGCTGACAACAACTCTCTCAGCTCCATTTATAATAAATGTTCCACTTTCAGTCATTACTGGGAAATCGCCTAAATAAATTTCTTGCTCTTTTATTTCTCCTGTTTCTCTGTTTATTAATCTAACTTTTACGTGTAATCTTGTAGAATATGTTGCATCTCTTTCTTTTGCTTCTTCTTGAGTATATTTAGTTTTCTTTTCCATATAATAATCGAAAAATTCTAGAACTAAATTTCCTGTATAATCAATTATTGGAGATATATCTTTTAAAACTTCTCCTAGTCCTTCTTCAATAAACCAATTATACGAATCTTTTTGAACTTGAATAAGATTTGGCATTTCAATTGAGTCACCTATTTTTGAAAATGTCTTTCGTGTAGCTCTTTCATGTTTTATTTCTTTTAACAAAACAAATCACCCCTATAAAAAATTAAGCAGAATAAAAAAATATATATGAAATTAAAATAAGTCCCTCTTACTATATACAAAGTTAATTGATACTAATAAGCTTCCTGCTCTTAAGTCTATTAGTATCAACCGTTCGTATAAATAATTCCTCTTATTTTAAATTAACATAACCATGTTTATAATGGTGCAAGAAAAAGGTATGATGCCCTTTTGTTTTTTTGACAACTACCTTCTGTACTTTTTTCTTTAAATTTATAAAATTTTTCTTTCGCATTTTTTCACAATATATACCATATATTATAATATATTTCTATAATGCTTGTCAACGATTTCTAAGCACTTTTTTCATATTTTTCGAAGAAAAAGGTGCATCAAATGAATATTAGTAAAAATGATTCTTTTGAGTTGTCAATGGGGACGGTTCTTTTTGACACATTTTTAATTTTTTTACTTTTTTGTCGTTTTTTGAATAAAATTGTTGCATAACAAAAAATGTATTGTTATAATTATCATGAAAATATTTAAGGAGGTGTCTTCATGGACGAAAATATGCAAAACAACACAAATATGCCACAAGAATCAAAAGGATTATCTATTGCTTCTATGGTACTTGGTATTGTATCATTAGTATTTTTCTGCTTTCCATATCTTTGTATCCCTTGTGGAATAGTAGGTTTAATTCTAGGTGGAATTTCTATTGCTACAAAAAAAGGTGGTAAGGGTATGGCAATTGCTGGTTTAGTATGTTCTATTCTTGGAATTGTAATATATGTAATTTTAGCAATAATTGGTGCATCTATCCTTTCAGGAATTGGATCAAATTTATAAAAATAAAACGTATTATTTTTAATAATACGTTTTATTTTTTTATTTAAAATTTCTTAATAATCCATATATTATATATAAAATAAAAATAATAACAATTGATATCATAAATTTATTATTTTTTATTTCATAATTTTCATCTTTTTCTCTCACGTTCTTTTCAAAAAAAAGATTAATTAATATGTATATATTAATACATACAGCAATGAAAATTATTGTATTTCTAATTATCTCAATATAATTCAATTTGATTTTCCTCCAAAAATTATCTCAACAAAAGATATTCCTTTTTTCTTGAAAATAAATCTTTTTATTAAAATATATACATCATTTATTACTAAAAACAAAACCAATGGAATTAACACTACTGTATAAAATAAATTGTATTGCATTGCCTCATAAAAATTCAAATGAATGATACTTATTGTTGCTCTCGTAAGTCCACAAGCAGGACATATAATTCCAAAATTATCTTTAAAATAACAAGATGTTTTTATTTTTCCAATTACAACCAACAATATTAAAACAATTGATATTATGTATATAATAGCTCTAACAATTCCAAATTTTTCGTTTTTTGAATTCATTTTACTCTATTCCCAAATACTCATTATAAGTTACTTCTCTATCAACAACCTTATCCGCTTTAATATCAATTATTCTATTTGCAACAGTTTGAGTTAATTGGTGATCATGTGATGTAAATATCATATCACCTTTGAATTTAATCATTCCATCATTTAATGATGTAATGCTTTCCATATCTAAATGGTTTGTTGGTTCATCAAAAATTAAAAAGTTTGCTCCTGATAACATCATTTTTGAAAGTACACATCTTACTTTTTCTCCTCCAGATAAAACATTTACTTTCTTTAATGCTTCTTCACCTGAAAATAACATTCTTCCTAAAAAGCTTCTTACATATGTTTCGTCTGGATCTTTTGAATATTGTCTTAACCAATCTGTTATACTTAAATCTGATTCAAATAAATAGTTATTGTCTTTAGGGAAGTATGAACTTGTTATTGTTGTTCCCCATACAATTTCGCCTTCGTCTGGCTCTACCTCTCCTGCGATTATTTGGAATAATAATGTTTTTGCATTTTCGTTATCAGCTAGTAATGCAATTTTATCACCTTGTTTTACAGTAAATGAAACATTATCTAATAACTTTTCGCCATTTACAGTTTTAGTTATATTTTTTACTTGTAAAATATCTTTTCCAGGCTCTCTGTCTGGTTTAAAATCAACATATGGATATTTTCTGTTTGATGGTTTTATTTCATCTAATTCTATTTTTTCAAGAGATTTTTTTCTTGATGTAGCCTGTTTTGATTTTGAAGCATTTGCAGCAAATCTAGCAATAAAGTCTTGTAGCTCTTTTATTTTTTCTTCTTTCTTTTTGTTAGCTTCTTTCATTTGCTTTAATGCTAATTGGCTTGATTCATACCAGAAATCATAGTTTCCTGGATATACTTTTATTTTTCCGAAGTCTACATCTGCTATATGTGTACAAACTTTATTTAAAAAGTATCTATCGTGAGATACAACTATTACAGTATTTTCAAAATTAATTAAAAATTCCTCTAACCAGCTAATGCTTTTTAAATCCAAATCATTTGTAGGCTCATCAAGTAATAATATATCTGGATTTCCAAATAGAGCTTGAGCAAGTAATACTTTTACTTTTTCTTTAGCTTCAAGTTCACTCATTAATTTATAATGCTTACTTCCGTCTATACCTAAATCATTTAATAAAACTTCAGCATCAGATTCAGCATTCCATCCATCTAGCTCTGCAAATCTTTCTTCTAATTTTGCTGCAACCATTCCATCTTCCTCAGAAAAATCTGGTTTAGCATAAATTTCATTTTTATCTTGCATAATTTTATAAAGCTCTTGATTTCCCATAATTACAGTATCAATTACAGTATGCTCTTCATATGCAAAGTGATCTTGTTTTAATACAGATAATCTTTCGCCCTTTTCCATTGTAACTTCACCTTTGCTAGGCTCTAATTCTCCCGATAAAACTTTTAAAAACGTAGATTTACCAGCTCCATTTGCACCAATTATTCCATAGCAACATCCTTTGTTAAATTTAATATTAACATCTTCAAATAATGTTCTTTTTCCAAATCTTACAGTTACTCCAACAGCATTTAACATTTCCGTTCCTCCTTCTTAAAATACCTGGTTATTATAACTTATTTTAGAAGAGGTTGTCAATGGGGACGGTTCTTTTTGACACACCACGCTCAACCAATTACAACATCAACTATAAAAACTTACACCACAATATCAGCTTCAATCTTTTTAAACTTAGCTTCACCTATTCCTGAAACATTTTTTATATCTTCAATCTTTTTAAATTTTCCTTTCTCATTTCTATATTTTATTATTTTTGATGCTGTTGATGGTCCTATTCCATTTAAAGTTTCTAGCTCTGTTTGTGTCGCCGTGTTTATATTTACTTTTGAACTTTTACTTTCAGCATCATTATTATTTCCGTCAACAATAACATTTGTTCCACTAGATTTTGTGATATGATTAACATTTTTTGCATTTTTATTGTTTGTATTATTTGTTGTACTTTTGTTTTTCTCGTCATCTTTTTCCTGCAAAACATTTTCATTTTTGTTTTCATCTATATTGGGAATATTTATCTTTTGTCCATCTTCCACTTTGTATGCTAAATTAATATTTTTTAAATCTGCTTTTTCTGTTGTTCCTCCAGCCTTTTCTATTATATCTTTAATTCTATCTCCTTCTTTTGCAATAACCACTCCTGGATTTTTTACTTCTCCCATAATATGAATATAAATATTATTTTGAACTTCTGTATTATTATTTTCTGTTGTATTTGAGTTTATAGATTCCTCCGAAATTTCTAAATAATTATAGTCTTCTGATGATGCATCTTTTTTATCTAAAAAAAATAATATTATTACACATAAAATAACTATAATTATACATATAAATATATAAATTATTTTATTTTTTTTAATATTTTCCATAAAACCAACCCTTTCTATTTAAAAATTAGTAAAACAAATATTTCGTTTATTACTTAAACTTAATATGATTTGGTACTTGAAATAAATGTAATTTTAATATATATTAAAAAATGAATTTTTTTACGAGGTGTTTTCAAATGAATAGAATAAAATTTTTGAAAAAAATAATGTCTATAATAACTGTATTAACAGTTGTTATACTTTTTATAAATATAACCTATGCAACGCAAATAAATGGCAGTGCTACTCCCAAACCAACACAGCAAACAGACTCTGATACAAATAGCTCATCATCTTCGGCAGGAGGCGAAACTGCTAACGGTGCAGGTAATATTAATGTTCAACCTACAACTGACCAATCTGCGCAAAATAACAGTTCACAAGTTCAATCAAATACTCAAAGCAATACTTCTCCAACAAACTCAAACGAATTAAACCTATATTCTAAATCTTCAATATTAATAGATTCTACTACTGGTCAAATTCTTTATGAGCATAATGCATATGAAAAATTATATCCAGCAAGTACAACAAAATTAATGACTGCAATTTTAACTTTAGAAAATTGTCAATTAACAGATACTGTTACTGTCAATCCAGATGCTTTAAAAGGTATTCCCGCCACATATACAACTGCAGCTTTACAACCTAATGAACAATTAACCGTTGATCAACTTTTACATGTTCTACTAATTCCATCAGCTAATGATGCAGCAAATGTTTTAGCATATCATGTAGCAGGTTCAATTGAAAATTTTGCTGTAATGATGAATGCCAAAGCTAAAGAAATTGGATGCAAAAACACACATTTTGTAAATCCTAGTGGTGTTCACAATGATGAGCATTACTCAACAGCTTATGACATGGCATTAATTGGAAAATTTGCAAATACCTTTGATACTGTGAAAGATATTGTAACTCAAACCCAATATTCATTACCAGATTTACCTGATGGAAAAAAACGTAATTTTAAAACAACTAATACTTTAATTACTCCAAACAATAAATATTATTATGAATATGCAACTGGATTAAAAACTGGCTATACTGATAAAGCTAAATCTTGCATCGTTGCTAAGGCAAAAAAAGATGATACTGAATTAATTTGTGCAGTTTTATATGGCGAAAAAACTGAAGATAAAAAGAACGAAAGAGAACTTGATTGTCACACTTTATTTGATTACGGTTTTAATAATTATAAAGAAACTACAATATGTGAAAAAGATCAATCTATTAATACAGATTCTATTGATAATGTACCGGAAATATATGAAAACACTGATGTTCTTTATGAAGATGATTTAAATTTATTAGTAAATCAGAATAGCAATTCAAATATAGAATCAAATATATCATGGAACACAGATTTAAAATATCCAATTTCAAAAGATACTGTTATTGGAAATGTAACATATATAATAGATGGTAACAATTATTCTGTAAATTTAATTGCTGGAGAAAATATTTTGCCAACTAATTCAGAATCAATTTCAAATATTTTTTATATATTAGTTGGAATTTTACTTATTATATTGTTAATTACAATATTTACTAAAAAAAGAAAAAATCGTTATCACAAAAAAAGTAGATCTTCAAAAGATGAAAAATATTTTAGACATTCATTTTATTAAACTAAAAATAGGAGGATATTAAAATCCCCCTATTTTTAATAATCTTTTCCTATAATTATAGTAAAATCAATATTTTCTGAACTATTTCCTGTTGTTATAACACCTGTGTTTAATATTTTTTTGATTTCAGTTGCTGCCCCCGTAGCACTGTCTGTTCTATTGATTATACTTGTTTTTGCAACAGAATTCGTTACACCTGTTTTCGTTACATTATATCCGTTTTTTTCTAATAATTCTTTTACTTTCTTTAACTTGTTTGCATCTGATGTTCCATTTAATATTTCGATATTTATTTCTGCATTTGTTATTTCTGTGTTGTTATTTTCATTACTGCCAACATAATTATTTGAATCTAACGATTCAAACATATTTTTAATTGTCTCTTTAGTTTTATTTTTATCTGCTATATATAACCATACTCCATTACATTTCTTTGGTTCGCCTGGTAATGTAGTTGTTTTTAAATTTTCCGTATTAAATTCGATTAAATATGGTAGATAATCTATTGCCTTGTCTAAATTAAAATTTGTAGTTACATTCTCTTTTGCAATTCTAATGTACTCTTTAGAATTTGTTATTAATTTTTTATTTGCTACTTGTTTCATCAAAATTTTTAAAAATTCTCTCTGAGTTCTCATTCTACCTATATCATTATCTCCGTAGCTACTTGGATACGATGTTCCATCATTATTATGCCTAAAACGTAAAACTTGCTCTGCTTTATTTCCGTCAAGTAATTGGTATCCAGCCTTTAAATGAATGTGTAAGTCCTGAGTTGGATCATCATAATCCATATCTATTGGTACATCAAAATTTACTCCACCAATTGCGTCTATTAACTCTCTTAAACCTTTTGTGTCAATATTAACATAATTTTCAATGTTTAATCCTGTTAACTCATTAACCTCTTTTAATAATGTATCTGGACTTTTTTGATACAGTGTATTTATTTTATCTGAAGCTGTTGCTTTTTTTTGATTTTGACCTGTATAAGTATCTCTTGGAATTGACATCATTGAAGCCTGTTGAGTTTTTGGATTATATGCACACAGCATAATAGAATCTGTTAAGTTCTGGCTTTCTCCTGTTACTACAATATATACTGTTTCCAAATTTTCTGCTGTTTTTGAATTATGACCTAATAGAGTTGCTAATAATCCTCCATATGACCATCCATTTTCATTCATTCTAATAATAAAAAATGTAAATAATATAACAAAAATAAATGTAATTATTAATAAAATTTTCTTTGCTCTCTTACTTTTTTGCTTACTTTTGTATTTTGCCTTATTCTCTTTTTCATATTTTGAATTATTATGAGTATTATATTTTTCCTTTGTAGTTTTCAAATACACTCACCTCTATAATATTAAAACTAAGCTGAATTATATCAAATTTTCAGCTTAGTTTCAACAATTAAAATATTAAATTTAAAAATATATTATTATTATATAAAATCTTTCCTATAAAAGATTCAAGTATTATATTTGAAATTGTATAATCTCCAATTAATGGCGTTATTATTGAAATAATTGTACATATTATAAGCAAAATTACAAAAGCTTCTAGTATTCCATAAATTATTCCACCTAGTTTATTACATTGCTTTATTATTGGTAATTTAGATATTATGTCTGTAAATATTGTTAATATTTTTAATATTATTTTCGCAATTATATATATCACTATTACCCCAGCAATATCAATAATTAGAATAGCTGCATTTTTTGAAACTTCTGAAATAGCAGCCTCTTTTTTCTCATCAACAGTTTCCTTTATATTCTTATTCATATAATTTTCAATAGGTTTTGGAAGACCACTATCATCGCTTACAATTTTGTCATTATTTCCAGAATTATTATTTATTACCTTTTCAAATGACAATGCAATATGATCATCAATTGTAGTATTATTTATTATAAAATTTACAAATGGCTTATATAAAAATAATGCTATTATTATTGCTAATATTGATGTCAAAAATTTTAATAAACATCTTGCTAGCCCATGTCTATATCCTCCATAAACACATGCACTTATTATTAATATTATAATTAAATCAACTATTATCCCCATAATTATTCTCCTTTATAAAACCAGAATTTCAACTTTATCTCTAAATACAATTGCAGCAATTCTATCGGAAACAATTATATTTCTAATTTCCTCTTCTGCCACATATTTTTTCTTTAACCATCCTTTTGTATTTATAAAATAAATTTCTGTTCCTAAATTTATAGCAATGTTATCACCAGCAGAAGATGTACTTTTAGCAATACTATTTAACGAATAACTGTTATTTTTTTTCGTTCCAGTATTTATTAATTTAATTTCTGAACTTTGATTTAATATTCCGTCTGATGTTTCTTCTATACTATAAATATTATTTATTAAATCAATTCCAGCAAATGTATAATTTGAATCATCTGTACCAAAATCCATTAACATTTGACTATTTCCATCTGATAATACATACACTCCATTATTACACATACAAATTAAATTTTTACTTCCTTGGTATTTTAAATTAATTATCAATGAGTTTGTTTCCATTTCATATGTATTTACGGCTGATATTTCAGATGAATTATTTCCATTGTTTATAGATATAGTTTTTACAGTTGACTTTACCAATGTTCCTGACGTATCAATTTCAGCAAAACTTAAATATTTATTATCACTTGATATTGCACTATCTATTACCGAATTATTAGGAATATACGATTTTATAAGCTGATTTCCATTCTGATCAAAAACAATTATAACTGATTTATATGTTGTTCCTGAACATATAACTGATACATAACCATTTTCATTAACCGATACTTTAGATATTGTACCTTCTATGTCAGCAGACCACTTTTGTTTAGTTCCAGATATCAAATATAATTTTTGTTTTCCTTTTTCAGCAACAGCTAAATATTTTCCATTTGATGTAAAAGCTGGATTACTTATATTTAAATCTATAGTTTCAGCTTTTTTTCCAGATGTATTATAAATATTTAATTTATTATCATTTAAAATAACAACATATTTATCATATGCAAATATCGAAACATCCTCATCAGGCTCTATATCTATACTTGACAACTTTCCTTCTGAAACTGTTTTCATTAGTACATGTACATCTGCCCAATTTCTAAAATGTTCATTACACATGTATATTACAGAAAATATTATTGATATAAATATTAAAATAGATACAATTATCAGTACTATTATTTTTTTTTTATTTAAACTTTTTCCTCCATTTAAATTATCATATTCTTTAAACTCTATTAATTTCATATTCTTCCTCTTTAGATATTTTTTATATTATTTATATCAGTTTTTACCTTTTTTTGCAATACAATTTTTTAAATAAATTGACTACATTATGTAACTATGTTATACTTCCTATATTAAATATTCTACAGGAAGGAGTACATAGTTATTTATAAAAATAACTATAAAAAATATGCAAAAAATATTAGGTTATATGCGCAAAGCTATAGATGAATATAATATGATAGAGGATGGAGATAGAATCGCAGTTGCTCTATCTGGTGGAAAAGATTCTACAACAATGCTTTTAGGGTTAAAAAATTTACAAAGGTTTTATCCAAAAAAATTTGAAATAATTGGAATAACAATAAATCCCGGTTTTGAATTTTTTGATTCTTCTAACCTAAAAGCTTTATGTGATAAATTAAATGTTCCATTTTTTGAAGAGTTTTCACATACAAAAGAAATAGTTTTCGACATACGAAAAGAAAAAAATCCATGCTCACTATGCGCCAATTTAAGAAGAGGAATTTTAAATAGTGTAGCCAAACGTGAAGGATGTAATAAAATTGCTTTAGGACACAATGAAGATGATGTTTTAGAAACTTTCTTTTTGAATTTATTATATGCAGGAAACATAAACACATTCGCACCAGTAAGTTATATGGATAAGTCACAAATTACACTAATACGACCTTTAATTTATGCTCCCGAAAAATATATCCGCAGTTTCGTCAAGAAAAATAATATAACACCTATGCAAAAATGTTGTCCAATGGATGGAACTTCAAAACGTGAAGATATGAAAAATCTTATTCAAACTTTTCAAAAAGACATTCCAACAGTAAGAGCAAATTTATATGGTGCCATAAAAAGAAGCAATATAAAAGGTTGGGAAAGTCCAGAAAAAAAATAAAAAATATTACAATATGAAATTATTTTATAATATCTTTGAAGTAATTTTCTTTAAAACACAAAAAAATTGAGCTAAATCAGCTCAATTTTTTTATAATTCGTTTTATATCCATTTTTAATCAATTATCTGCAATCCTGCGAATTTAGCCATCAATCTCTTATTTCCAGATTTATCAAAACTAATATCAACTTTATAATCATCACCTTCAGATTCTAACTTATTAATTGTTCCTTCTCCAAATTTTTTATGATATACTCTTTGTCCTTCTTTATATTGTGAAATATCTACAGTATTTTGTTTTTTATTTAAAGAATTTAAAAAGCTTTCTGCTGTTTTAAATGCAAATCCTGTAGTTTTTTCTGATGTTGCAGTTGCTTTTGTTGGAACTTTATATGTATCAATATTATATGTTTTAACTCTACTATTATTAAATGATGAATTTCCATATTCCCATTTGTATCCACTATCTCTAAAGCTATCATCCCTAGTTCTTTCACCTAATACTTCGTCATATCCATCCAATATCTCTTTTGGTATTTCTTTTACAAATCTTGAAACTTGATTATAACTTGTTGAACCAAATATTGTTCTTCTTTTTGCACAAGTTAAATGTAAATATTCTTTTGCTCTTGTTATTCCAACATAAAATAATCTACGCTCTTCCTCAAGTTCTTTTTCTTCACCTATTGATTTATATCCAGGGAATATTCCTTCTTCCATTCCTACTAAAAATACAACTGGGAACTCTAATCCTTTTGCACTATGAAGTGTCATAAGTGTTACAGAATCTTCACTTGTATCTGCGTTATCTAAATCTGTTGTTAAAGTTATTCCTTCAAGGAAATCACCTAAGGTATTTTCAGCAGATTCATCCTCAAATTCAATTGCTACTGTTAAAAACTCGTCCAAGTTTTGAATTCTGCTTTCAGCCTCTATTGTATTTTCATTTTTTAAAGCTTGTGTATATCCCGTAGTTCTTAATGTTTCTTTTATTAAATCAGAAATTTTTATTTCATCTTTTTTTGCTATTAAATTTTCTATTTGCTCTATAAACTCTCTTGTGTTTATAAATACTCTATTTAATCCATATTGTGCAGCATTTTTTATAACTTCATACATTGAAATTCCATTACTATCAGCAACTTCTTGTATGGCATCTAAACTTGTTTTTCCCACACCTCTTTTAGGCTCATTTATAATTCTTTTTAAAGATAAATTGTCATTTGTATTAAATATTAATCTTAAATATGCAATTATATCTTTAATTTCTTTTCTTTCATAGAATTTTAATCCTCCAATAATTTTATATGGAATATTTTCTCTTCTTAAAATATCTTCTATAGCTCTTGATTGAGAGTTCATTCTATATAAAACTGCAAAATCTGAATACTTATAATATTCTTCTGTTTTTAAATGATTTATTTGTTTAATAATATATGTAGCTTCATCATATTCATCATCCCCAGAATATATACAAGGTTTATGTCCTTCATCATTTTCTGTCCACAATTTTTTATCATATTTTACTGCATTATGTTTTATTACAGCATTTGCTGCTTTTAAAATGTTACCTGTACATCTATAATTTTGCTCTAATTTTATAATTTGAGTTCCTGGAAAATCCTTTTCAAAATTTAATATATTAGTAATATCTGCACCTCTAAAAGAATAAATACCCTGGTCATTATCACCTACAACTGTTATATTTCCATATTTTGATGCTAATAATGTTACTAATGTAAATTGTGCTTTATTTGTATCTTGATACTCATCAACTAAAACATATTTAAATTTTTCTGTATACATTTCTAATATATCTTGATTTTCAGTAAGAATTTTAATTGTAAAATTAATTATATCGTCAAAGTCTATTGCATTATTTTCTTTTAATTTTTTTTGATATAATTCATAAATTCTTGCTATTGTTTCTTTTCTAAAATCTCCTATATATTTTACTTTATATTGCATTGGCTCTAACATTTCATTTTTTGCATTACTTATTTCATATAAAACTGATTTATCTGTAAATAATTTATCATCAATTTTTAGCTCTTTTAAACATTCTTTTACAACTGTTTTTTGATCTGATGTATCAAATATTATAAATGAACTTTCAAATCCGATTCTATCTATAAATTTTCTTAATATACGCACACAAATAGAATGAAATGTACCTATCCACATATCATTTGCTGCATCTCCAACCAAATTTTTTACTCTTTCTTTCATTTCGTTTGCAGCTTTATTTGTAAATGTTATTGCCAATATATTCCAAGGTTTTACATATTTTTCAGCCATTAAATATGCAATTTTATGTGTTAATACTTTTGTTTTTCCACTTCCTGCACC
>OLOA01002950.1_pt1 | contig 14567 bp, 11 predicted proteins | sample 1672201 | NCBI WGS metagenome assembly OLOA01 (sample SAMEA3136658, study PRJEB25190) | human gut metagenome
GATAAAGGCCTTGTGGTTGCGCTCGGGTTAGTTGGATGTTTAATATTAAGTGCTATTGGGTTTTATTTTTGGGGAACTGTGCCGATGATAGAACCTGTAGGCACTGAGATTGTCGTTCATCGAGGGGATAATCTAGAATCGATGATTCAAGTCTGGTTTAAATCATATATGGAAGGGTATGAATCTTTTTTAATTCCTGTTAAACAACAGATTAAGGGATATGAAGTTAAGTCGTATACGACATTAGAGACTGGAGATAACCCGGTCGTGCAAATTGATTTCACTATTTCTCCAAGAGTAAAGAATCAGGATTTAACATTAGCCTTTGAAGGATTTGAAGAAAAGGGTGAGATTCATTGTCAGTGGGTTTTATGGTTGAAGGAAAGTGTAGCACAAGAGGAGACATATATCATCACTCGAGTTGGACGTCGGGCACCATATGATGCCGAGATTTACTATGAAAGTGGAGAACAGGAAAAAGATGAGTATGAGCAAGAATTTATTGAGGAGATTCCATATACACAAACCATGTATACGTACAAAATTGATAATGAAAAATGTTATGTGAGTTATGATGGAGGGCAGATGTGGGTAGAGGTACCGATAGATTTAGAAACTTTAGTTAAGGTTTCGGATGGACATTCATCTTATAATAAGCTCCAAGAGGGGAGTTATTTGATTTCTCCAAATAAAACAGCTTTTGTTTTTGGAGGAGCTTATAACGCAGAGGAAAAAGGATTTTCTCCATTAAAATTAATTTATTCGAATGATCAAGGACAGTCTTGGCAGACGAGTGTCATAAGTTCTGAGGTTTCAGGTGTTCGTGTGAAATTTATAAGTTTTCCGACTTCATCTGTTGGATATGTTGTGGCGGCTTTTGGAAGAACAATGTCTCAGGAGGCACAAGCTATTTTTAAAACAGTAGATGGTGGTATAACGTGGGAATATTTTGGTTCTACTCCGCGCACGAGTTTATTACAAGCAGCGGGATTTATTACCGAAACGATTGGATTTTTTACATATCCTGTTGTAGAGGGAGCTGATACAAACTTTTATCGCACGGATAATGGTTATATATACAGTGAAATTAATCTACCTCATTGAAGTTGATGGACTTACACCATTTGTTCAACCTGAAATTCCATACTTTGAAAATGATGAATTATATTTAATGGTTGGACAAGGACCAGATAGTGATTATAAAGGCGGACGATTAATGGCTAAATTTAAATCAAATGATTTAGGAATGACTTGGGAGTTTGTTGAATATGTTGAGCCACCAGTAACAGAAATTGGATAGGGGGAGATTAAAATGAAGTTAATTTATCAGGCAGCGCAAGAGGAAGATATTCCCTCCATTTTTGAGTTAAATAAACAATTAATCGATCAATATGAGGATATTAAAATCATTGATTATGAGCAGGTTTTAAAGTGGGTATATCAAAAGATTGAAACCCATATTCAAGATTACCAAGTTATTTTTTTAGGAACGAATAAAGTGGGGTATTTTTATTTGCATGATAAAGATGGCAAAATGGAGCTAGATGATTTATATATTTTAGAAACTTATCGTGGACAGGGAATTGGAAGTCAAGTTTTAAGAGATTGTTTGACACAATCAAAACAGAGAAAACGAAATCTTTTTTTATATGTGTTTTCTCAAAATAGGAGAGCCATTTCTTTATATCAATCATTTGGTTTTGAAGTGATAAAAGCGATAGGAAAAACTCGTTACATTATGGAAGTTGAGCTCATAAAATAAAATAGAATTGATGCGAAATTAAGATAGTCTTTTTGTAATTTTTGTGGAATTTAATGGGTTATATCTTAATTTTTAGATTCAAACATGCTAGAATATCTATAAATTTTAAATCTAAAGGAGAGAGTATAGAGATGGACCCGGAACCGAGTCATTTAATTTCACAGTTTATTTTGATTGGAGTGTTAACTGCTTTAAATGCTTTTTTTGCTTCAGCTGAGATGGCGATTGTTTCTTTAAATCGTAATCGGATTAAAATGCTCGCAGATGAAGGAAATAAAAAAGCAGAATTATTACTAGGGTTGTTAGATGAACCAAATAAGTTTTTATCCACGATTCAAGTTGGAATTACGTTAGCTGGATTCTTTTCTAGTGCTTCAGCTGCAACTGGAATTTCAGATATAATGGGAAAACAGCTGATGCAGATAGGAATTCCTTATGCAGGGGAAATTTCTTTGGTTGTGGTGACGCTTATTTTATCTTATTTTACGCTAGTATTTGGAGAGTTATATCCAAAGCGGGTGGCACTAAAAAAATCAGAAGTGATTGCTATGTTCGCTGTTAAACCGATTGTTATGATTTCTAAGCTAACGAGACCGTTTGTTAAGCTATTATCGTTATCCACTAATTGTTTAATTCGAATTAGCGGAATGAATAGTGATGACCTTGAGGAAAATGTCTCTCGTGAAGAAATTAAGTCATTAATTGAAGCGGGACAGGAGCATGGGGTCATAAATGAAATTGAAAAAGAAATGATTAATAGTATTTTTGAGTTTGATGATAAATTAGCTGAAGAAGTCATGACTCCTCGAACCAAAGTCTATTTAATTAATATCGACCAACCTCTCGAAACTTATATTGATGAATTAGAAGAAAAGTATTCTCGTATTCCGATTTATGAAGGAGATATCGACAATATTATTGGTGTCTTGTACATGAAAGACTTTTTTATGGAAGCTTACAAAGTAGGGTTTGAAAATGTGGATATTAGACAGATTATGCACAAACCTTATCTGATTCCAGAACGAAAAAATATTGATCAGCTATTCAAAGAACTTCAAAAATCTAAACATCATTTAGCTGTCTTAATTGATGAATATGGTGGTTTCTCAGGAATTGTTACGATAGAGGATTTAATTGAGGAAATTATGGGGGATATAAACGATGAATACGATGAAGATGAACCTGACATCAAAAAAATTGATAATGAAACGTATTTAGTCGATGGATTGATTAGTATTAGGGATTTAAATGAAAGATTACATTTACAATTAGACGAAGAGTGTGAAGATTATGATACGTTAGGTGGATTATTGATTAATTTAATCGGTTATATCCCAACGGAAGAAGATCACCAAGTCATCGAATATCAAAATATTGTCTTTAAAATTGATCAGATTCAAGAAATGCGTATCCAGAAAGTAAAGGTATTACTTCCTGAATCGGTAGAAAAAATTAGTGCATAATAAAAAAATCTCCTATAGCTTTCAAAATAAAGTGTTAGGAGATTTTTTTTATTTTCTTCATCTATAAAATATGATACACTTTATGTAAGCGTTTTAAAGATAAAGGTGAAATTTTTAAAAATTTTTGGGAGATAAACGTATCATGAAATAAAGGTTTCATTATTGATTCATTTTTGTTATAATAGTCGAAATACCTTGGGAAGACTAGTACTAAAATGAAATATAATTAAAAAGACAGGAGGTCATTTTATGACTAAAATTGCAGCATTTTTTGATATAGATGGAACGATTTATCGAGAAGGGTTAATTACGGAGGTTTTTAAAAAAATTATTAAATATGAATTAATCGAAGAGGATGTTTGGCATAACGAAGTGAAACCTGTTTATTTAAAATGGGATCGTCGTGAAGGTGACTATGATGAGTATCTATTGAAGATGGTGGATGCTTATAAACAAGCTATTCTTGGTGTAAGTAAAGAACACATTGATCATGTGGCACAAAAAGTTATCAATCAAAAAGGTGATCGTATTTATACTTTTACACGTGAAAGAATGAAATGGCATAAAGAACAAGGACATATTGTTATTGCAATATCAGGATCTCCAATTGAACTTGTAAGTAAAATGGCTATGAAGTATAAAATGGATGATTTTAGAGGAACAATTTATGAAACAGATGATTCAGGGCGTTATAACGGAAATGTTATTCCGATGTGGGATGCTGTTAGTAAACAAAAAGCACTTCGTGAGTTAGTTGAAAAGTATGATATTGATTTAAGTCAAAGCTACGCCTATGGAGATACGACAGGGGATTTAACAATGTTCCATCATGTTGGAACACCATATGCGATTAATCCAACAAAAGAATTAATGATGAAGCTAATGGAAGATCCTGAATTAAAGGAAAAAATTAATGTGATTGTTGAGCGTAAGGATGTTAAATATAAATTAGATTTAGATCATATCGAATTAATTTAATGAGCGATGAATAGGGGAATGACGATGATTAAACATGTGATTTGGGATTTTGATGGTACATTATTTGATTCTTATCCGGGAATGGTCAATGCCTTTTTAAGAGCATTAAAAAAGTATGAAGTTGAAGCTGAGTATGATGAGGTTTTAAAGCTATTTTTGAATTCTGAAAAAACAGCCGTTCAATATTATCAAAAACGGTTTTTATTAGGTGAAGAATTAATTGAGGTATATCAAGATGAAAAAAGTCACATTGATTTATCAAGCATGTTACCATTTCCATATGCTAAAGAGGTTTGTCAAAGAATTAAAGAGGCGAGAAGATATAATTACATTTTAACGCATCGGGGGAGTACTACTTATGATATTTTAAGGAAGAATGGAATGGTCGAGTTATTCACAGAAATCGTGACAAAAGACAATCAATTTGCGCGAAAACCAGATCCTGAAGCGATATATTACTTACTAGACAAGTATCAGATTGATCTAAAGGAAGCGATGATTGTTGGAGATAGAGAAATTGAAATTCTTCTAGGACAAAAGGCCAAGGTTAAAACTTGTTTTTATGAAAGTGGAAATAGGGAACCTGAATTACAAGCAGATTATCGTGTGAAATCTCTTGAAGAAGTACTAGACATTATGAATATTAAAAACTAAACAAAAGCTAGTTACTTATCAGGGGAACTAGCTTTTGTTCTTAATGACTAAAGAATGGATGTTATGATAAAATAGAAAGAATGATAAATTGAAATGGATGGAGATTTATGGCGAGTATTAAAGATGTTGCGAGACGGGCTGGAGTGGCTCCAAGTACGGTCTCACTCGTATTGAATAATACAGGATATGTATCTGAAAAAACACGAGAAAAAGTAGAAAAAGCAATGAAAGAGTTAGATTATATGCCCAATGAATTGGCACGTAATTTATATAGAAATAAAACGAATATTATAGGAATCATTATTCCACATATTGATCATCCTTTTTTTAGTACATTTGTAAAATATACCGAAAAGTTTTTATATGAGTTAGGATATAAAACAATGATCTGTGGAACGGTAAATCGTGATCATGTAGAGAAAGAATTTTTAGAGTTATTACGCAGACAGGTAATGGATGGGATTATTATGGGGGCTCACACTTTAGATGTTGAAGAGTATCAAAAAATTAATCGACCTTTAGTAGCGATTGACCGTTATATTGATGCTAATATTCCGATTATTTCTTCTGATCACCATAAAGGTGGGGTGTTAGCTGCGAATAAACTCATCAGTAATGGTTGTAAAAAAGTGGTTCAAATTAAAGGGGCAACCATTGTTAATACACCAGCCCACGAATATCATCAATCATTTAGAGATATTTTAGAGAAAGCTTCCATTGAAGTTCATGATATTGAAATGGGAATTAATTGTTTTGAACCTGATGATTTTAAGAAGGTAGCAGATGAATTATTTAGTCAATATCCTGATGTTGATGCTATTTTAGGTGCTGATTTAGCTATTTTAGCTTGTTTGCAAAAAGCAAGGCAATTAGGTTATGAGGTGCCAGGAAATCTAAAATTGATTGCTTATGATGGAACTTATATGACGACAATGAATGAGACGATTATGACGTCTGTTGTTCAGCCAATTGAACAATTAGCACAAGAGGCAGCTAATGCGATTGTTAGTTTAATAGATGGAAAAGTGATTGAAAAACAACATCTTATATTAGATGTGGAGCTGCGAGAAGGACAGACAACCATTTAAAAGAATCGAAGGGGAACTGATATCAAAAATATGAGTTCCCTTTTCAGAGCAAAAAAAATGTTTACAAATTTTGGTGGGTAACGCTTGCAAAAAATGTAAGCGTATAGTATGATAGTAGTATCGAACGGGTTTGATAATTTTTTCAACAGTATCGAACGGGTTCGATAGAAGGGGGAGCTATGAAATTTAATTCAGGGCAATATAATTGCTTAGAGATATTTGTAAAAAGTATTCAGGAAGAACAGGGCGAAGTAAGTTTAACTAATCTTAGTACTTCTGAATCATCAACAATTAAATCAGGAATCTTTAATTATAAGTTGGTAAAGTTTAATCTTGAAAAAGAGACAGAATATCAACTGAGCCTTTTAAATGCAAAAAGTTCAATTGCTTATCTAAGTGGACACGAAAATATTTTGGATACGGGTGTTAAATTTATTGAAGTAAAAAATAACGAGATGTTAGAAATTAAAGATGAACTAGCGAGTTGGTACGATACACCTTATCGTGAGCAATATCATTTTGGACCGTATAAAAACTGGATTAATGATCCGAATGGACTTTGTTTTTATAAAGGATACTATCATTTGTTTTATCAAGCTAATCCTCATTCTCAAGAATGGAGCCATATGCATTGGGGACATGCAGTTAGTAAAGATTTAATTCACTGGACTCATTTACCTTATGTTTTATTTCCACAAGATGAAATCTTAGAATCGAATGAATTAAAAGGGGGAGCATTCTCGGGAAGTGCTGTGGCGTTAGATAATCGAATTCAATTTTATTTAACACGACATATAGGTCCTTTAGAAGACTGTGACGAAACCAATCAATATCAAACTATGGTATCATCAGTAGATGGGGTCACATTTGAAGAAGAAAAAATTATTATTGAAAAACCAGGGAGTCCTTTTTCATTTAATTTCCGAGATCCAAAAGTCTTTTATCATGATGAGAAATGGAAAATGGTCCTTGGAACTCAGATTAATGATATCCCAGCGATTGTCATGTATGAATCAGATGATATGGAGAATTTCATTTATACCGGTGAGGTGCTGACAGAATCTAAAGAGGGTGTTTATACCATTGAATGTCCTGATTTATTTGAATTAAATCATCAATTTGTCGCCGTTGCCGCCTACATGTTCTATACAGACGAGTATCAACGTATTCAACCGACGATGTATTACATAGGAGATTTAAAGGGACATCGATTAGACGTCCATAATAAAGGACTGTTTGATTTTGGAAGTAACTTCTACGCAGTTCAAACATTTGAGCATGAAAATCGACGAATTGCAATTGGTTGGGTATCAGACTTTTATCATGAGCATGTTATCGAAGAGAATGGTGCTTATGGAAGTATGGCTTTGCCAAGAGAACTTCAGGTTATTAATCAACATCTGTATATGAAACCAGTTAAAGAAGTTTATGACTTAAAAGACAAGCTTCTTTATAAGGGATCAAAAGAAAATGTGTTATTAAATTCGATTGAAGGCAATACTTATTATGCAAAAATTAAAATTAACGGAGATAGTGATTTTTATTTTATACTTGGTAGAAGTCAGCAAGGATCAATCCGATTACAACGCAAGAATCAAATTACGTCTATTGAAACAGAAGGGGTGAAATCCAGTCATGCAAGCTTTGTTACTGATGTTTTAGACGTGAAAAGCTTAGAGGTTTTTGTGGATCGTCGTGTGGTTGAGGTCTTTATTAATGAGGGAGAGGCTGCAGGAACGAAGTTATTTTATACAGAAAGAAAAGATGGAATTTTTGAAGCAGTATTTGCTGATGTGGATGCAGTTGAAGAAATCAGCGTTTATACAATGAAATCAATTTGGTAGAGGGGGATTAAAAGATGAGTGTTAGTGTAAAAATGGTTGGAGGTAATGTAAAACAAGCAGGTTTAAGTTTAACCTCAAAACTAGCATATGGGTGTGGAGATGCCGGATGTAATGTGGTTTGGGGGGCAATGAGTGCATGGTTAATGTATTATTATACAAATGTTGCGCATGTCAGTGCTTTATCAATTGGGACTATTATGTTAATTTCACGATTTATTGATGGAATTACAGATATTATTATGGGATTAATTGTGGATAATACGAAATCAAAACATGGGAAAGCACGGCCTTGGTTATTAAGAATGGCCATTCCATTTGCCATTGCAACAGTTGCGATGTTCTCAGTTCCAGATTTCGATACGAAGACAAAGCTTGTGTATATCTTTGTAACCTATAATTTAGTCAATACGTTCTATACAGGGATTAACGTTCCTTACGGAGCTTTAAGTTCATTGATGACACAAGATCAATATGAACGTTCATTATTAAATATCTTCCGTGTTGTATTTGCCCAAATTGCTAACTTTATCGTGGCTGCAACAACAATGCCATTAATTCAGGCATTAGGTGGAACAAGTAGAGCTTGGTCAATGACGTATGCTATTTTTACAGGGGTTGCCGTTATTTTATTTATCATCAATTTCTTAGGAACTAAGGAAGTTGTTGGAGAAGAGGCCTCTAAACGTGAAACAGTTCCAGTTAAAATCGGATTAAAAGCATTAATTCGAAATAAATACTGGATTATTGTAACAACGCTTGGAGCTTTTACAAGTATCTTTTCTGCTTTAATGATCAGTGTAAACACTTATTACAGCCAATATATTTTAAATAATGTAAACTTAGCTTCTATTTTAAATTCAGCCTATATGATTCCAATGGTCATTACACTATTATGTATTGCCCCAATTGTTAAACGCATTGGAAAACGATACACAAATGTACTTGGTTGGAGTATTATTTTAGTTAGTTATTTAGTCTTACTAATTAATCCAACTCATACAATGATGGTTATTGGAACATCTTTATTACGTGGAGCAGGATTTGCTTGTGTGATGGGAGTACAATTTGCCTTTATTGCAGATACTGTTGAATATGGACAATGGAAGTCAAATGTGAGAACAGAAGGGTTAATTTTTAGTGCGCAAAGTTTCGGAGGGAAATTTGGTGCTGGAATCGGAAGTGCATTAGTTGGGGGAGTTTTAGCAATGGGTGCATATGATGGTTCGTTATCAGTTCAACCAGATACAGCCATCACAGCGATTAAAGTTTTATATTTGGGGCTTCCAATTGTCGTTATATTTATTCAATTACTACTTATGATTCCTTATCGATTAGATAAAGAATATCCACAAATTATTGCTGATTTAAAACAACGAGCAGAGGTAAATTAACTAGTTACAAGAATAGAGATTAATAATTATACTGTAAGCGGGTAATATAAACCTGTCTATTTTGACTTCCAACTTTAAGCTAAAATGAAGCTATCAAAGAAAAGGAGGTCAATTTTTTTTATGAAAGAAAATCCAATCATTGTTCCTGTTCAGTTAAATCAACCTTCATCTAATCAGCGCTATACCGATACCCCTTCATGTTACTTCAAAATAAACGGTGCTGAAGCGACGTTTTATAACGGAGTTGATAAACATATCTTACATGCCGTTTTAGCGGAGATGTCTAAACATGCTCGTTAATTTCTCGAATGTTCAAAACATATTCATTCCCTACCAGTGGAGGAGATATTTACTTCGTAAATGGTAGGTGACCCATCGTTTGTGGTCACACTGATATGCGCTGTGGCATTGATGGACTAGCAGGTATCATTACGAACAAGTATAATCTTGATTTATTTAACGATGCCCTTTTCCTATTTTGTGGACGAAAAAAGGACCGATTCAAAGCCCTTTATTGGGATAAAGACGGTTTTATCTTATTATATAAACGGATTGAGAAGGGTAACCTTCAATAGCCAAGAAACCAAGAAGAAGTCAAAAATTTAACCCATCAGGAGCTTCGTTGGCTACTTGAAGGCTTATCTATTCAACAACCTAAAGCTATCAAACCAGCTCAAACAGGATGTCTGATTTAAATCATTATAAAATGGTAATAAAACCTGTATTTTCTATTTGATTTTGGGCATACTAAGCCTAACATGAATCATTTAGAAAAAGAGGTGGCACCGTTGAGTACGTTTGAATCGAAACTAATCAAAGAAAATCAGAACTTATTAAAAAAACTGGATCAACAAACTCAACGAATCACTCAACAAGATCAAAAAATCACTGAGCAAACTCAACAAATTACTGAGCAGACTCTAAAAATTCAACAATTAACAGAACAAGTAGAATTTCTAACAAAAAAGCTTTTTGGATCCTCAAGCGAGAAAACTAAAGTTGATCCCAATCAACTCTCACTTTTTGAGGATCCTCATTTAGAAAACCACCAAACAAAGATTGAACCCACAGAAGAAATCAGATATCGCCGCCGTAAGGCATCTGGTCGTAAAGCCGAGCTAACAAAAGATTTACCCGTTGAAGAAATTCACTGTGAGTTACATGGTGAAGATTGTACATGTGACCAGTGTGGTCAAAAGATGAAACCGATGGGAAAGAAACTCATTCGCGAAGAGGTCTGCTTTATCCCAGCGAAACTATTTAAAAAAGTTTACTATTCACACGCTTATAAGTGTGATTGTCATGATGACTCCTATGAACCACAGCCGATTCAATGTGCTGAAGTCCCTAAAGGACCGATCCAAAGAAGCTTAGCAGGACCTAGTGTTCTTGCCTGGATGATTCATCAAAAATACGAATTAAGTCTTCCGCTTTATCGCCAAGAAAAGGAATGGAAGACGTACGGATTACAATTAAGTCGACGCACGATGGCGAATTGGATGATAACGGTGGCGAAGGATTGGTTGCGCCCACTTTACGATTATTTCGCCAAAATCTTGGTAAAAGAAGAAGTTCTTCATGCCGATGAAACGCACTATCAAGTGTTAAATCGAATGGATGGACGTGACGCAACATCTCAAGCACGAATCTGGTTAATTCAAACAGGTAAAGAATGCGAAACACCCATCGTTTATTATCACGCAGATTTAACTCGTGCAAGAGTCGTCGCTGAACAATTACTCGATGGATTTAAAGGCTACCTGCATTGTGATGGTTATTCCGGATATAAGAACTTACCGAATATTGAATTAGTGGGGTGTTGGGCTCATGCACGCCGCAAATTTAAGGATGTACCAGGGAAGAATGGAAAAGCTAAACAAGCTATTGACTACTGTAACCAACTTTTTAAGATTGAACGAGAACTTCAGGAATTATCGCCTGAGGAGCGTTATGAGCAACGTCAGTTACAGGTCAAGCCAGTGATTGAGGCTTTTTATGACTTTCTAGGGAGCTTCATTCCCATGAAAGGTAAGTTACAAACTGCGGTACACTATGTACTGAATCAAAAACAAGAACTCATGACCTTTTTAAAAGATGGTCGATTAGAGGCCTCAAATAATCGGGCCGAACGCGCCATCAAAACCGTGGTGATTGGACGAAAAAACTACTTATTTTCAACAAGCCTAGCAGGAGCCGAAGCTAATGCGATCATTTATAGCATCATTCCCTAGCAGTGGAGGATTAGATTATCTTCGATAATCGCCAGGTGACCCATCGAAACGGCTAAGGAACATGGCCTAAATATCTATAAGTATTTAACTTATTTATTTGAACACCTACCAAATGTTGAGTTTTTAATGAAACCAAAGCTCTTGGAGGACTTTTTACCATGGGCAAAAAAGGTTCAAGAACATTGTAAAGGAATCTAAAAGAAAAGAGACCTCATCTGTAATTCCAGTATACAGGTGAGGTCTCCTTTTTTCTATACGTGTTATTATTACCCGCTTACGAATTAAGTCGAAAAAATGATATAATAGAGGAGATATTTTATTAAAGTATAAGGGGAGCTATATGAGTCGATATTTTAATCAGCAAGAAGTCGAATTACTTGCGCCGGCAGGAAATTTTGAAATTTTCAAGCAGATTCTTCATAGTGGAGCAGATGCGTTCTATTTAGGTGGAAAAATTTTAAATATGCGTTTGCACCGTAAAGATTTTAATTTTTCAAATGATGAGATTGTCGAAGCAATTCAGATGGCACATGAACTTGGAAAGAAAGTTTATGTCACAGTAAATAATTTATTAAGCTCTGAAGATCTGCTAGAAACAGAGCATTATTTACGTTTCTTAGAATCAGCAGCTCCAGATGCGATTATTGTACAAGATATGAGTATTATTGCGCTCGTTCAGAAGTTAAAGTTAAACTTAAATATTCATGCATCAGTCATGATGAATGTTCATAACTTAGAGACGATTAAAAAGTTACGTGAACTAGGTGTGACGCGTGTAGTAACATCACGAGATATTGACTTAAATACTGTCAAATTATTCTCCGCCCAAACAGATATGGAGTTTGAGTACTTTGTTCATGGTGATATGTGTGTAGCACATGGTGCACAATGTACATATAGTGGGATTTTGTTTGGAAATAGTAGTAATCGTGGACGATGTATGAAGCCTTGTCGTTGGGGATATAAAATTAATCACGGGAATTTACAATATAATACAACTTTCCCAATGGCAGTGAAAGATATGTATATGTACGAGCATATTCCAGAATTAATTGATGCGGGAGTTGTTTCATTTAAGATTGAAGGGCGTATGAGAGATGCTGAGTATTTAATTGGGATTATTAATAGTTATCGAGATGCGATTGATCGATACATTGATGATCCTATCTTCTATGACCGTAAAAAAGAATCTCAGACATTATTTAATAATCGCAAACGTGATTTTTCGACAGCTTATGCGTTTGGAAAACCAGGTTTAAGTAATATTAATGAACGTTATGAGGGAACTGGGAAGTTTTATAGTACGGGGAAAGTCTTTAGTAAACCAGTCAATGAGCTTGATCTAACACAGAAGCGTGTCGAAGAAATTCAAGGGGCATTCACTATTGAGGAAGTCTCGCATCATCAACCAATATTAAGTGTAAAAGTAAATAACTACGCTGCTGCTTTAATGGCCATTGAAGAGGGCGTCGATTATATTTATTTATCCGGAGAGGTTTTCCAACCTAATTTACCGTTTAGTAAAAAGGAAATTAAAGATTTAACTTCACAAAAAGGACAATCAAAAATATATTTAGGATTACCGACCATGATGTATGAGGATGATTTTGCAAGATATCAACATTTATTGACGGATCAAGATTTAGGAATTGATGGACTACTCGTGACAAACTTAGGAAGCATGCATAAGTTTGGGTCATTAGGATATTCAATGCGAGGGGACCATGGCTTAAATATCTATAATGCAATTGCAGCTAACTTTTATCAGCAATTAGGTTTAAGCACAGGAACTATTTCAAATGAGTCACCAGTTAAAAATACAAAAGAATTAGTGACTCAAACTCAATTACCGATGGAAATGGTTGTTCATGGTTCACCAGTTGTCATGTATATGAGTCATGATTTATATGAAAATACAAAAATCGTTGAGGCAAGTCAAAAAGCAGATCGTAAGTATCGTGATAAAGAGGTCTTGTTATTAATTGATGATAGAGGACAGGAACATCCTGTTTATCGTGACAATAAAGGGAATAACCATATGGTATTAGCTAAAGAATTATGTTATTTACCTTTATTAAAAGAATTACATCATTTAGGTGCGGCATCCTTTAAAATTGAAGGATGTAACTATGAACTTGAAACGTTACGTCAGATTATTAATACGTATCAAAAAGCGATAGCGAATCTTGAGCTTTGTGATGAGTTAGTAAAAGAATTAAATTATGAAAACTTAGGCTTCACACTTGGAGCAATGCAATATAATTAAGGAGATAAATTATGATAGGTGCAGATAAAATTATTCAAAAGAAAAAAGAGTTTTTATTTCCATCGTCTCATGGAAATCATTTTTATAAAAATCCTCCACAAATCGTGAAAGGGGATATGCAGTATTTATATGATGATCAAGGAAAAGAGTATATTGACTTTTTTGCGGGTGTTTCAGTGATGAACTGTGGGCATTGTAATAAAGAAATTTTAGATGTGGCGATTTCACAGATGCAAACGTTACAACATACGACGATCATTTATTTAACAGAGCAAATGGTGAATTTAGCAGAGAAGTTAGCAACGGTGTTACCTGGAAATTTACGTCGCTCATTCTTCTGCTGTACGGGTTCTGAGGCGAATGAAGGAGCCATGTTGCTGGCAAGATTATATACGGGGAAAAATGATTTTATAGCCCTTCATAATGGGTTACATGGACGTACGCATTTAACCATGAGTGCCACTGCTATTCCAATGTGGCGAGCAGATCCAGATTTATCTCGTTGTATTCATTTTGCCAAGAATGTTTATAGTGATACATTAGACTTAGAATCAGCGGCAAAGGCTTCAATTGAAAGTATTAAACAAGTTATTGAAGAACAAGGAGCAGAAAATATTGCAGCTTTAATCGCAGAGCCGATTCAAGGAAATGGTGGAATTATTACACCTCCTCTTTGGTACTTCAAAGAATTAAAGGCTCTTCTTGAGCAACATGATATTTTATTATTGATTGATGAAGTTCAAACTGGATTTGCACGTACCGGAAAGATGTTTGCGATTGAAAATTATGGCGTGGTTCCAGACATTATGACGGTTGCGAAAGCACTTGGAAATGGAATGCCAATTTCTGCTTTTTGTACGAATGATGAAATCGCAAAGGCATTTACTAAG
>OLOA01002957.1_pt1 | contig 14541 bp, 14 predicted proteins | sample 1672201 | NCBI WGS metagenome assembly OLOA01 (sample SAMEA3136658, study PRJEB25190) | human gut metagenome
CATGAGTGGCTCATGAAATTTCTTCGAAATGATATCGCAGACCCGAACTACCTGAAATATATAGCGAGAATGCTCAAATCAGGTGTCATGATAGAAGGAAAATATGAGGATACAAGTGTAGGAACACCCCAAGGCGGACTGATTAGTCCAATACTGGCCAATGTGTATCTACATTACGTACTGGATTTATGGTTTGAAAAGTGTATCAAGAAACAGTTATGTGGAGAAGCATACCTGGTAAGGTTTGCCGACGATTTCTTAATAATGTTTCAATATGAAAGAGATGCACAAAGAGTATATGAAGCCGTTATTAATAGAATGGAACTTTTTGGATTGGAACTATCCAAGGAAAAGACACGAATACTTCCATTTGGAAGATACAGTGATTCAAGAGAAACATTTGATTTTCTAGGCTTTACACATTTCAACAGTAAGACAAGAAAAGGCTACTATTCTGTAGGACATAAGATAAGTCGTAAAAAGAAGAAGCAATTTAAGTCAAACTTAAAGAAATGGGTCAAAGAAAATAGAAACACTCAATTTGACGAATTCATGAAGGCGTTGAACAAGAAACTTACTGGTAGTTTTAACTACTACAGTTTGAGTGGAATGATAAAAGAGGTCAGAAACCTTTGGCAACATTCACTATATGTAACGTTCAAATGGTTAAACCGAAGGAGTCAAAGAAGAAGTTTTAAATTGGAAAGGTTCTATGATATATGGAATGACCGAATCATTCACCCTTATATCCATGTTGATATTTGGAGCGGTGACAAAGTCATATATAACAAGAATGTTTAAAAGTAACAGTGGGGAGCCGTATGCGGGAAAACTGCACGTACGGTTCTTAGAGGAGTTTATCTCCAACTGTTTAATTATTAGAGAAGGAGAAAATTTACTTATGCAGATTGTTTTAGTGTTGCTTGTGGCATTTGTCGCAGGTATTGAAGGCATTTTAGATGAGTTTGAATTTCATCAACCCATTGTTGCCTGTACTTTAATTGGTTTAGTGACAAACCATTTAGCAGAAGGATTATTATTAGGTGGATCTTTACAATTGATTGCCTTAGGATGGGCGAATATTGGCGCTGCTGTTGCTCCGGATGTATGTTTGGCAAGTGTGATTTCATCTATTCTGATGATTCATGGCCTTGAAAGTGCAATTGAAGCTAGATTCGTAATCGCATTTAGTATTGCCCTAGCGATACCATTATCTTTAGTGGGTTTATCTTTGACAAAGGTGTGTCGTAATTTAGCAATCCAACTTGTACATAAGATGGATGAGACAAAGAAAGTTTCTTATTATCAATGGATTGGTATTTGTATGCAGGGAATTCGTGTTTTGATTCCCACAATCGTTTTATTATTGATTCCATCATCCATGATTTGTTCAATCTTGGAAATGATTCCTGTTTCAATTTATAAGGGACTATTGATTGGTTCGGGTGTAGTTTGTGTGGTTGGCTTTGCGATTGTAGCGAATGTATTAGGATCTAAATTTACATATCCATTTTTTATGATTGGATTTGGACTTGCATGTATGACTAACTTATCTTTAATATCTTTATGCTTTATTGGTGGTGGCTTAGTTTGGTTATATATGTTGTTGAATGCGAAAGAAAAATCGAATAAGACAAGTGATGATCCGTTGGGGGACATCTTAAATGATTATGAATAGGTGGTTTATATGAAGAAAAGTACAAGATTAAAGGTTTGTTTAAACCATCAATATTTACAAGGTTCATGGAACTTTGAGCGTATGCAAAATGGTGGATGGTGCTATGGTTTACTTCCAGCATTGAAAGAATTATATCCAAACAAAGAAGATTTTGATAAGGCTGTAGAGCGTCATTTAAAATTCTATAATACACATCCATACGTTTCTGCACCAATTGTTGGGATCGTTTTGGCTATGGAAGAAGAAAAGGCAAAGGGTGCTGATATTTCAGATACATCTATTCAAGATGTAAAAATTGGCTTGATGGGCCCTTTAGCAGGCGTAGGAGATCCTGTATTCTGGTTTACAATGCGTCCAATTCTTGCTGCTGTTGGTGCATCGCTTGCGTTAGTACAAAATGTTCTAGGACCTATTTTTTTCTTTGTGGCATGGAACGTACTTCGTTTTGGTTTTCTTTGGATTACACAAGAGCTTGGTTATAAGAAAGGTACTAAGTTGATTACGGACTTATCGGATACATTCTTAAAGAATGTTACACTCGCTGCAAGTATGTTAGGGATGTTTGTGGTTGGAATTTTAGTTCAGAGATTTGTACAAATCAATGTAGTAAACATTCAATCGGATTTAGATATGGTATTGCCAGGAGTTCTTTCTTTATGTTTATTTTTTTGTTGTACGAAGATACTAAAAAAAGGTTTTTCACCTGTATTATTAATTGTTATTTTATTCGTTCTTTGTGTTATTTTAGAGATGGCAGGAATCTTAGTGATTTAAGTCTAAAAATTTAGCAAGCAGAAAATGTTTGCCTACTTCATACTGATATATGCCTGAAAAGAAAGGGTCAAATTGGAGTTTGTCGAACTGACACATTAGAAAGGATTAAATATGAGTGAATTGATTAAAGCAGATAATAAATATAAAGAGTGGATTACTGGAATATCTACTGATTTTAGAAGAAGTCAAATTAGGGCTTCTATGAAGATAAATGATGAGATGCTCAGATTTTATTGGAGGATTGGTAAGGACATTTCATCAATGAGCGTACAGTTCGGATATGGAACAGGATTTTACAAAACTGTGAGTGACGATTTAAAATCCGTTTTGCCAGATGTGAAATCATTTTCTCCAACCAATTTAAAATATATGAGATATTATTATGAGATGTATCCTGATGCAGTAATTTGTTCTAGGGTTGAAGACAAATTGATTACAGAGGCAAATCGTCCCCAAGTTGGGGATGAATTACAAATCATTTTTAGAATTCCATGGGGACATAACAAAATAATACTAGATAAATGCAAAGGGAATTCTGCAAAAGCATTGTTTTATGTTAATAAGACTATTGAAAATAATTGGTCAAGAGATGTCTTACTAAACTTCTTAGGAACAGATTTGTACGAACGTCAGGGCAAAGCAATAACTAACTTTTCTGATACACTCCCAATAGAACAGAGCAATTTAGCACAAGCAATTACGAAGGACCCATATAATTTTGATTTTTTGACTTTACGCGAGAGATATGATGAAAAAGAACTAAAGAATGCACTTATAGATAAAGTTAACAATTTTCTTATGGAGTTAGGTACTGGTTTTGCTTATATGGGCAAGGAAGTAAGGATTGAGGTAGGAGATACTGAAAAATTCATAGACATGTTATTTTACAATACACAAAGGCATTGCTATGTTGTTGTAGAAATAAAGACAGGAAAATTTGATTCTTCGTATGCAGGTCAATTGGGGACTTATGTTGTTGCTGTTAATCATCAGATGAAAACAGAAGCTGACAATCCTACATTGGGACTTCTGATTTGTAAAGATATGGATAAAGTAGAAGCCCAATATGCATTAGAATCCACAAGCCAGCCACTTGGTATTTCTAGTTATGAATTATCCAAACTTATACCAGAAGAGTTCAGAGGTAGTATGCCTACCATTGAAGAAATTGAGGCTGAATTAAATGAATAACTTCTAGTTTGTCATGGTGGTGAAAATGTTTATCCAGATAAAATATAAAACCATCTAAACCCAAAAAATAGAATTTTATCTTGACGTATTGCCTTACATCCTTTAAAATATCAATGTTGCAAACTCCGTGTATGGACTTGCAACCGCCCAGAAAAGGTTTAAGTTGAAAATTCACACCTTGATGGCGAGTATCAAGCTAAATGTGAAATAGAATGAATAGGAGGTGCACACATGTACGCAATTATCGAAACTGGTGGAAAACAGATCCGTGTTGAAAAGGATGCTGTTATCTTCGTTGAAAAATTAGAAGCTAACGAAGGAGACACTGTTACATTTGACAAAGTATTATACGCTGATGGAAAATTTGGTAAACCATTCGTAGAAGGTGCAAAGGTAACAGGTGTTGTTGAAAAACAAGGCAAAGGAAAGAAAATCACTATCGTGAAATACAAAGCTAAAAAATCTTCAACACGTCGTAAACAAGGACACCGTCAACCTTACACTCGTGTAAAAATTGAAGCTATCGAAGCTTAATTATGATTAAAATTAAAATTGCTAGAGATGATAATGGTATTTCATTGATCTCTATGCATGGACATGCTGAATATGATCAGTATGGAAAAGATATCGTCTGTTCTGCAGCCAGTACCATTATTATTGGTGGTATCAACGCAATCGCACAGCTTGGCTATTTAAGTTTCATTTCTTATGATGTAGATGCAGGGGATGTTGAATTGAAAATAAACAATACAGAATGTGCTGAACTACAAATCATACTAAATACGCTATTAGTTCAGTTTCAAAGTATTGAAGAAAGTTATCCTAAAAATATTCAAGTACAGGAGGTGTAAAAAATGTTATTAAAATTAGACTTACAGTTATTCGCTTCTAAAAAGGGAGTTGGTTCTACAAAGAACGGTCGTGATTCTCACTCAAAACGTTTAGGAGCTAAATTAGCTGATGGACAATCTTGTCACGCTGGAAGCATTATTTATCGTCAACGTGGAACAAAAATTCATCCAGGAACTAACGTAGGACGTGGTGCTGATGATACATTGTTCGCATTAGTTAACGGTGTTGTTAAATACGAACGTCTTGGTAAAGATAAAAAGAAAGTTTCTGTTTATCCACAAGCTTAACAAGTGTGAAATTTAAGATCCCGTTGCTGGGATCTTTTTTAATGAAATGGAAAGGAGGGTATATATGTTTGTAGATCAAGTCAAAGTTCATATTAAAGCAGGTAAAGGCGGAGATGGTTTAGTAAGTTTTCGCCACGAAAAATATGTTGCCTATGGTGGACCTTTCGGAGGCGATGGAGGTAACGGAGGAGATGTCATTTTTGAAGCAGATCCAGGTATGACAACTCTATTAGATTTGCGTTATCATCGTAAAATTATCGCAACTCCGGGTGAAAAAGGTAAAAATAAAAAAATGCACGGAGCCAATGGGGAACATAAAGTTGTTAAAGTTCCATTAGGAACCATTGTAAAGAGAAGTGATAATAATCAAGTACTTGCCGATTTGACAAAACCACACCAACGCCAAGTTGTAGCTCATGGAGGTCGTGGAGGTCGTGGTAACTGGCACTTTAGATCAAGTCATAATACAGCACCTAAATATGCTGAACAAGGTGTATTAGGAGAAGAATTTGATTGTATTGTAGAACTTAGAGTACTAGCTGATGTAGGATTGGTAGGATTTCCTAGTGTTGGAAAATCAACATTCCTAGATGCCGTTAGTAAAGCGCGCCCTGAAATTGGAGACTATCCATTTACGACAATCACACCAAATGTTGGAGTTGTTCAAACGGGTGATGGAAGAAGCTTTGTGCTAGCCGATTTACCAGGGCTTATTGAAGGAGCAAGCGATGGTAAAGGCTTGGGTCACCAGTTCTTGCGTCATATTGAAAGATGTCGTGTTATTATTCATGTGATTGATATGGGTGCAGAGGATGGCAGAGATCCACTAAAAGATTATGAAGTTATTAATAATGAATTGAAATCTTATCAGATTCGTTTATTAGAAAGGCCTCAAATTGTTGTTGCCAATAAGATGGATATGGAAAATGCCGAAGAAAATGTTCGCCGTTTTAAAGAAAAATATCCAGATATTCCAGTGTATGAAACAACAACCATTATTCATGAAGGTTTAGATCCAGTACTAAGAAAAGCAGCAGATCTTCTTGCGACAACACCAGCATTTCCGATTACCGAAGATACGGGAGAAACAGGTGTTATGTATACGTTTGAAGAGAAGAAGAAAGACATCATTATTGAAAAAGAAGATGATGGTGTATGGAATGTTTCGGGTCCTAGACTTGAACGTGTATTTGACATCAATAAGTTGAATACGGAAGAAGACTTCTATCTATTTGCCAATAAGATGCGTTATCTTGGAATTGATACAGCTTTAAGAGAAGCTGGATGTCAAGATGGAGATACAGTACGTTTATTAGGCTTTGAATTTGAATTTATTGAAAACTAAGGTTACACATTGTGTAGCCTTTTCTTTTGGTGTGGTATAATGCTTCTGAGGTGTTTTTTTATGAAATGTATTTCTTGGAACGTAAACGGGATTCGTGCGGTTTTAAAGAAGGATTTTGTGGGAATTCTTTATGCGTTGGATGCAGACATTTTCTGTATTCAAGAAACTAAGGCACAGCCCGATCAAATTGAAGTGGATTGTGAATTATATCCTTATCAATATATAAATAGTGCACAAAGAAAAGGCTATAGTGGAACAATGATTTTCTGTAAAAAAGAACCGATTTCAATTCGATATGGAATGGGTGTCGAAGAACATGATACAGAAGGAAGAGTGATTACTTTGGAGTATCCTGAATATTATGTTGTGACTGTTTATACACCAAATTCAGGCGATGGACTAAAAAGATTAGACTATCGTATGGAATGGGATAAAGTTTTTAGTGCTTATTTAAAATCACTAGATAAACCCGTTATGGCTTGTGGCGATTTTAATGTGGCGAATGAAGAAATTGATATAAAGAATCCAAAGACAAATCATAAAAATGCGGGTTTTACAGATGAAGAAAGAGATAGCTTTAAAGAAAATCTGTTAACTGAATTTATCGATGGTTATCGAACTTTATACCCTGAAAAAGTGGAATATTCTTGGTGGAGCTATCGCTTTAAAGCTCGCGAAAAGAATGCGGGATGGAGAATTGATTATTGGTTAGTATCGCCGGAATTAAAGGATAAAATTGTGGATGCGAAGATTTTAACGGATGTATATGGTTCAGATCATTGTCCTGTAGAATTAGATATTGAGGTGTAATATGATTGCGTTTGTGAATGGTGTTGTAAGAATTATTCGAAGTGATCGTGTTGTACTTGATGTACATGGTGTAGGCTATGAAGTATATTTGGCCAATGCATTAAGTCAAAAAATGAATGAGGAATTATTTTTGTATACATATCAACATGTTCGTGAAGATGCGATATTATTGTTTGGCTTTATCAAGGAAGAGGACTATGAAGTTTTTATGCGTTTGATCAATGTTAAAGGTATTGGTCCAAAAACAGCGCAAACGATGTTATCTGTATGTCCTGGAAAAGATATGATTGAAGCGATTGAAAATGATGATATCAAAAAGCTTAAGTCTTTACCTGGTATTGGTGCAAAAACGGCAGGACAGATCGTTCTAGATTTAAAAGGGAAGTTTGTATCTTTGGAAACAAACGATGGTGTAGCGTCAAGTCCAGTTTGGAGCCAAGTTCAAGATGCTTTAGTTTCGCTTGGATATAAGACAAATCAATTAACTAAAATCAAAAAAGAATTAGAAAATACAGAATTAGGAGAAGATGAAATGCTAAGACAAGCATTGATTTTACTCGCGAAAAGAAATGGAGTATAAGATAAATGCCAAGAGAAGTGGATGGAAATTTACAGGAATCCGATAGTTTTGAAAAGACTTTGCGTCCTCAAAGTCTAAGTGAATATATTGGACAATCTGAATTAAAAGAAAATCTAGATGTATTTATCAATGCGGCAAGATCAAGAAATGAAGCTTTAGATCATGTATTATTCTATGGTCCTCCTGGCCTTGGAAAGACAACTTTAGCCTATATTCTTGCCAATGAAATGCATGGAAATTTAAAAACGGCAAGTGGTCCTTCTATTGAAAAGAGTGGAGATTTAGCGGCTATTTTGACGACACTAGAACCAGGTGATGTTCTATTTATAGACGAGATTCATCGTTTGCCAAAGCAGGTAGAAGAAGTATTGTATCCAGCAATGGAAGATTATTGTCTAGATATTGTAGTTGGTAAAGATTCAGCTACTGTACATAATATTCGTATTAATTTACCGCCTTTTACGCTTGTTGGAGCGACAACAAGAGCTGGAGATTTAAGTGCACCTTTACGAGATCGTTTTGGGATTATTTCACAGCTTGAATATTACAACTTAGCAGATTTAGAAAAAATCGTATATCGTACAAGTTGTGTAATGGATACAAAAATTGATAAAAATGCAGTTGCGGAGATTGCTTTAAGATCACGTGGTACTCCACGTATAGCGAATCGATTGTTTAGGCGTGTACGTGATTTTGCACAAGTCTATAATGATGGTGTGATATCAAGTGAAATTGCTAAAACAGCATTAGATCGATTACGTGTGGATCATTTAGGATTGGATGCGGTCGATCATAAGTATTTAAAAGGAATCATTGAAAGATTTAAAGGAGGCCCTGTGGGACTTGAAGCTATCGCATCAAGTATTGGTGAAGAGCCAATGACTCTTGAAGATGTATATGAACCTTATTTATTGCAAATTGGTTTTATTAATCGTACACCTAGAGGAAGAATAGTTACTCCAAAAGCGTATGAACATCTTCAAATACCTTATCAAAAAGAATTGTTCACAGATTAATAGTCTGTGAACATTTTTAATATATGTTATAATAACATGTATGAAACAAATGACAGAATTAACAAAAAAAGTTTTAGAATTTTTGGAGCCAGATTCAACAAAATGGGCTTATTGGACAAATAGACAGACTTTAAATCCAATTTCTGAATCTGAATGTATAGAAAAATTTAAAACACGCATTTTAAATGCTGTTTCAAATTCGGAAAAAGTAATTGTTGCAGGTGACTATGATTGTGATGGCATCAGTGCGACAACTATTATGGTTTCAGGACTTAGAAAATTAGGTCTTGAATGTGGCTTCTATATTCCTGATCGTATCAAAGAAGGGTATGGATTGAGTGAAACAACGGTTAAGTTGGCTTATAAAAAAGGGTACTCTTTGATTGTTACTGTAGATAATGGAATTAAGAGTGCGCAAGCTTTATCTTTGGCCAAAGAGTTAGGCATGGATGTGATTGTTACAGATCATCATACTATGGATGAAGAAGTAAATTGTGATGTAGTGGTACATCCTATGCTTATGGAACCTTGTTTTAAAACATTATGTGGTGCTGGAATCGCCTATGAATGTATGCGTGTGTTAGATGTAGATGATGATTATCTTTTACAGCTTGCTGGCCTTGCAAGTATTTCAGATATGATGGTTGTGAAAGGACAAACGCGTGCTTTGATTCAAAATGGTTTAAATTTGATGAATAAAACACATGAAAAGCATATATTTTCTTTAGCTACTGATCGAGAGTTGAATGAAAAGAGTATTGGATTTCAGGTTGTACCGAAATTAAATGCGATTGGAAGACTCAGCAATCTAGCCAATGCGAACAATGTCGTTCGTTATTTTTTGGCGCATGATGATGAAAGTATTTATTCGTTGGGTCAGCAAATCACTCAAATCAATATGATTCGTAAGCAGATGTCAGATCAGATGCAAAAAACAGCCTTGTTGAAGTGCAAGGCAAATGAAGATATTTATATCATTGAAGATACTAGCTTTCATGAAGGAATCATTGGTTTGGTTGCGGGAAGTTTGTGTTCCAGATTTAATAAACCTTGTATTGTTTTAGCTAAAAATGAACAGGGATATAAAGCTAGTATGCGTAGTCCAGAAGGATTTAACTGTATGGATTTTCTTGGCCCATATGAGCATTTTGTTGTGTTTGGTGGTCATGAAAATGCAGCAGGTTTTTCATTAAATCTGAATGAGTTTGATATGTTTGAAGATTTTATTCATACACGTATCAAGGAATATACATATAGTGTAAAAACGAAGAAAACATTGATTATCGATGATGAAGAGTTAAGTTTAGAAACGATTCAATCTTTAGACTTGCTAAGACCTTTTGGGCCTGGATTTGATTTTCCTAGTTTTGAAATCGTACATCCTAAAGTTAAGTCGTTATATGATTTTCAAAATCATAAACATCGTAAATATACTTTAGAATCAGGTTTGCAATGTATGCGGTTTAATCAGAGTGATTCTGAATATAAAAAAAGTGTTAATTCAATTTATTCTTTTATAGGTACGGTACAAATCAATCAGTATCAAGGGCGTAAACAGGTGAATTTTGTGATTGATGAGATTGTATATGCGTAGTAAAATGGAATCAATTAGAAAGAGGTTAAGTATGGATTTAAAAGATTATATTGAAAGTATTCCAGGGTTTCCTAAAGAAGGAATTATTTTTAGAGATGTAACACCAATTTTGCAGAATGCGAGTGCAATGCGTTATTGCGTGGATCAATTAAATGAGTTTGTGAAAAGTGTTGGTGCAGATGTAGTGATTGGTCCAGAAGCACGTGGCTTTTTGTTTGGTGTTCCAGTGGCTTTAGAAAACAATGTTGGTTTTGTACCAGTTAGAAAGCCAGGAAAACTTCCTAGAGAAACAGTCAATGAAACGTACGATCTAGAATATGGGCAAGATGAGCTTTGTGTCCATGCGGATGCCATTTTACCAGGACAAAAAGTAGTCATTATCGATGATTTATTAGCTACAGGTGGTACAGTGGAAGCCATTATTAAAATGGTAGAGCGTATGCAGGCTAGTGTTGTAGGTGTGGCTTTTGTGATTGAATTAGATGATTTAAAAGGAAGAGAAAAATTTAAAGATATCCCAGTGTGTGCATTAACACATTTTGAAGGAGAATAAAAAGTTTAGTTTAGAAAAGGGGGCGCAGTGATTATGAGTCAGAAAAAGCAAGTAACTTTTGAAGAGTGCATGGAAAATGTCCAAACATATATAAAACGCCCAGAAAACATTGAGTTGATTCAAAAGGCATATGATTTTGCCTATGAACATCATAAAGGACAATTCCGTAAAAGTGGAGAGCCCTACGTTGTTCATGTTATTCAAGTAGCCAATACATTAGCTGTGATGCATTGTGGTCCAAAAACTATTGCGGCTGGTCTTTTACATGATACTGTTGAGGATTGTGAAGGGGTAACTACAGATACGATTACAGAACTATTTGGTGAAGAAATCGCAACTTTGGTAGATGCGGTTACTAAGATTGGGGCAATCAAGTTTAAGGACGAAGAAGAATATTTGGCTAGTAATCATCGTAAATTATTTATTGCGATGGCTAAAGATATTCGTGTTATTTTAATTAAACTAGCTGACCGTTTGCATAACATGCGTACTTTGCAGTATATGCGTCCGGAAAAGCAAAAAAAGATTGCGCGTGAAACATTAAGTGTCTATGCACCAATTGCACACCGATTGGGTATTAGTGAAATTAAAAATGAATTGGAAGATTTATCTTTTAAATATTTGGATTATAAAAAATATGAAGAAATCAAAGGTTTAGTGAAACAGCGTGAAAGTGATCGTAATGAACAAGTTCAAGAAATGATTTCGGATATCGAAGCTGTTTTAAAAGAATATAATATTCAATATCGTATTTTTGGTCGTTCAAAACATTTTTATAGTATTTATAAGAAAATGGTGACAAAAAATAAACGATTTGAAGAAATTCTTGATTTATTAGCCATTCGTATTATTACAGATTCAGTTGTGCATTGTTATGAAATATTAGGTTATATCCATGCAAAGTATAGGCCGATTCCAGGCCGTTTTAAAGATTACATTGCGATGCCAAAAGCAAACATGTATCAATCTTTGCATACAACGATCGTAGAACCTGGGCATGGTAATATTTTCGAAATTCAGATTCGTACAGAAGAAATGGATGCAATTGCCGAACGAGGTGTTGCAGCGCATTGGAAGTATAAAGAAAATCGTAATTATGCCCCAGAATACGAACAGAAAGAAATTGAGGATAAACTTTCTTGGTTTAGAGATTTTTCTATGATGACCGATGAAGAGAGTGAAGATCCTCTAGAATATATGAATGTACTTCAAAAAGATATTTTTGAAGCAAATGTTTATTGTTTAACTCCTAGAGGTAAAGTTATTGCGTTACCTTCTGGATCATGTCCGATTGATTTTGCGTATAGAATTCATACAGAGGTTGGAAATAAAACGGTAGGAGCAAAAGTTAATGGAGCAATTGTTCCGTTAAATACGCCTTTAAAAACGGGGGATGTCGTTGACATTTTAACCAACAACAATTCTGTTGGTCCAAGCGCTGACTGGATCAAAATTGTTAAGAGTGGACATGCTCGAAATAAGATTCGTGCTTTCCTTCAAAAACAAGAGCAGCAATCTCGTAAAGACAGTATTAAGCTTGGTCAATCTATGCTTGAGGATGAATTTAGACGTTTAAAATTAGATGTAAAATTGATGGATCAAAAACGTTTAGAATCCATACTAACGTCATTATCATTTAAAACAGTGGATGATTTATATGTTGGTATTGCGATGAAGCGTGTTTCGTTGCAGTCTATCGTAGATCGTTTGGTTAAGAATCGTTCGAATATGCTTGAAGATCAAGAAATCATGAAGATCTACAATAAGCAATCTACAAATCCTGCGAAACATTCAAGTTGTGGTGTTGTTGTGCCTGGAATTGATACGATTGCGGTATCTTTGGCAAATTGTTGTAGACCTATACCTGGTGATCCGATTATTGGATATATTTCAAAAGGACAAGGTGTAAAAGTACATAGAGCGAATTGTCCTAATATTGTAAATGAAAAAAAGCGTTTGATTCCTGTTCAATGGGAAGAGGGGCTTGATGAAAAACAATATGAAGTAAATTTGATTGTTCATAGTGATGACCGAAATTATTTGTTGAGTGATATTGTGACAACATTGCAGCAGTGCAACGTATATTTGAAGCATGTTGATTCAGCTGTAGATGAAGGCAATTTAGAGGCAACAACAAAGCTAACGGTTACAGTTAAAAATGCAACGCATCTACAAAATTTAATTTCAAATTTAAAAAAAGTACGAAGCGTCAATGAAGTTGTTCGTACAATTCAATAGGAAGGTTTTAGTACCTTCCTAATTTTTTTAGTATTTCAATTTTAATATAAAGGATACGAGAAATAATTTCTCTTGTGATGTGTTTAAATTTTAAATCTTTATACCAGCTACATCCATAATCTCGAAAAAATTGTTTTGCGATAGCACATGCTCTTTTGGCATGTGTCTGTGAAGTTAAAATCAAGACATCCTTATTTTGAATGATTTCTTTTGAAAATTTAAAATTTTCAAAAGTGTTTTTTGCGTTTGTTTCTAGAATGGTTGGAATCATAGTTTTGTTTTGAATGTAATCATTCATAACTTTAGCTTCTATATACTTATTTTTAACGTTAGAACCAGAGATGATCAATGTATCATAAAGATTTTTTTTATACATCTCAATGGCAAGGTTACATCTTTTGATTTGACTTGAAGACATAGTGCCATCATTATGAGATGGACATCCAAGCAATAATGCATAGGTATAGTGTTTCTTTTTTTGGGGGATGAATGGAAAAAAATAGATATAGATCAATACAAGTAAAAGTAAAACAAATAAACTAACGATCATAGTAAATTACCTTTCTAGCTTTGAAAGTATCGAAGCATAAGTATCGACACTTTAATTCAATGTCTTGCAGAAATTTAGGAAGTTCTTTAAATTTTGTGATAACATGTTTACCTTTTAAAAATTCTTGTCCGATGGAATCAAATCCAGATACAATCACTTGGTTAAATTGGTTGTTTTCTTGTATTTGTTCTTTAGTGATTTGAAGTAAAATGAACATACAAGTTCTTTGGATACGAGCTTTTGTATAAGTTTTAGAAATAGATGCCAACAGAAAATCTTCCCACTTCAAATATTTCTTGGCATTTTCTTTTAAGCGATATTCAATACCTTCATTGACTAGAAAATAGGTGGATAAAATATTTGTGTCAGTTAAAATAAAGAATTTTCTAAGATATGGATAGTAAGTGTCCCAAGTTTGATTGGGATTGAAGTAGCAATCCTTAAATTGAGCAATGCCTTCAAAGTATTCTTTACGTGTTTGAGTGGCACTTTTGAAAGTATCCTTTCGAGAAATGGATTGTGGAATGATATTATACTTGTCACATTGTTTGATATATTGAATGCCTAAGATGTCATTTGGTTGTATGTCTTTTGAATATAAATTTCGATTCATACTTAATGATGGATCTACTTTTGTCGATTCCATTTGTTTGGCATACTCTCTTAGCGTGTCAATGTTGTTTGTTTCTGAACCAAAGCAGATTTGATCAACATTTAGTTCGTGCAGTGATTCAATGGCATATTTGGCAAAATAATCGGCGCTTTGTGCTGCATAACATGGTGGTAGTTCAATTACAAGGTTGCATCCTGATTCTAATGCTAATTGAGTCTTATCTTCCATGCTTAATAAGCTTGGCAGGCCTCTTTGTGTAAAATGATTAGAAACTATCGCAATTAAACAATCGCACTGTGTTAATTCTTTTGTTTTTTTGATATGATAGATATGTCCTTGATGGAAAGGATTATATTCTGTAATAATTCCACATGTTTTCATAATTACTATGATAACAGAATCTTTGCTCAATTGTAAAACTAAATCCCATTGAGAAATAGTAAATACAACGAGGTTGAAT
>OLOA01002973.1_pt1 | contig 14476 bp, 14 predicted proteins | sample 1672201 | NCBI WGS metagenome assembly OLOA01 (sample SAMEA3136658, study PRJEB25190) | human gut metagenome
TGACTTTTGCCTACTTTTCTTCATAGAAAAGTAGGGCCCCGGCGGCGAGCCGTACAGGCTTTGTACCCTGCAAAATCAATGCGCCGCCGTTAGGCGATCACCATCTTGGCCTAATTAAAATTCTTTTGCCTGCTTTATTCATAGAAAAGCCCCCCGCCGCCAGGCCCCCACAAATCAGCCAATAAATACATAAATCCCCAATTTGTAAAAATCCCCTACGCGTGCGCGTGCGCGCGGGTCTGCGCCGCGGCGTGTGCACTTGGGCGCGCGCGTGAGGCTCTCCCTCAAAAATTTCCTCCCCAAAGCACCCGCAAAAACGGCGCCGTTCCCCCGGGAAGCGCCGGCCAAAAACAGGAAAATAAAAATTTTTCAAAAAAATTTGCCCAAACAGGCAGGAATCTGCCGCCCCGATTGCGTATTATACTAGTAGAGGGGTTTGCGACCCGGAAAAGACCCCCAATCCCTCAAAAATTTGCGTTTTGCACAGAAATGACCCACCAAGGAGAGACAATATGACCATTCGAGAGCAGCAGGAGGCCCTGGAGCACGAGATCCTTTCGCCCCGGGCAACCTTCGCCGATGAAACCCGCGGCCGGGAGCGCCCCGAGGAAGAATGTCCCATGCGCACCCCTTTCCAGCGGGATAGAGACCGGATCCTGCACTGCAATGCCTTCCGGCGGCTGACCCACAAAACCCAGGTGTTCCTTTCCCCGGAGGGGGACCACTACCGCACCCGGCTGACCCACACCCTGGAGGTCAGCCAGATCGCCCGCACCTTGAGCCGGGCGCTGCGCCTTAACGAGGACCTCACCGAGGCTATCGCCCTGGGGCACGACCTGGGCCACACCCCCTTCGGCCACGCCGGGGAATACGCCCTGCAGGATGTTTACGACCCCAACTTCCACCACGCCGCCCAAAGTGTGCGGGTGGTGACCCTGCTGGAGCGGGAGGGCCGCGGCCTGAACCTCACCGAGGAGGTGCGGGAGGGCATCCTGGCGCACAGCGACGGACAGGCCTGGAGCCGCACCCAGGAGGGCCGGGTGGTCCGCTATGCCGATAAGATCGCCTACATGAACCACGATATCGAGGACGCCATCCGGGGCGGGATACTGACCGAGGAGGACCTGCCGTGGGAGGTGCGTCTGCGCTTTGGCAGCGGCAAAAGCCGCCGCATCAGCGGGATGCTGCAAGCCCTTATTCAGCACAGCGGTGAAACGGTGCAGATGGACGAGGAGAGCGAAAGGCACTTCCTCACCCTCAAGCGGTTTTTGTTTGAGGCGGTGTATAAAAACCCCGTAGCCAAAGGCGAGGAGGGCAAGGCCAGGGACATTGTGCGGTACCTGTTCGCCTACTATGTGGCCAATCCGCATAAGCTGCCGGATTTCTACCGCAGCATCGCGGAGGAGGAGACCCCAGCCAGGGCCGCCGCCGATTTCATCAGCGGCATGAGCGACCGCTACTGTGTCGATCTCTACGAGGGCATGGTCATTCCCCGTTCCTGGCCGGTGCTGTAAGGCTCTATCCAGGGCCGGGCGGGGACTGCTTTTCTCCGAAAAAAGCAGCAAAAGAATTTTGGCCAAGTTGGTAGTCACCTGTCGGCGTCGCGGAGTCTTTTGCAAAGGCATAAACTGTACGCCTGCCCGGCGGAGGGTTACTTTTCTGTGAAGAAGAGTAAGCAAAAGATATTTAGGCCAAGATTGTAGTCGCCTTCGGCATCGTGGAGTTACCGGAGGGTGACGGCTTGCACGCCTACCCGGCGGGGGGTTACTTTTCTATGAAGAAAAGTAACCAAAATTCACTCGGGGAGGTCCTCGAGACCCCCCTAACGCTTAAGCTGCGGCTGGATACGAACGATGCTTTGGCATCGTCCGTACGGCGCCGCAGATACGCTCTCAAGGTGCCTGCGGCGCATTTTATTTTGGATTTTGCAGGGACCGAATTAAAAATCAACCTTATAAGCGTCGTCTAGCCCCAGATCCGGGAGGTCGTAGACCTTCCGGTCGGGGCGTACCGACGCGTTGGGTTTTTAGGGCGCAGCCCTGAATGACTTTTGCCTACTTTTCTTCAGAGAAAAGTAGGCCCTCGCCGGGTAGGCGTGCAGGCTGTCACCCTCCGGTGACTCCGCGACGCCGATAGGCGACTACAAATTAGTTCCGCCGGCAGGCGCTAATGAATCCTTAACCACAATTTACTTTTTCTTCATAATTTCGGAATCTCCGGGACAAAATATCCCGATAGAATAGAAGCTGAGATATTCTGTGCCTTTGGGCGCAGACGAAAACATAAGGAGGACTTCCACCATGCCGATGGGCTACTACTATGGCTACGATTACACCTGGTACCTGCTGGTGCTGCCGGCATTCCTGCTGGCGCTATGGGCGCAGTTCCGGGTAAAGACCACCTATTCCAAATATTCCAAGGTGCGCAGCGTGCGGGGCCGCACGGCGGCGGAGGTCGCCCGGCAGATCCTGAACGACCACGGGCTGAGCTATGTGCAGGTGGACCAGATAGGCGGGGAGCTGACCGATAACTACGACCCCCGCACCAATATCGTGCACCTTTCGCAAGGGGTGTATAGCAGCACCTCCATCGCGGCCATAGGGGTGGCGGCGCACGAGTGCGGCCATGCCGTGCAGCACGCCGAGGAATACGGCCCGCTGAAGCTGCGCAGCGCCATTATCCCCATTACCAATATCGGGTCTTCCCTTTCCATTCCTATCTTTTTCATCGGGCTGCTGTTTAACTACACCCTGCTGATGAACATCGGCATTCTGCTGTTTGGGCTGGTGGCGCTGTTCCAGCTTATCACCCTGCCGGTGGAATTTAACGCGAGCCACCGGGCGCTGGCCACCATAGAGGAGCGCGCCCTGCTGACCGAGGACGAGGCCCGGGGCGCCAAAAAGGTGCTTTCCGCCGCGGCGCTGACCTATGTGGCGGCGCTGGCTTCCACCCTGGCCCAATTGCTGCGGCTTATTATCATCAGCCGGGGCAACCGCCGGAACTGACGCCATGGCAGACGCAAGACTGACCGCCCTGCGGGGCCTCAATGAGGTCTTTGGGCAGGGGGGCTACTCCAACCTGGTGCTGGAGAGCCTGATGCGGAAAAACGAGCTTACCGGGCAGGAGCGGGCCTTCTGCACCGCGCTGTTCTATGGCGTGGTGGAGCGGCGTATCACACTGGACTGGGTGCTGGGGCGGTACTCCCGGCAGCCGGTGGAAAAGCTGTCCCCTGCCGTGCGGGATATCCTGCGGATGGCGGTGTACCAGCTGCTGTATATGCCCTCCATCCCGGAGCGTGCCGCCGTGAATGAGGCGGTGAAGGAAACCCGCGCGATGCGTGTTTCCTCCGCCAGCGGGTATGTAAATGGGGTGCTGCGGGCCTTCCTGCGGGACGGCAAAAAAATTGCCCTGCCGCGTGAGCCGCTTGCCGCCCTTTCCGTTCAATACGCGGTGCCCAAGGCGCTGATCACGCTGTGGCGGCAAGGCTACGGCGAGGAAACGACCCGGGCCATTCTGGAGGGCTGCCAAAGCCCGGCGCCGCTTTTTATCCGGGTTAATTCCCAAAAGACCACCGCCGAAGCCCTCATCACACAGCTGGCAGAGCAAAGCATCCCCGCCGAAAAGACCCCCGTGGAAAACGCGCTGCGGCTGGAAGGCGCCGGGGATGTGACCCGGCTGGCAGCCTTCCGGGAGGGGCTGTTCCATGTGCAGGATCTTTCCAGCCAAAGATGCGCCGCCGCGCTGGCGGTACGGCCCGGCCACCGGGTGCTGGATGTCTGCTCGGCCCCGGGAGGAAAGACCTTTACCCTGGCGGAGCGGATGGAGGACACTGGCAGCCTGCTGGCGATGGACCTGTATCCCCATCGGCTGAAGCTGGTGGAGGACGGCGCGGCCCGTTTGGGGCTTCGCTGCATCCAAACAAAGGCGAACGACGCCCAAATTTACGATAAATCCTTGGGAGTATTTGACCGCATCCTGTGTGATGTGGTATGCTCCGGTTATGGGGTCATCCGGCGCAAGCCGGAGATCCGCTATAAGGACCCCGCGGAGGGGGTGGCCCTGCCGCAGACGCAGCTGGCCATTCTTACAACCTCCGCCCGGTACCTAGCCCCCGGCGGGCGGCTGGTATACAGCACCTGCACCCTGAACCCCGCCGAGAATGAGGGCGTGGTGAATGCCTTTTTGCGGGAGCACCGGGAGCTTGCCCTGTGCGGGGAGCCCGTGACCTGCCTGCCGGAACAAACCGGCGGGGATGGGTTTTTCTATGCTGTGCTGGAAAAAAAGCTGTAAATGCTTGCGGCTTGTTATGGTGATAGCTTGCTTATCGCCTGGCGGCGGGGCGGAGCCTTTTAGATATCAAAATTTGTACGCCTACCCGGCGAGGGGTTACTTTTCTATGAAGAAAAGTAACCAAAAGTCATTCAGGGCTCCGCCCTAAAGACCCGTAACGCGTCGGTACGCCCCGTATAATCGGGGCCCCCGCAAGGTCGCAAGACCTTGTGGGGAAAGGAGGATGCACCGCAGCGGGGAGGGCTGCCCGGAGCAAAGCGCAGGGTCAGCCCGACTTAAGCGAAGGTTGCGTCCGACGCGACGACGCTTAAAGGTCGATTTTTAATTTGCTCCCTGCTGAATCCAAAATAAAATGCGCCGCGCCGCCGCTAGGCGACCACAAACCTGTCCTCAATCCGCATAACAAATCCCAGTTGTAATTTCCCAGTAAAATCCTCTATTTATGAGATGTTCGCCCAATATTTTCATATGTTGTAAATCTTCCGTAAATAAAAGTGAAATATTAACCTTTCACATGCAAAAAAGCGGCCATTTTGCCGTATTAGTGAAAGAACTTTACTGATCCCACCAAAATTCCACGAAAGGAGCCGAAAGGGTATGGAAAAAATCGATATCTCTTCCCTGCCGCTGCCGCAGCTCACCGAATGGGTCACCGGCACACTGGGGGAGCCTAAATTCCACGCCGGACAAATCTACCGGTGGATCCACCAGAAGCGGGTCGGCTCCTTTGCCGAAATGACCAATCTTTCCACCGCCCTGCGGCAAAAGCTGGAGGAGCGTGCTTTTCTCACGGTGCTTACCACCCGGCGACGGCTGGAAAGCAAGCTGGATGAAACCGTGAAGCTGCTGCTGGAGCTGCCTGACCAGAACTGCGTGGAAGCCGTTCTGATGCGGTACGAGCATGGGCTGAGCCTCTGCATTTCCACCCAGGTGGGCTGCCGCATGGGGTGCAAATTCTGCGCCTCCACGCTGGGAGGGCTGGTACGCAGCCTGACCCCGGCCGAGATGCTGGGAGAAGTCTATGAGGCGGAGCGGCAGGCGGGAGAGCCGATCTCCTCGCTGGTGCTGATGGGCATAGGCGAGCCGCTGGATAACTACCGCAATGTACTGGATTTTTTGACGATACTATCCTCGCCGGAGGGCAGAAACCTGAGCCTGCGGCATGTTTCGCTTTCCACCTGCGGCCTGTGCGACCGCATTGACGAACTGGCGGAGCTGGGGCTGGGGCTGACCCTTTCCATCTCGCTGCACGCGGCCGATGATGAGACCCGCAGCGGCATTATGCCGGTGAATAAGCAGTACAACATTGCCCGGCTGATGCAAAGCTGCAAAAATTACTTTGCCAAGACCGGCCGGCGCATCAGCTACGAATATGCCCTCATCGCCGGGGTGAATGACAGCCCGGCCCATGCCGAGGCGCTGGCGAGGCTGCTGGGCGGGCAAAACTGCCATGTGAATCTGATCCCGGTGAACCCGGTGGCGGAACGCGGCACCAAACGGCCGGATAAAGGAGCGGTGCAGCGCTTTGCGGCCCGGCTGGGGGCGCTGGGGCTGAACGCGACCGTCCGGCGGGAGCTGGGCAGCGATATTGCCGCGGCCTGCGGCCAGCTGAGAAGGGCGGAGGCCGGGAAAGCCGGAGACGGTACGAAGTGACGAGGAATGAGCGCCGGGGAGCGGCCGCCCGGTGAGGGCCGCGAGACGGCGCGGAGGCTGTGGGGGTGCTGGGAGCGGCCCCCTGTAAAGGCCGGGCGGGGACAAAGCCCGGACAGACGGAAAACTTCCCGAGGAGGGGAAAAGAAAGATGCTGCATATCTACGGAGCGACAGACCGCGGAATGATGCGGGAAACCAATGAGGATCGCTTTGCCGGGGAGGTATTTGACCAGGGAAGCGGCTATGCCGTCGTATGCGATGGCATGGGGGGCGAAGTCGGCGGCGGAATAGCGGCCGGCATTGCTGCCGAGGAGGTGCGCCGCATGATTGAGAGCAGCCTGCGGTCCCACATGGAGGAACGCAGCCTGCGGCTGCTGCTGGAAACGGCCATCGCCGGGGCCAACCGGGCGGTATACACCCGCAGCGGCCAAAGCGGCGGGGCCCTGACCGGCATGGGCAGTACCCTTTGCGCCGCCGTCATCAGTGATGGGGTGGCGCTGGTGGCCAATGTGGGCGACAGCCGCTGCTACCTGCTGCGGCAGGGGGAGCTGATCCAGGTGACCGAGGACCACACCGCGGTGGCGGTACTGCTGCAGCAGGGCCTGCTGAGCCCCGAGGAAGCCGCCCATCACCCGGACCGGCACGCCATTACCAGGGCCATAGGGGTGGAGCCGGAGGTCCAGCCGGACTACACCGTGATAGACCTGCTGCGGGGAGACGCCCTGCTGCTGTGCAGTGACGGATTGTATAATACCCTGCCGCCCGGGGAGCTGGCCGGCACCCTGCAGGAGATTCTGCAGGGTGGGGATATCCATACATTGATAGCGAAAGCCAATGCCGCCGGCGGACCGGATAACATCACCGCCGTACTGATCCACAACCGCTGAGAGGAGAACGAAACACATGGAAAATATACTGGGAACCAAGCTGGCAGACCGCTACCTCATCGAGGAGCTGGTGGGGGTAGGCGGCATGTGCAATGTCTACCGGGCCTTTGATGCCGAGGCGCTGCGGACCGTGGCGGTAAAAATGCTGCGGGATGAATATGCCGCCGATGAGGAGTACCTGCGGCGCTTCCGCAATGAGAGCCGGGCCATCAATGCCCTTTCTCACCCCAATATCGTCAAAATTTATGATGTGGTGCTGGATGTGCCCAACCCCTACCTGGTGATGGAGTATGTCAGCGGCATTACCCTGAAGGAATATATCGAGCGGAAGAAGCCCATCCCCGGCAAAACGGCCGCCAATATCGCCGGGCTGGTGCTGACCGCCCTGCAGTGTGCCCATGAAAACGGCATCGTCCACCGGGATGTCAAGCCGCAGAATATCATGGTGACCGAAAAGGGCGAGGTCAAGGTGATGGACTTCGGCATTGCCCGCTTTGCCATGAGCCAGAGCCGCACCATTGACGGCAACGCCATCGGTTCGGTCCACTATATCAGCCCAGAGCAGGCCCTGGGCGACGCGGTGGATCAGCGCACCGATATCTACTCGGTGGGTGTTATCCTCTTTGAGATGCTGAGCGGCAGGCTGCCCTTTGACGGGGAGTCGCCCATCAGTGTGGCGCTGCAGCAGGTGGAGCAGAACCCCAAGGCGCTGCGGAGTCTGAATCCCAATGTGCCGGTGGGTCTGGAGCAGATCACCCTGCACGCCATGGCCAAGGACCCCGACTGCCGCTACCAGAACTGCGGTGAGATGATAGCCGACCTGCGGAAGTGGCTGACGGACCCCAAGACAACCTTCCCGGCGTATACCGCCCGGGCGGCCAAGCCGGCGAAAAAGAGCGGCGAGGGTATTGGCATTATGCCCAAAAAGCAGGGCGTCATGGCCTCCCAGAAGGCCGCAAAAACTGGTGAAAATAACGAAAAGAAAAGGCTGCGCGACCGGCTGACCACCCCACTTTCCAAGCTGTTTGCGGTGACCTGCGGCGTAGTGGTGGCTTCCCTGCTCTTTGTGCTGGTGATGTTCCAGATCTATCAGCCCTTTAAGTCAGTGGAGGATATCCCCCTGCCGAACCTGGTCGGGGTGGACTTTACCGCCGCCGCCTCCAACGGGGCCTACCCCGGCATCAAGATAAAGCTGGAGAGCGAGGACTACAATGCCGACTATGAGGAGGGGCAGATCTACCGGCAGAGCCCCAACGCCGGCACCAGCGTGAAAAAAGGCAGCACGGTGCAGGTGTGGGTAAGCGCCGGCAACAAGATGGTGACCATCCCGACCTTTACCAACCAGGAGGCGACCGCCGTTTACGCCAAGCTGGTAAGCTTGGGGCTTAAATATTCCACTACCGATATTGCCAGCGACACCATAGCCGAAGGCAGCGTGGTGCGTACCAGCCCCGATACCGGACAGAGCGTGGCCGCCGGCAGCACCGTGGTGGTGTATGTAAGCGTGGGCAGCAATAAGGAAAAGGTGCAGGTGCCGGAGGTACTGGGCTACCCCGAGGAGAGCGCCGTGCAGGTGCTGCGGGACGCGCAGTTTGATGTGACGGTGACCTACCAGCTGACCGACTACCAGTATGACGGGCTGGTGATCAACCAAACCCCGGCTTCCCCCAGCATGGTGCCCATTGGGAGTAAGATTACCCTGGTGGTGGGAACAGTGGATAACGCCAATGTGAACGGCGAGGCCACCGTGACGCTGCAGACCACACCGCCTGATCTGCCCGGCACCGTGAATGTGACCGCCGTACTGAACGGCGAGACCGTATACAGTGAGGTAATAGAGCCCCGCAACACCCGGCTCATCTCCATCCCGCTGCAGGGCAGCGGCACCTGCATGGCGGATGTGCTGATCGACGGCGAGGTGTATAAGAGCGCTTCGGTGGACTTTGCCACCGGGCAGTACTACTGGACGGCCGACTATTCTTCGGCCTTTGGTGAGTAAATGGAGGGGTTGATCGTGCGCTCGCTGGGCGGGTTTTATACCGTCATCAGCGAGGACGGAACAAAAACCGAATGCCGGGGACGGGGCATCTTCCGCAGGGACGCAACCACCCTGCTGGTGGGCGACCGATGCCGGTTTGAGCCGACCGAGCCAGGCTGCGGGAGCATTACCGCCATAGCACCGAGAAAAAACACCTTACAGCGGCCGCCGGTGGCCAACCTGGACCGGCTGGCGATGGTGATCTCATTGGCGGACCCGGCCCCCAACGCACTGGTCATTGACCAGCTGACGGCGATTGCGGCCCGCAGGGACATCCCGGTGGTGATGATCTTTACCAAGCCTGACCTGGCCGACCCGGAGCCGTGGGTGGAGATCTACCGCAAGGCGGGCTACCCCACTGCCGTGGTGAACAACCGGACCGGGAAGGGGCTGACCGAGGCCGCTGCGCTATTAAAGGGCGGGATCACGGCCTTTTGCGGCAACAGCGGCGCCGGGAAAAGCAGCCTGATGAACGGGCTGTACCCGGAGCTGAACTTGGCGACCGGGGAGATCAGCAAAAAGCTGGGGCGGGGACGGCATACCACCCGCCATGTGGAGCTTTTCCCCGATGGGCACGGCGGCTGGCTGTGCGATACCCCGGGATTTTCGGCGCTGGAATTCGCGAAAGCGGAGCCGATGCCGGCGGCGGAGCTGGCGGAGTGCTTCCCCGAGATGGAGAAATACAAGGGCCATTGCCGCTACACCGGGTGCAGCCACCGCACTGAGCAGGGCTGCGCCGTGCTGGAGGCGGTGCGGGAGGGGCTGATCCCCGAAAGCCGGCACCGCAGCTATGCGGCGATCTATAACGAACTGAAAGAGCTGAAGGAATGGGAGCTGGCCAAGATGGGACGCTCCCAGGGAGGGACATGATATGCAGGAAAAGGACCTGCTGCAGAAAGCGATGCAGCAAAAGAACATGATGGTGCTGTACCGGGATGAGCTGGTGGCGCCGGAATATGCCGGGGTGCCGGTAGCGGTGGAAAACGAGCTGGTGGTGCTGCAGCGGCAGACGAACTTTGTGCTGGACGGCTACTGCGCCCTGCGCACTGGGGATATTACCGAGGTGGAGCAGATGGACGATGTGCCGTTCCTGAAAAAGGTGATGGCCGGAGAGAAGCTGTACGACGCCGTAAAGGCACCGGGCTTTGCCTGCCGCAGCTGGCAGGAGCTGCTGGAGGGCATTATGGCCCAATACGGCGGCTGGGCCGCGGTGGAGTGCGAGGGCAACCCGGAGGAATCGCTGTACTTCCTGGGGCGGCTGATGAAGGTAGACAGCCGCTACCTGACCATGAAGCGGGTGGACGCGCTGGGCAACTGGCTTTCTGATCCGCTGGTGCTGCCGCTGGACGATGTGACACTGGTTTCCTTTGGCGACCGGTATTTGGAGATCTTCCGGAAATACTGCAAGTGAGGCGGCGCGGGGGAAAATCGGATGATGGCAAGGCAGACCGAAGCAAGGCTGTTGCCCGGCGAAGACGGGCTGTTGCCTTGGGAGGGCAACGCAGCCAGCGGCGATTTTCGTCAAGCCGCCGTATGCTGCCGCAAGGTAGGTATAATATTATAAAATATATACGAATAGTATATTCAGGGAGGAATGGACATGAAGAAGTTTACCAAGGAGCTGGGGCCGGGGTGGATCACGCTGGTGGAGAATGACGACTATGCGCTCTGCCGTTTGATTTTCGGTGACGGTTTGGAGGTGGACGCAGACGAGGAGGAGACCCCGCTGCTGAAGAAGGGCTTCCAGCAAATACAGGAATACTGGACCGGGCACCGGGTCATCTTTACGCTGCCGCTGGCGCCCGGCGGGAGCGACTTTGAGCGGGAGGTATGGGAGACGGTGATCCGCATTCCCTATGGGGAACACTTTACCACCCCGACGCTGCTGGCGGCGCTTTCCCTGGAGGACACCGAGGAGAACCGGGCACGGGTCATCAAGGCGGTGGACGACTGCCCCATTCCGATCTTTATCCCAACGCACCGGGTGGGTGACCCCGAGACGGAGCATGACGAGGAGTATCATTACCCGGCCGGGGAGGATGTGAAGGGGGCCTTTATGGCGCTGGAGCATCCGCTGGACTGAAAATAGAGCCGGGCAGGAGGGCGGCCTGCGGCCGAACCAAAGCCCTGCAGAAACGAGAAAAGAGGCACCCACAGCGGATGCCTCTTTTTTGCGTGCTATTTTATTGGGGTAAGTGAAAATCAGACGCGGCGGGTCTTTTTGATGATGGGGACCAGCGCACCGACCACGATGGCGGCGAGGATGATCTCCAGGAGGCCCTGCAGGCCGACAAAGGCGATGATGAACGCAAAGACATTGGTGGTGCCCATCATAGCGGCGAAGCCCTGAAGATAGTCACTGGTGTAGAAGAAGATCGCCAGCGTGCCCATGAACATTGCCGTATGGCAGATGGTGGCCAGTGCACCGGTGATGGTGCCGCTCCACTTGCCGGTGAGGTGATCGAAGCCGCGGTAGATGTAGGCGGCAACCAGTCCCAGCAGGACACGGGGGATCACGCAGACGATAAAGGTGCCAGCGGGATTGATGCTGAACAGGGTGGTGCCGAAGGTGCTTAGGCCGAAGCACTGAAAGAAGCTGGTGAAGCCAAACACTGCACCCAGCACCATGCCGCCGGCGGGGCCGGTAAGGGCCGCGCCGAGGATGACGGGAATGTGCAGGAGGGTGATCTCCAGACCCATGGTTTTGATGTAGCCGAGGGGGGTGAAGGTCATCACCAGGATGATGGCGGTAAGAATGCCGAGTGTGGTAAGGGTACGGGTGCGGTTGGTGGAACTTGACATGATAATCCTCCTTGCTGCTATTCCTTTGCCGGGTACGGCGGCACACGGGACGCTTTATCATTGCGGCGGGTGGCGTTCCCTTTTGGGATACGCCCCGTGGCAAAAGCGTGACCGGCGGGGACTGCGGCGGATGTGGGATACAGCGCAAAATTTTAGGAAGCGACTCCGCTGCCGGTGCGGTAGGGGCGGCTTCCGCGACATATCATAACAGATGAGGGGGCAAAATGCAAGGGGGCAAATGGGGCGAAATGGGTGGCTTGGGGAGAGGGGGTCACACAAGGCGATAGACAGCTAACCCATCACAGACCCCGCAATAACGAAAGCCCTTTTTTATTGCGATTCGATCCGTTGCCTTCTGCTCTGGAATGCACTCGATAACGATGCTCTTATGCTCCTGTTTTGCTCTGCAAATGAGCTGATCCGTCAGCGCTGACGCGTACCCGCGCCCCCAGTACGCTGGGAAAAGCACCCAGCCAATTTCGATGCTTTCCTCATCGTATGGATGATAAATGACATAGCCGATAAAGCGTCCGTTTCCTTCGGCGGCATACACAAGCGGCGGCTCGGATAATCCCGCGCGGTGCAGAAATGCCTCGGTCTGCGCCCTATCATAGAGCGGCTCCAAATAGCGCATTACCTCCGGATCGGACAACAGGCGGTACAGCGCGTCGGCATCGCTGCTTTTCATCCTGCGAATTATTATGTTCACTTGCTTCCCTCCGTAAAACTGATTTACCAATCTACTTCATCTTAATATAACATAATGGCACTGGCTGCCGCAAGGGAGGGGCGGGCTTTGGCCGAACGGATGGTGGGATAGGAGGGAAAGCGAAAGGGGCGCAGCCCGCCTGCCGGAGGCGGGCAAGCGGACGAAGTCCGCTTCGGCAGCGCGAAGCGCTGCCGGGGCTGCGCCCCTATCCCCTGCCCTGCACAAACCGTACCAAGAAAGGCAAAGCCCCCACCCAAAGCGGGAGGGGGCAAAATGTACGGTTCAGTGCTGTTTGGGCGGGGCGTTGCGGCGGTAAATGGCCAAAAGGCCATCCAGCAGCAGATCCTGATCGAGGATGATGTTGGTGCGGCAATGCGGCACGATAGCCGGGGAAAGGCCGCCGCAGGCCACCACAGTGGGAACTTCGCCCAGTTCCTCTTGGTAGCGCTCAATAAGGCCATCCACCATACAGGCGGTGCCCAGCACCACACCGGAGAGCATACAATCCACCGTATTGCTACCGATGGTCTTGATCTTACCGGTACCGAGACCGATGGAGGGCAGCAGCGAAGCCGACCCTGAAAGCGCCTCCAGCGAGATCTTGACGCCAGGGAGGATAGCGCCGCCGATAAAGCTGCGGTCCTCGGTGACGACGGTGATTTTGGTAGCGGTGCCCAAATCGATGATGATGGCTGGCAGGGGGTATTTTTCCGCCGCGCCCACAGCGGTGCAGGCCAGATCCGCGCCCAGGGAAGCGGGTTCATCGATACGGATATTAAGGCCGGTTTTGACCCCGGGGCCAACCACAATGGTGGGGATATGGCCATTGCCGAGGATGCGGACGGCATCGTGGAATACGGCGGTGAGCGCCGGTACGACCGAGGAGATGGCCGCGCCGGTAAGCTGGGCCGGATCGGACTGATGCAGGCGGAAGATCTGCGAGAGAAGGACGGCGTATTCCGTTTCGGTACGCAGGGGGTCCGTCTTGGCGCGGGCGGTAAAGAGGGCATTTTTGCCCTCGTAGACGCCAAAGCAGATATTGGAGTTGCCGATATCAATGGTGAGGATCATGGGGTCATTCTCCTTTCAGCGGGGCAGCAGGGCGGAAAGACGGTCGGCGGCGGGCTGCATAAAGTCGCCCTCAAACAGCTCGATGGTACCGGTATCCATCAGTGAGGCGAGCGCGGGCTGGATGGGCAGGCGGGCCAGCACCGGAATGTGGTGCTCCGCCGCGATGCTATCAAGGTGGCTTTCGCCGAAAATCGCATGCTGCTTTCCGCAATCAGGGCAGGTGTAGGTGCTCATATTCTCGATGAGGCCCAGAACCGGAACCTTCATCATCTCGGCCATTTTTACCGCTTTTTCCACGATCATGCCGACGAGCTGCTGCGGCGTGGTGACCACGATGATGCCATCCACGGGGAGGGACTGGAATACGGTGAGAGGGACATCGCCGGTGCCGGGGGGCATATCGACAAACATGTAATCGACATCCTTCCAGTACACATCGGTCCAGAACTGGCCCACCGCCCCGGCAATGACCGGGCCGCGCCAGACGACGGGATCGCTTTCCCGTTCGAGCAGCAGATTGATGGACATGACCTGGGTACCGAAATGGGAAACGGCGGGCAGCATGACCTCACCGAGGGTTTCGATCTTTTCCCGAAGGCCGAATGCCTGCGGGATGCTGGGGCCGGTGATATCGGCATCCAGGATGGCGGTGCGGTAGCCCAGCCGCTGCATACTGACGGCCAGCAGGCTGGTGACGAGGGATTTGCCGACGCCGCCCTTGCCGCTGACGACGCCGATGACCTTTTTGACGCTGCTCATTTCATTGAGTTTTTTGGAAAAATCCTGCTCGCTGCCGCAATCGTGGCCGCAGGTGCTGCAATCGTGAGTACAGCCCATGGGGATGACCTCCTTTTGATTTTGGACAAAAAAATTTTGCCGGCAAAGCCGAAACCGGCCATGGAAAGCGGGCGGGCCCGCGGGGCTGGGGCTTTGCTGCCGGGGAGAGTGAGTGCAGAAAGTGGGGCGCCCCGCAGGGGCGGCGGTGAAACCGCCGGGACGGGCGAAGCCCGTCAGGCCCGGTCCCGAA
>OLOA01002978.1_pt1 | contig 14465 bp, 8 predicted proteins | sample 1672201 | NCBI WGS metagenome assembly OLOA01 (sample SAMEA3136658, study PRJEB25190) | human gut metagenome
ACGGGGATGAAACAGCCTTGCAAACTTGGCAGGTTGACCACGATGCGACGATCATTGAAGAAAACGGAACCGAGGTTCAGATCGCGCCAGAAGACGTTCAGTTTCAAAACGCCCCGGTTTGGCGCCGGTTATTGGTCAACTTCGCCGGTCCGATGAATAACTTCTTACTCGCGATTCTAGCTTTTATTATTTACGGTCTGTTTTTTGGTGTTCAGGTGCTCAATACCAACCAAATCGGAACAGTTGTGCCAGGTTATCCAGCCGCAGAAGCTGGTCTTAAGTCCAATGCGACGGTGCAAACGATTGACGGTCAAAAAATGTCATCATTCACGGATCTTTCAAAGATCGTCAGTAAAAATGCCGGTAAATCAGTGACATTTACCGTGAAGGAAAACGGTAAAAGCAAGAACATCGTGATCAAGCCGAATAAAGAAGGCAAGATCGGGGTTGAAGCACACGTCGATAAGTCCCCAGCAAATGCCATTCCTTTTGGTTTTTCTCAAACTTGGAATTTGGCTGTCCGCACTTGGGACGTGCTCAAATCCATGGTGACCGGCGGTTTTTCACTCAATAAACTGGCTGGCCCGGTTGGTATTTATACCATGACGAGTCAAAGTGCCAAAGGCGGTATTCAAGGATTACTCTTCTTTATGGGTTACTTGAGTCTCGGCTTAGGGATTACCAATTTGTTGCCGATTCCAGTGCTTGATGGTGGTAAAATTCTTTTGAACCTGATCGAAATTATTCGCCGTAAGCCATTAAAACCGGAAACGGAAGGCGTTGTGACCATGATTGGCTTGGGCCTGATGGTTCTATTAATGCTAGCGGTCACAATTAACGATATCATGCGCTACTTTTAAAATATTCTAGCTTTGGAGGCTGACATGAAACAATCACGGATGTTTATTCCCACAGAAAAAGAAGTACCGAGCTCAGCGGAGGCCAAGTCGCATAAGATGATGTTGCGGTCTGGCTTTGTGCGTCAGATTCAAGCAGGCGTTTATGCTTATTTACCACTTGCGGAACGCGTTTTAGCACGGATTGAAGCCATTATTGACGATGAAATGACCAAAATCGATGCTGTTAAAATGAAAATGCCTGTTCTCTTGCCAGCTGAATTATGGGAAGAATCCGGACGTTATGAAACTTACGGTCCTAATTTATTTAAATTGAAGAATCGTCAGGACCGGAAAATGATCTTAGGCCCGACGCACGAAGAAACCTTCACCGATTTGGTCCGTAATGAATTAAAATCCTACAAGCGGATGCCATTGGTGTTGTATCAAATTCAGGATAAGTTTCGTGATGAAGATCGTCCGCGTTATGGTGTTTTACGTGGTCGGGAATTCATCATGCAAGATGCTTATTCCTTTACTAGTAATGACCAGGATTTGGATACCATTTATCGGCAGATGGAACATGCTTATACCAATATCTTTGATCGGTTAGGCTTGCGCTATCGGTCGATCATCGGTGACGGCGGTGCCATGGGTGGTAAGGATTCAAAAGAATTTTCCGCGATTGCTGATATTGGTGAAGATACGATTGTTTATTCAGATAGTTCTGACTATGCAGCGAACCTTGAAATGGCAACCAGCATGGCGTTGCCAAAACAAGGGGTCGAAGAACAGGCAGCGCTCGAACCTGTTGATACTAAGGATGCCAAAACGATCGCTGAAGTCGCGGAATTCTTGAAGGTACCGGAAAAGAAATTGATCAAAGCTGTCCTTTTCATGGCTGATGGCGCACCGGTATTGGCCTTGGTTCGTGGTGACTATGAAGTCAATCCGACTAAGTTAAAGAATTTGTTGAATGCTGACTTTCTTGATATGGCGACTCCTGAACAAGTGCAGACCGTGATGCACGCAGAAGTCGGTAATATTGGGCCGGTGAATGTCGATAAGGATGTGCGGATCATTGCCGACAATAGTCTAAGTGACCTGACTAATCTTGTCGCCGGCGCTAATAAAGTGCACACGCATTTGCTTAACGTCAATTTTGATCGTGATGTTACCCCGGAAACCTATGCCGATATTCGATTTGTGACTGAAGGCGAAGTTTCTCCAGATGGCCAAGGTGTCCTGAAGTTTACACGCGGGATTGAAATTGGCCACATCTTCAAGTTAGGAACCCGATACACGGAAACTATGGGAGCTAATTTTCTTGACGAGAATGGCCGCAGTCAACCGATCATCATGGGTTCATATGGGATTGGCGTTTCCCGTCTGCTTTCTGCGATTGCGGAACAGCAAGCAGATGAACATGGGCTAGTTTGGCCAACTACGATTGCCCCGTTTGATATTCATCTCATTCCAGTTAATCTGAAGCGCGAAGAACAAAAGTCACTGACGGCTTCGATTGAAACAATGCTAGAAGTTGCAGGTTACAGCGTTTTGGTTGATGATCGTAACGAACGCCCAGGGGTTAAGTTCGCAGATTCTGATTTGATTGGTGTACCATTACGTGTCACGGTCGGTAAAAAAGCGGTTGACGAGATTGTTGAACTGAAACTGCGTAAAACCGGCGAGACAATCGAAGTTAAAAAAGAAGAATTGATCAGCTCGATCAAGATTCTGATGGGTCAGCTGAATAAGCAAGAACAAGATAATTGATAGACTGAGGAGACGACTGAAGCAGCTGCTTTGGTCGTTTCCTGCCATCTAAGAGGGGTGCACAATTTGGCTTTATCCCAACATGAGATGTTTGAAAAATTATTGGATCAACTCGACTTGGCGGCAGATGTCCGACAAGATCCTTCGTTGACCAGCGGCACGGTACAAAACGTGACCATTCATGAACAATCTCGGCGTTATGATTTCACTTTGGGGTTTGACGCGATCCTGCCATTTCAGACTTTCAATGCAATTGCGACCAAGTTGCCGTTAGTGTTTCAACAGATTGCTGCGACTGATTTATCGGTGGTGGTAACCCAGCCAACCATTACTGACGAGTTATTAGCTCAATATTGGCAGTACGTCGTGACCCATGCCGAAATTGGGACAGGAATTGTTCGCGAGTTATGTGAAAAACAAGTGCCAACACTTGAGAATGATCGTGCTGTGATCAAAACCGAAAATGAGCAAATTCGGCAATACTTGATTCAGCAAGGGCTCGGTAAGCTCGAAGAAACTTATCGTCAGGTTGGCTTCTCTGGCTTACGGATGCAAGCCGAAGTTGATGAGGAACAAGCAGCCCAATCGATGGCGGCTTTTCAGGCTCAAAGAGCTGAAGAAACCGCTAAAATGGCCAAGGCTGCTGCAGAAGTAGTGAAGCAGCAAGCGGCTAAACAAAAACAAGTTCAAACTGACGGCCCAGTTCAAATGGGGCGGCAGATGAAAATGACCGATGCCCCGCAACAAATGGTGACCATCACGCAAGAGGAACGTTCAGTGACGGTTGAAGGCTATGTTTTTGATGTTGAGGTTCGGGAACTGCGATCTAAGCGGCAGTTACTAATTTTCAAAGTGACTGACTATAGCTCCAGCTTCATTGCAAAAAAATTCAGCAATGGTCCAGAAGATGAAGCCATGTTTGCGCGCATTCAAAAAGGTCAGTGGCTACGCGTGCGAGGCAGTGTTCAAGAGGACAACTATTCCCGTGAGCTGACGATTAATGCACAGGATATTCAAACTGTCTCCCATCCGGACCCAACCGATGATGCTGAAGGTGAGAAACGTGTTGAATTACATCTGCACACCAATATGAGTCAAATGGACGCTATGAATCCAATTAGCGACTATGTGAAGCGGGCTAAAGAGTGGGGGCATAAGGCGATTGCTGTCACTGACCATGCAGGTTTGCAGGCTTATCCAGAGGCGCATTCAGCCGCTGTCAAAGCCGGTTTAAAAATGCTTTATGGCGTCGAGATAAACTTAGTTGATGATGGCACGCCGGTTGCTTACCGAGCAGATGAGCCGCGTGATTTAGCCAGCGCTGAATATGTGGTTTTTGACGTTGAAACCACTGGCTTATCTGCGGTTTACGACAAAGTGATTGAATTGGCTGCCGTCAAAATGAAAGACGGCAAAGTGATTGATCAATTCGAAGAAATGATCGATCCGGGTTTCCCACTTTCTGAACTGACAATTAATTTGACACATATCACTGATGACATGGTGCATGGATCGAAGTCTGAAGTCGATGTTTTCAAATTGTTTCAGCAGTTTTGCGACGGTGCCATTATGGTGGGTCATAATGTGACTTTCGATGTTGGCTTTTTGGATAATGGTTACGAGCGGCATGGATTGGCAGATATTGACAATCCGGTCATCGATACCTTGGAATTGTCGCGGATGCTGCATCCAGAACGGAAGAATCACAAACTCGATACCTTGGCGAAGCAGTACAAAGTCAGCCTAGAACATCATCATCGCGCTAATGCCGATGCCGAGGCAACTGGTTATCTGCTTTATGCTTTGGAAAAAGAAGCGGCCAAGATGTATGGCATGACGACCCTCAATCAGTTGAATGATCGGGTTGGGGCGGGGGATGCCTATAAAGCTGCCCGGCCAAGTCACGCGATTGTTTTTGCGAAAACACAAGCGGGATTGAAAAACCTTTTCAAATTAGTATCGTTGTCTAATGTTAAGTACTTCTATCGGGTGCCACGGGTGCCACGCAGTCAGCTGCAAAAACTGCGTGAAGGCTTGTTAGTCGGTTCGGCTTGTTCCAACGGCGAAGTTTTCACAGCAATGATGCAAAAAGGCGAAGCGGAGGCCCGCGCCAAAGCGTCATTTTATGATTATCTAGAAGTGCAACCATTACCTGTCTATCAACCTTTGATCGAGGCTGGTTTGATCAAAGGCGAGGCACATCTAAAAGATATTATTCAAAAAATCATCAACATCGGATCGGAACTGGAAAAACCAGTCGTAGCGACAGGCGACGCCCATTATTTGGATCAACATGACGCGATTTATCGACAGATTCTGATTCATAGTCAAGGCGGAGCCAATCCGCTCAATCGCCACAGTTTGCCAGATGTGCATTTTCGTTCGACAAGTGAGATGCTGACCGATTTTAGTTGGCTTGGGGAAGAGAAGGCCCACGAGCTGGTAGTTGATAATTCTAACTTGATTGCCAACTGGGTTGACGATGATATTACGCCGGTGAAGGATAAGCTTTACACACCTGAAGTACCTGGGGTGGAAGAAAATCTGAAACATGACGTGATGACCACGGCGCATGAATTGTATGGCGATCCTTTGCCAGACATTGTGGCGCAGCGACTCGATAAAGAACTAAAAAGTATCATCGGTAACGGGTTCTCTGTTATTTACAACATCGCGCAACGGCTGGTTTTGAAGTCCAATAAAGACGGATACTTGGTTGGCTCTCGAGGATCAGTTGGGTCCAGTTTAGCCGCAACGATGGCCGGCATTACTGAGGTTAATCCTCTGCCGCCGCATTATCGTTGTCCTAACTGTCAATACAGCGAATTCTTCACTCATGGCGAAATCGGGTCCGGTTTTGATTTGCCAGATAAACAATGCCCTAAATGCGGCGCTGATTTGCATAAAGATGGCCACGATATTCCGTTTGAAACTTTCTTAGGCTTCCACGGTGATAAAGTGCCGGATATTGATCTGAATTTTTCGGGTGACTATCAGCCAATTGCACATAACTATATCAAAGTCATGTTCGGTGAGGATCATAGTTTCCGTGCTGGGACCATTGGCACGGTTGCAGACAAAACGGCGTATGGTTATGTTAAAGCATATGAACGTGACACGGGACAGCAACTGCGCGGTGCCGAGATTGATCGGCTGGCGCAAGGTGACACGGGGGTTAAACGTACCACTGGGCAACACCCGGCAGGTATTTTGATCGTGCCCGCTGACATGGATATTTATGATTTCACACCGATTCAGTACCCAGCTGATGATCAAAATGCTGCCTGGATGACCACGCACTTTGATTTCCATTCCATCCATGACAATATTTTGAAAATGGACGTGCTGGGGCATGATGACCCGACGATGATCCGGATGCTGCAAGATTTGTCCGGGGTTGAGCCAAAATCAATTCCAACGGACGATCCTGGCGTCATGGCGCTTTTTTCCGGCACCAAGAGTCTGGGTGTCACGCCGGAACAGATTAACTCGAAAATGGGGACGTTAGGCATTCCAGAATTTGGGACGCGTTTTGTTCGCGGAATGCTTGAGGAAACCAAGCCAACAACCTTCAGCGAACTGTTACAGATTTCCGGTTTGTCTCACGGGACCGATGTTTGGTTAGGTAACGCTGAAGAACTGATTAAGCAAGGCATTGTCACGCTTAAAGAAGTCATTGGTTGTCGTGACAACATTATGATGGACTTGATTCACTGGGGCATGGAAGATTCAATGGCCTTTAACATCATGGAACATGTGCGTAAAGGTCGCGGTATTCCAGATGATTGGCAAAAGGCAATGCGTGAAAACGAGAACGTGCCTGATTGGTATATCGAGTCCTGCTTAAAGATCAAGTACATGTTTCCGAAAGCACATGCGACCGCCTATATCTTAATGGCGCTACGAATTGCTTGGTTCAAGGTCCATTACCCGTTGATCTATTACACGGCATATTTCTCGGTTCGAGCTGAAGACTTTGATCTTGCCGCCATGAGTCATGGCAAGGAAGCAGTCAAAGCGGCCATGAAGGAGATTACCGATAAGGGCATGGATGCCTCTACCAAGGAAAAGCAGTTGCTGACGGTTTTGGAAATCGCCAATGAATGTCTCGAACGCGGCTTTAAGATTAAAATGATTGATGTCACGAAGTCGGATTCGCACAATTTCTTGATTCAGGATGATCACACGATTCTGGCACCATTCCGTGCTGTTCCGGGCCTGGGCGATAACGTTGCCAAGCAAATCGTGGCCGCTCGTGAAGAAAAACCATTCCTGTCCAAGGAAGATCTGGCTAATCGTGGTAAGGTTTCGAAAACGTTGATTGATTATATGACAACAAACCATGTCTTGGATGACTTGCCAGACGAAAACCAATTATCGCTATTTGACGGTTTATTCTAGGCTTAATGCGGTTTCATGCAAACTGTCATGAATGTTTAGAAAAAATGCGATGAATTGGCTTACAGGCTTACTAGCACAAAGGTCTGCTAGTTTGCAAGTAGTAACAATCTATGGTATTGTATCAATAGTAATGTAAGGTTCTGGCAGTGAGTGAGCAGCGATGCTCACTCTTTTTATTGGCGAACGTCACCATGTTCGCATCTGGAGACGTCAGAAGTGTTAGTCTTGAATGAGAAAGTAAAGGAGGCGGTGGCTTGAGTACGCAATCGGTTGTTGAAACCGTGACCGCTTTGGTCAAACCGATTTTGGACGACCATCATTTTTACCTCACGGATGTCGAGTTTGTGAAGGAAGGCGGCGGGTGGTACCTGCGTGTGTATATTGACAAGACAGGCGGCATTACACTGGACGAATGTGTGATGGTCAGTGAAGCCTTGTCAGAAAAGCTAGATGCCATGGATCCCGATCCAATCCCGCAGCAATATTTCCTTGAGGTTTCAAGTCCTGGTGCAGAACGGCCCTTGAAACATGAAACTGATTATGAACAAGCAGTTGGCGACTATATCCATGTCTCTTTATTCAAGAAACTGGACGGCAAGAAGGTTTTTGAAGGGACTTTAAAGGAGCTATTGCCTGACCAGTTGACATTGACGGTCAAAGATAAGAGCCGCAAGTTCGATCAGGTCATTGACCGGCAGTTGATCGCTTCAGCGCGGTTGGCGATCGAGTTCTAGTGGAGGTAAGAAAAGCATGTCAAAGGAAATGATCCAAGCACTTGACGCTCTTGAGCAAGAAAAGGGTGTCAAAAAAGAGGTCGTGATTGAAGCTTTGGAAGCCGCTTTGGTTTCTGCTTACAAGCGCAATTACAACCAAGCGCAAAATGTGGACGTCGAATTTGATCCTAAGCAAGGTGACATTCACATTTATGCGGTGAAGGAAGTTACTGACGAAGTTTTCGATTCACGGCTGGAAGTCAGCTTGAAAGAAGCGCTGGCGATTAACAAGGCTTATGAAATCGGTGACCAAATCAAATTTGAGGTCACACCAAAAGACTTCGGGCGCATCGCTGCACAAACTGCTAAGCAGGTTATTATGCAGCGGGTTCGTGAAGCTGAACGCAGTATTGTTTATGACGAATATTCACAGTATGAAGATGAGATTCTTCAAGGGGTCGTTGAGCGCCGAGATAATCGGTTCATCTACGTCAACTTGGGTAAAATCGAAGCGGTCTTAGGCCGTCAAGATCAGATGCCTAATGAAAAGTATGAAGCCCATGATCGCATCAAGGTTTATGTGACCAAGGTTGAAAACACGAGCAAGGGTCCGCAAGTTTTCGTTAGTCGAACACATCCGGGTCTGGTTAAGCGGTTGTTTGAACAGGAAGTGCCAGAAATTTTTGACGGCACGGTAGAAATTGTCAACATTGCTCGTGAAGCAGGCGATCGGACTAAAATCGCTGTGCGATCAACCAATGACGCTGTTGATGCTGTCGGCACGACTGTTGGTCCGCGTGGTGCGCGCGTTCAAGCCGTCGTTAACGAGCTTTCAGGTGAGAACATGGATGTTGTGCAATGGGAGGAAGACCCAGCGGATTACATTGCCAACGCTTTGAATCCGGCTCAGGTTATCGCGGTTCAATTCAATGATGAGGCCAATGATCGTTCCGCTACTGTGATTGTGCCGGATTACCAGTTGTCCTTGGCAATTGGTAAAAAGGGGCAAAATGCGCGACTTGCTGCCAAGCTGACCGGCTATAAGATTGACATCAAGCCTGAATCTGAAGTTGAATTCGTTGATGATGATGAATTGCCTGAAGCAGAGGCTGAAGCGGCTGCTGAAACTAACGACAACGCAGATGCAGCAACTGACGCTGAGACAACGCCTGACAGTGATGCCGCTGCAGCAGATGATGCCGACGACGCCAAAACCGCCTCAGATGCACCAGATTCAGCTGATCAAGCGCCTGTAACGCCGAGTGCAACCGATCATCCGGCGCAAGCTTAAGGAGGCGAGCCATGAAAAAGCGTAAGATTCCAATGCGCAAGGACTTGCTAAGCAATCAGATGATGCCGAAAAAAGAACTGGTTCGCATCGTGAAGAACAAAGAAAATGTTGTCGCCATCGATCCTACCGGCAAAGCTGCTGGTCGCGGTGCCTATGTGGCACTTGATCCAGCCGCTGTGAAAGCAGCAAAGGGTAAGAAGCTGATTGACGCAGCATTTGGAATCACGATTGAACCAACCTTTTATGATGACCTATTCGCGTATGTCGATCATCAAAAGGCTCGTCAAGAACTATTCGGCAAGTGACGATGCAAAAACAAGCCGTATTGAATTTATTGGGTTTGGCCCGCCGCGCCAGTCGCTTAGTCACCGGAGATAATCTGGTCTTAGGAGCGATTCGCTCGCGTGAAGCTAAATTGGTTTATGTTGCCAATGATGCTAGTGCCAACACCCGCAAGAAGTTTTCGGATAAAAGCAGCTATTATGAAGTTCCTTTGGTTACAGAGTTTTCCAAAATGGAACTTTCGCAGGCCATCGGCAGTGATCGCTCGATCATTGCCGTTGTGGATGCGGGCTTCGCTAAGAAGATGCAACAGCTGCTCACCTAAATTGCAGGGAGCGTGAAGAAATGGGCAAAAAACGCGTTTATGAATTTGCCAAAGAAATGCACGTCGATAATAAAGACGTCATCGATATCGCGAAGAACTTGGGTATCGAAGTAAAAAATCACATGTCCTCGATCGATCAAGATCAGGAAGCTAAGATCAAAGGTATGTTAAGCAAGCAGTCAGCTGGCAAAGCACCGTCATCACAGGCAGCAAAGACACCTGCTAAAGCAGCCAAGACGAGTTCAGCGGCACACAAAGAGGCTGCTAAGAAGCCAGTCGCTGCCAGTGCCAAGTCAAACGATCATGCTGATGTTGCTGAGCATTCGCAAAAAAACGCAAAACCTGCTGCTAAGCAAGAAAACAAGCCGGCGCGGTCAAATAAGACCTCTGACGGCAAAATCATCTTGAGCAAGTCAACAATTTTGCGACCACGCAGCACACAAACAGCGCATACCAACACGAATCACAATCGTGGCGGCAATACAGCCAGCGCTAACAATACGGCTAATGGCCGGAATTCAAATCGCTCAAACAACAATAATAACAACCGTTCTGCGAACAATGCTAATCGTTCCGGTAACAATAATCGGTCTAACGAACGTAACCGTAATGACCGTAATCGTCGGTTCGATAACCAACGCGTCACAGGGCCAATGCCGCGTGCTGGCCGTCCCACGGCAGCTAATGGCAATCCCCGTCCTGTGGCAGGCAACGGTGGCAAGTTTGTTAAACCAGCGTCTGAACGTCAGCAGCCAAAACGTCAGGAAGCGGTCAAACCGGCAAATGCAGCGAGTAAACGTTCTGAGCAACCTCGGACGGAACGGCCGCGCACTGAGCAGCCAGCTGCAACAACCAATCAACGCTTTACGAAACCGGCTCCAGTTCCAGCGGCGGCAGCACCAAAACCGGCAAGTGCCGGCAGCCAAGACAATCGCAATAGCCGGCGTGGCGGCGGGAACAGTAATTTTGGCCGCAGCAACAGTTATGGGAATCGTAACGGGTTTAACCGCAACAACCGGCGCAACAAGAAGAACAAGCGCCGTCAACAAAGCGCACCGAAGAAGGAAATGCCGCAGCGTAAAGAGCGGCCATTACCAGAAACACTGATTTATGAAGTTGGGATGAATGCGCAGGATCTTGGTAAGATTTTGCATCGCGAACCAGCTGAATTGATTAAGAAGCTCTTCATGTTGGGTGTGATGGTTAACCAAAACCAAAGCCTCGACAAAGATACCATCGAATTGTTGGCTACCGATTACGGGATTGACGCCCAAGAAAAGGTTCACGAAGATATTTCCGACTTGGACAAAGTGTTCGAAGAAGAAAACAAGAACCAAGACAACTTACAGCCACGGCCGCCAGTTGTTACTATCATGGGTCACGTTGATCATGGGAAGACAACCTTGCTCGATAAGCTGCGTCACACACATGTGACTGAAGGCGAAGCCGGCGGGATTACCCAGCATATCGGTGCTTATCAAGTTAAACTGCGTGATCGGTTAATTACGTTCTTGGATACACCTGGGCATGCGGCCTTCACTAACATGCGGGCGCGTGGTGCGGACATCACCGACATTGTTGTGCTGGTGGTTGCCGCTGATGATGGTGTGATGCCGCAGACGGTAGAAGCAATCAACCATGCAAAAGCAGCAGGTGTTGAGATCATTGTTGCAATTAACAAAGTAGATAAACCGAGTGCCAACATCGAGAGAGTAAAACAGGAACTTTCCGAGTACGAACTGATTCCGGAAGACTGGGGTGGAAGCACTATTTTCGTCCCGGTGTCCGCAAAGACTCACCAGGGTATCGAGGAACTGCTGGAGATGATCCTGCTGACTTCCGAGGTATGCGAACTGAAAGCCAACCCGAAGAGAAAAGCACGTGGTCTGGTTATCGAGGCGCAGCTTGACAAAGGAAAAGGTCCGGTTGCTACTATCCTGGTACAGAAAGGTACGCTGCATGTGGGTGACTTTATCGCAGCCGGAGCTTCCTCAGGTAAAGTACGTGCGATGATGGATGATAAGGGACGCCGTGTCAAAGAAGCAGGCCCGTCTACGCCGGTAGAGATTCTTGGTCTGTCAGATGTACCGAACGCAGGTGAAGTTCTGGTGGCTACCGAAAACGATAAAGAAGCAAAGAACTTTGCAGCAACCTTTATTTCTGAAAATAAGAACCGTCTGCTGGAAGAAACAAAAGCGAAGATGTCTCTGGATGATCTGTTCAGCCAGATTCAGGAAGGTAACCTGAAAGAACTGAATCTTATCGTAAAAGCTGATGTGCAGGGATCTGTGGAAGCTGTAAAGCAGAGTCTTGTGAAGCTGTCTAATGATGAAGTTGTCGTTAAGGTCATCCATGGTGGTGTAGGTGCTATCAACGAATCGGACGTAACACTGGCTTCCGCCTCCAACGCGATCATCATTGGTTTCAACGTTCGTCCGGACGCGACAGCAAAAGCAACCGCAGAACAGGAAGGTGTAGACCTGCGTCTGTACCGTGTCATCTATCAGGCAATCGAAGATGTGGAAGCTGCCATGAAGGGTATGCTTGATCCTGTCTTCGAAGAAAAAGTCATCGGTCATGCAGAAGTTCGTCAGATCTTCAAAGCATCCGGTGTCGGTAACATCGCCGGAAGTTATGTTCTGGATGGTGTATTCCAGAGAGGCTGTACGGTAAGAATCTCCAGAGAAGGAAAACAGATCTTCGAAGGCCCACTGGCATCTCTGAAACGATTCAAAGATGATGTGAAAGAAGTAAAAGCTGGATATGAATGTGGTCTGGTATTCGAAGGATTCAACGATATCCAGGAATTGGATCAGGTAGAAGCATACATCATGGTAGAAGTACCGAGATAGGCTTTCATACCGGATTGAGGTGATAGATAATGAGAAAAAACAGCATAAAAAATACAAGGATTAACGGCGAAGTGATGAAAGAATTAAGCCTCATCATCCGTCAGGAGATCAAAGATCCCAGAATTCATATGATGACATCCGTCACTTCTGTGGAAGTGGCACCGGATCTGAAAACCTGCAAGGCATACATCAGTGTGATGGGTTCCGATGAAGAAAAGAAAGATACCATTGCCGGTCTTCGCAGTGCGGAAGGTTATGTACGCCGCCAGCTGGCAAAACGTCTGAATCTTCGTAACACACCGGAGATTCAGTTTGTACTGGATCAGTCGATTGAATATGGTGTGCATATGTCCAGATTAATTGACGAGGTAAATAAAGAGACCCCGGAAAGGGATGAGGAAGATGATAAATAATATTGCATCTGTACTTGAGGGTGTAACCACAGCAGCCATCGCCGGTCACGTAAGACCGGATGGTGACTGCGTGGGCTCCTGCATGGGAATGTACCTGTATCTGAAAGAAAATTACCCACAGATCCAGGCAGATGTTTATCTGGAGGAGGTACCGGAAGTATTTCATTTTATTCAGGACATCGATCAGGCGAAACAGGAATGGGAAGAGAAAGAATATGACCTGTTCCTGGAATTCGATGTCAGCAGCACAGACCGGATCGGCGTTGCCGGTCAGGCAGTGAATACGGCGAAAATAACCGCGTGCATCGATCATCACATCACGAATAAAGGAATTGCACAGGAGAATCAGATCGTTCCGGACGCAAGCTCTACCTGTGAAGTGCTTTATGAACTTCTGGAGCCGGAAAAGATCAACAAAGCCTGTGCGGAAGCACTGTATACCGGGATCGTTCACGATACCGGTGTGTTCCAGTACAGCTGTACCGGAACCAGAACCATGGAGATCGCAGGTCAGCTGATGGCAAAAGGCATTGATTTTACCAGTATCATCAAGGATTCTTTCTATACAAAATCCTATGCACAGAATCAGATTATGGGACGCACGATCATGGAGAGCATCATGCTTTTGGATCAGCGGTGTATCGTGGGTTATGTGAGAAAGAAAGACATGGATTTTTACGGTGTGACACCGAAAGATATGGATGGTATTGTCAACCAGTTACAGAATACCCGTGGCGTGGAGGTTGCCATCTTTTTATATGAAATCGGTGTGCAGGAGTATAAAGTCAGTATGCGTTCCAACGGCAAAGTGGATGTGGCAAGAGTGGCTTCTTATTTTGGCGGTGGAGGCCATGTGAAAGCAGCCGGATGTACTATGCAGGGATCAGTGTTCGATGTGGTAAACAGTCTGACACTGGATATAGAAAGACAGCTTCAGGAGTAAAGAAAACATATGGAAAGAAGCGGTGTAATCAATATATACAAAGAAGCAGGCTATACATCTCATGATGTGGTGGCGAAGCTTCGTGGAATCTTAAAACAAAAAAAGATCGGTCATACGGGAACCCTGGATCCTCAGGCACAGGGTGTCCTGCCGGTCTGCCTTGGAAAAGGAACAAAACTGTGTGATCTGCTGGCAGATCATGATAAGGAATACGAGGCAGTGCTACGGTTGGGAATCACCACCGATACCCAGGATATGGAAGGAACGATCCTGAAGGAGTCGTCAGTGCAGGTGTCGGAAGAAGAAGTCCGCACCTGCATTCTTTCATTTCAGGGTGAGCAGCAGCAGGTTCCACCGATGTATTCCGCACTGAAAGTGAATGGAAAAAAACTGTACGAACTGGCACGGGAAGGTAAAGTCGTGGAGCGAAAAGCCAGACCGGTTACCTTTCATAACATTGAGGTTCTGTGGATGGAGCTTCCGAAAGTAAAGATTCGGGTGCAGTGTTCCAAGGGAACGTATATCCGGACCTTATGTAACGATATCGGTGAAAAACTGGGATGTGGCGGTTGCATGGAAGAACTTCTGCGTACCCGGGTAGAGCGGTTTGGATTAACAGACGCGGTAAAACTG
>OLOA01002981.1_pt1 | contig 14458 bp, 10 predicted proteins | sample 1672201 | NCBI WGS metagenome assembly OLOA01 (sample SAMEA3136658, study PRJEB25190) | human gut metagenome
GCGGTATCGCTCCGGAAGGTAATGCAGTAATTTGGGATCGTGCTCTCCGGCGGCCGCCTGGACGATCTCATCGGTGAGCAGCTCTTCGGGCAAGTTAGCTATGGCCTCGACGATGTCTTTATTCGTTTTCATAAGATTCTGTGTTTTAAGTTTCGTTAAAAATATCTGCTGACATTTAATTCAGTTCAAACAACTGGCGCTGTTTCAAGTCAATGCTGGCCCATGAAATATTGGAGTTTTCCTTCCCATAGAGATAAACGGTACTCTTCACTCTGACATAAAGTTTGCAGCTCTTCTTGTAGCCATTCAGATTATCTGAACTGCCGGTATCTCTCAAATATTGCTCAATATCAGCCACATTCAGGCTGAAGGCATTATTTTCTGTAATGTCAAAAGTATCACCGCTTCCCTCGATTGTTTTGCCGTCATAGCTCTTTAAAGTTCCGATTTTGTTTGTAATATTGGTTACTTTTTCACTCTCCGACGGTGCACCATCAGACGAACTTCCCGCTTCACCGCTTTCTTCCAGCGTACTGCCGTTGTCATCATTTATAAAGAATGAAATCTCCATCTTCTGCTTGTCAAGGTCTTCCTGGTTCAGATCCGCACTGACCATATTATAGTCCTTGACATTGATATTGAAGGTCATATCCTTTTCAAGGATATTATTCTCCCCCTCTTTCCATGAGGACTGGTCTGTGGCATAATAACGGGCACTTTCAATATCCGCATCCGGATTCAGTGTATCCACAAAGTCAACCTCCGGTTTCACTGCCGTAACATTGGCAGCAGCGACCATGGCATTAATAAACAGCTGGATTTCTTCGTCGCCGTCAACCTTATTATGGCCGGCACCGGTGTAAATCACATTACCTTTACTGTAGAAATAGTAGTTATTTCTTGCATCATTCGGTGAATCCGAATACATCGATCCCGACAGACAATACCACACAACCACGTCTGAAGTGCCATCGCTTCGTCCATTGATATCTCTATCCTGCTCCAGCGCCAGCTGATAATACTGGCCATGTGTCTTTGCTACCTGAATATTATTGCCAATTACATACGGATACTGGGTAATCGCACCATCATTAATCTTCGTAGCCGTTGTTGTTACCTTATCTCCGATTGCACCTGGCTGCAGCATATTGTTGGTATATGCCTGGGTCTGCGCATAACTGCTCTCCCGGCTTCCATTTGTCTGCCATGCAATATCACCTGCAAGTGTCATCAATGTACCAAAATCAACACTCTGACTGTTTAATGCCTTTCCATGCTTCAATAATGCTGAAACAGTCTCACCATTTATCTGCTCAGTTGATGTAATCCCATATCTGTCCATACCAACTACAGAACGCAAAATAGTATTTAATGATAATCCCCAGGTTCGATTTCTGCTAAAAAGCCAGTTATCATTATAAATTGAAGTGTGTTCATTATTGTCGAGTCCATAATCACTGTCCGCTATTTTTTCATACATATCATTCTTGTCATAATTAATATAAGATGTCGTATCATGTGAAAAAATAACACTCTTACCTGATTTAATAAAATCCAGAATATCCTGTACCTGTCCATTCTTATCTGAAATATCCTGATAAACATCATCAAAACCGATAACCAGCATCTGCTTTTCGGACAACAGTTTCTTCATTTCGCCTTTGTTCATATTGTTGATTTCAGTAAGTGTTTTTGTCTCAATCTTAATCTCAAAATCATCAATATTTTTTATCATGCTCTGAAATTTCGAATCTGTTGCCAGATTCCAGTTGCCATTTACATTGTCCCATCTTTGCGGGAGAAGCTGGAGCACATTGATCTCCTGCTACTAATTTTCTTTTTCCGGACGATCCTTCTTTAATGTATTGTATATATTCTGCATTCTCTGATCCGTATTGGCGATCACATCCGAACAATCCTTCAATTCCGCTGCAATACTATCCGGCACATCTCCTTCCGTCTTGTATTTCAGCTGATGTTCCAGACTGGCCCAAAAATCCATGGCTATTGTCCTGATCTGAACTTCTACCTTCAACAGCTTGCATCCATCAGAAAAAAATACCGGAATCTGTACAACCAGATGTAAACTTCTGTAACCATTTGGCTTCGGATTGGCAATATAATCCTTCACTTCCAATAATGTAATATCATTCTGGGAAGTCAGCATATCTGCCACCATATAAATATCCTGCACATAGCTGCAGATGACACGGATACCGGCCACATCATGAAGATTCTCCTCCACAGACTGCAGCGTCACCGGATAGCCTCTTCGTTTCAGCTTCTTCAAAATGCTTCCCGGTTTCTTCACGCGATACTTAATATAAGAAATAGGATTATGACTGCGCTGCACCTGAAACTCATCATTGAGCACCTCTAACTTCGTCCGCACCTCCCTGATGGCACAACTGTACATCATCATCAGCTGCTGAAACTGCTCTGCCACTTCTTTGAAAGCACCGATGTTCTCCACTAAATCCACATTTTGCAAAATGACCGTCTCCAGATCAATATCTTTCCCCACTGCGACTGTATTCTCATCCATACCCCTTATCTCCTATTCTTTATTAACTCCCCATTATCATAACATCCAAACATTTCCCACATGAAAATTCGGAGAGAAGCAGTTATTCATCTTCCTCTCCGAATGTATGTTGATTCCCAGTAACAATATCATACGACTTATACATATATTATATGAGGAATATTCCCTTTTTTCAACTGATTTTTCCCTTTACTTAAGCGATTGAAATGAACATAAAATGCAAATGATGAAATTAAATATAAAATGTAAACAGTCAAACTCAAATTATATTAAAGAGGAATCCTGTTTACAAAAGAAAAAGAGAGGATGTCCGTATGGGATATCCTCTCTTCTGTCATTCTATTCTGTTCTTACGCTTACAATTATTCAGCTAATGCTGCTGTAATGATAGCCATGGAGTAAACTTCTTCTGCGTTGCATCCACGAGACAGGTCGTTGATTGGTGCATTCAGACCTAACAGGATTGGGCCGTATGCATCGAAGTTACCAAGACGCTGAGCAATCTTGTAACCGATGTTACCAGCGTTGATGTCAGGGAATACAAATACGTTCGCATGACCAGCAACTGGGTTGCCTGGGCATTTTGTACGAGCAACACGTGGAGAAACGGCAGCATCAAACTGTAATTCACCTTCGATTGGAAGGCTAGGCGCTTTTTCTTTCGCCATAGCAGCTGCTGTACGCATCTTGTCAACATCTTCACCTTTACCTGAACCCAGTGTTGAGTAGCTAAGGAAAGCAACCTTCGGATCGATACCGAAAATACGTCCGCATTCAGCAGATTCGATAGCGATTTCTACCAGTTCTTCTGCTGTTGGCTTGATGTTGATCGCACAGTCACCCATAGCTAATACTTCGTTCTCACCTGTAGCAGATGGACGAACCATGATGAAGCATGAAGATACGATCTTGCTGCCTGGTTTTGTCTTGATCAGCTGAAGGGCTGGACGAACTGTATCTGCTGTTGAGTATGTAGCGCCACCAAGAAGTGCATCTGCAACACCCATCTTAACAAGCATTGTACCGAAGTAGTTGCCTGCGGATAAGATCTTGCGTGCTTCATCCGGCTGAATGTTCTTGCTCTTACGAAGTTCACAGAACATAGCGATCATCTCATCCATTCTGTCGAAGTTCTCAGGATCGATGATCTGAGCACCTCTGATATTGTAACCATATTCTTCTGCTGCTGCCTGAACTTCATCTTCTTTGCCTACAAGGATAGGTGTAAGGAAGTTGGATGCCAGCAGACGGGATGCTGCTTCAAGAATTCTTTCATCTGTACCTTCTGTAAAAACGATTTTCTTCGGTGATGCTTTCAGTTTCTGAATCATCATACCGAAACCCTGCATATTCTTGCTCATGATATATATTCCTCCTAAATTTGTCTTTTGACAATCTCACATATATAATTTATCACTTTTTTTGCAGATTGCAATGCATTCCGCGATAATTAAAAAATTAACAAACATGCAAACTATTTCTCAGGCTTACTATGAACACTTCCAACAAAATTTATTCGTTCTCCTGTATATTTTGCACAATATTTTCAAAAGCCATACTGTGAGAAGCCTTTACAAGGACAGTATCACCCGGCTGAAGAAGATCCTGAAGAACCGCTTCAAGAGCTTCTCTTATCTCGAAATGTCTGGCCTCTCCGCCTTTTTCAGCAGCCCCCTCATACATCTCGGAGGAAAGTCCACCCACACAGAGAATCAGATCAATACCCTTCTCGGCCGCATACTGCCCGACTTCACGATGCATGGCCCTCTCATTCTCTCCAAGCTCAAACATATCACCGAGAATAGCCACCTTGCGTCCCGGTGCCGTCGCAAGCAGATCGATCGCTGCTTTCATGGATACCGGATTTGCATTATAGCAGTCATCAATGACAACTTTATCTCCGGCCTCAATCAGATGACTGCGCCCTGCAACAGCCTCAACATGGCTGATACCCGCCGTGATTTCTTCCTTCGTCATATCAAACTGAACTCCCACTGCCGCTGCTGCCATAGCATTGTAGATCATATGCTCACCCGGCAGAGGGATATTGGCATGCACCAGCACATCCCCCATATGAATATCCGCACGGCTTCCCAGCAATCCACGATTTTCAATATGATCTGCCCAGATGGCATTATCTTTGTTCATACCAAAAGTTATCGGTGCTTTGCCGTAAACGTCATGAATTGTTGCCAGCTTATCATCATCACCATTGACAATCACTGTTCCTTCCGGATTCATGAAGTCAAAAATCTCGGATTTTGCCCGAAGAATGCCATCTCTGTCAATAAGATTTTCCAGATGACACTGCCCGATATTCGTCATCACACAGATATCCGGTCTGGCCACTTCACTGAGACGATGCATTTCACCAAATGTATTGATTCCCATCTCAAGAACCGCAATCTGGTCATCATCCTGAATCCCGAAAATCGTCAGCGGCAGACCGACCTCATTATTATAGTTGCCGGCTGTTTTATGTACTTTATACTTCTCAGCAAGAACGGCTGCAATGAATTCTTTTGTACTGGTCTTACCCACACTGCCGGTGATACCCACCACCCGGATATCCAACTGCTGACGATAAAAAGCAGCAGCCTGCTTCAGAGCCATAAAACTGTCTTCCACAAGGATACACGGTCCTAGGTCCTCTTCCGGCAATACTTCACAGATAACTGCCAGCGCACCCTTTGCAAATACGTCGGGAATAAAACGATGGCCATCCACGCGTTCACCTTTTGTTGCCACAAAAATATAGCCCGGTTCAATCTGCCTTGAATCGATAACAACACCTTTTGCCGTTTCCTGTGCCAGATCTTCGCGCATATAATAAATCTGGCCGCCGCATGCAGCTGCAATATTCTCTAAAGTCATATTTTTCATCAATTTATACCGTTTCCTTCCTGCTATTCATCTCTCATGGAAATATCAATCAATAACTGGCAAAGATCCGCATATTCAATGCCCAGCACTTTTGCCTCCTGAGGCAGCAGTGATGTTGGTGTCATACCCGGCAGTGTATTGGCTTCCAGACAGTAAAAATCTCCCTTTTCATCCATCATAAAATCCATACGTGCGTAATTCTTCAGACGCAGTACCTTGAAAGCCTGCTCTGCTGCCGCCTGCATGGCCAGCGTCTTCTCTTCACTGAGTTCTGCCGGACATGTTTCAATCGTCGATCCCGCCTGATACTTATTCTTATAATCATAGAAGCCATGGATCGGTGCAATCTCAATGATCGGATACGCTTTACCATCTACAACACCTACAGAAAATTCACGACCCTTGATATACTGTTCAATAACGACTTCATCATCGTATTTAAACGCTTCTTCAAGTGCTGCCGCATATTCTTCATCATTATTCGCCATAACAACACCGACACTGGAACCGCCGCAGCAAGCCTTCACAACACAAGGATAAGGCACCTTTACATCCGGTGTTCCCCCTTTCTTCAATCGAATGCCAACAGGTGTCGGCACACCGCCTGCTGCAAACAAATCTTTAGAAATAGCTTTATTCATGCAGATTGCTGAACTTACATAATCCGTGCCAGTATAACGGATACCATTCAGATCAAAACATGCCTGAATCTTTCCGTTCTCGCCATTCTCACCATGCAGTGCCATAAAGACAACATCCGCCTGCTGACAGATGTCAATGACATGCGGGCCGAAGAAATTATTCTTCCAATCCGGACGAAGTGCCTTCACTGCATCAATATCCGGATTCTGATCCTTAATAGCGCCTACAGAAGCTGTCCAGTCTACATCCTTTTCAAACACATTCTTCCAGTCCTCATTCGCATAACCCAGAAATACATCCAAAAGCATGACCTGATGACCTTTGCTCTTTAATGCTTTATAAATACCCATTCCCGATACAAGAGAAACATCTCGTTCCGTACTGATTCCACCTGCTAAAACAACGATTTTCATTTTAAATTCCTTTCTGAATCTACCGGCATAAGCAAATTTCTTCAATATTTCAGAGAAATGAGAAATTTGCATCTGCCTGGTACATCACAACAATATTATTATTAAAATCCATTTATTTTTTTTGCATTTAATAACTAAGTTAGCCTCTTGCACATTATACATCGCCAGCCTTACCTTGTAAAGCGACCCTTTGACTGAATTTTCTGCCATGAGCAATTTTTATACTTGCTTTTTCTCAGTTTACACAAATTTCCAAATATGTTACCATAGTATTTGGCGATTAAGATTTAAGAGAATCACTGATAATGCTTAAAATATATCCCTTTCTGTTCTCTAAACTTACGACAGACTACAATATCTGCCATCCTGCTGGCAGATTCGAAATCTAGGAGGATTTATGACCAAAACAATTGATTTACTCCATGGCAAAATCATGCGCTCACTCTGCATTTTAGCAGTGCCCATTGTCATGACTTATTTTATACAGATGGCCTACAATTTCATCGACATGATCTGGATTGGCCATCTTGGCAGCGGCGCAGTGGCCGGTGTCGGCGTAGCCGGTATGTTTACCTGGTTTTCCAATGGACTGGTCATGATGGCCAAGATGGGCGGTCAGGTGAAGATTGGTCACTGCCTCGGCGCCGGTGACAACGATGATGCACGCCGCTATCTCGGCGCTGCCCTGCAGCTTGGCATCGTATTTGCCCTGTTTTTCGGCATTGGTATAAATATTCTGGCGCACTCACTGATCGGCTTTTTTCATCTGAGCAGTCCGGCAGTCATCCATGATGCTGTATTGTATCTCCGCATTACCTGCGGCCTGGTTATATTTACCTTTATGAACCAGATTTTCACGTCATCTTTCAATGTCTATGGGGACAGCCGGACACCGTTTATCATGAATACATGCGGTCTTGTCAGCAATGTCATCACGGACCCGCTGCTGATCTTCGGCATTGGCCCTTTCCCGGCTCTGGGCGTGGCCGGTGCCGCTGTTGCTACTGTTTTTGCCCAGATGTTTGTCTTTATCCTGTTTATCTTTGCCATCAGGAAACGACACCCCCTTTACCGTGGACTGAAACTGGCGGAACCAAGGCCATTTCAGTATTATACACAGATTATACGCATCGGCCTTCCGCTTTCTCTGCAGGATATGCTATTTTCATGCTGTTCCATGCTGATTGCCCGCTTTGTCGCCGTTTACGGGGACGGCGCTGTAGCTGCGCAGAAAGTCGGCACTCAGGTTGAATCCCTGTCCTGGATGGCTGCCGACGGTTTTATGGCCGCTATCAATGCCTTTATCTCACAGAATTATGGTGCCGGACAGCTGGATCGTGTCAAAGCCGGTTATCGTTCCATCATGAAAATTGTTCTTGTCTGGGGAAGTCTCTGCACATTACTGCTTGTTTTCCTCCCGGGACCGATTTTCAGAATTTTTCTGAACGATGATGCTGTTTTGCCGATCGGTATCGACTATCTGCGCATCATGGGTTTTTCACAGCTTTTTATGTGTGCCGAAATTACAACAGCAGGTGCCTTCGGAGGTCTGGGCAACACCTTGCCGCCTTCCAGCGAAAGCATCCTGCTGACATGTATGCGTATTCCTTTACTTCTTATTCTGACAAAAACACCCCTTGGCCTTTCAGGCATCTGGTGGAGCATCAGTATCTCCAGCATACTGAAAGGAATCGTTCTTGTCTCATGGTATCTTATTTATCAGCGGCGCCTTTTGTCCGCATCCGCTTCATCTGCTGATATCAGGCCCTGACGGATGGCTTCCATCCGCTCGGCCTCTTCTTCCGGAAGATAATTCAGCAGATAATTGCCTCTCTCCTGATTCTTCTCCAGATGCTCACGGCGGATTTCGACTTTTATCCGCTCGATTTCCTGCCGCAATTCTCTGGCTGACATCAGAAGGCACCCCTGACTTCGGATAATCACCTGCTCAAGGCCATCTGATGTTGCCACAGTTACTTTATACTTTCTTCCGATGGCATGGGCCGTCTTTTCGATATACTGATCTGCCGTCTCTGCCTCCTTTGTAAAAACGACATCAATATTATGCCACTTTGTCACTTCACCCGGAAATCCTTCCACTTTATAGGCATCAAAAACAAGAATCACCCTCTGGCTTGTATAGCCCTGATAGTTGGACAATGTCTCCATCAACTTGTTGCGTGCAGCGTCCATACTATGTTCCGACAATTCATGCAGATCTTCCCAGGCAAAAATGATATTATAACCGTCCACAAGCAGATAGCTTTCCTGTGCGGTCGCCTGCCGTCTGTTCTCCTGCTGCTTCTTTTCGCCTCGCCAGCTGCCTTTACCGGATGAATCACTCAACCCACCTGTCATTTTTCCTGAAGAGCCTGATACTTCTGAATAACTTGTATCCGCTCCTCTGAATGTACGTTCTTTCTGTGGCTTTCGTCGCTTAATTTCACCATATGTTCTGACAAAAATAGCTTCCAGTTCTTTATCATCCGCCAGAGACGGTGCAATGCTTCGGCTTCTGGCAGCCTCCGCTTTTGCTACCATCACCGTATCCTCATCCCCAGCACCTGCCGTCTCTCCATCCAGTCCGGCGCCTTCCAGATGCATATAATCTTCCACTTCATACCATGGCACTACAAATCCTGCACCATGGGCACAGAACACAGACCCCGTCGGATTCGCCAGATCCCGCTCCGGATCATAGGCTGATGCCACCAGTACTTCTTCCGTATTATGGCAAGGATAATAGCCCGCCATTGTGCAAAACAATCGTCCTGTACCTCCGGTATAGGCAGCCACATCCTTCTGATATTCACGCATTTCTGAAACGGGTGCCATTCCTGTTAATACGGCTGTTTCGCCCTCATTTTCTCCAAGTTCAAACCTGCCGCTCATCTTCTCAATATCTGTCATGGCATGTCCTACCAGACGCTGCGGCAATTCCAGCCTGAAGCGGTAATAAGGTTCCAGCAGAACACTTTCTGCTTTCTGCAGTCCCTGGCGCACCGCTCTGTAAGTCGCCTGCCTGAAATCCCCGCCTTCGGTATGCTTCTGATGTGCTCTTCCCGCAATCAATGTGATGCGCATATCCGTGATCGGCGCTCCCATCAATACGCCTCTGTGAACCTTTTCCTCCAGATGTGTCAGGATCAGACGCTGCCAGTTGCGATCCAGCATATTCTCGCTGCAGACAGTATCGAAGACAAGTCCGCTGCCGGCCTCCAAAGGTTCCATTAAAAGGTGGACTTCCGCATAGTGTCTGAGAGGTTCAAAGTGACCCACACCTTCCACCGGTGCTGCAATCGTTTCCTTATATACAATCTGTCCTGTACCAAATTTTACTTCCAGTCCAAACCGCTCATGGATCATCTGCTGCAATATTTCTGTCTGGATCTCACCCATCAGCTGCACAAGCACCTGTCCTGAAATATCATCCCAGACAATATGCAGTTCCGGCTCTTCTTCTTCCAACTGACGCAATTGATGCAGTACCTTGTGCAGATCACTGCCCTCCGGCAGTTCAACCCTGTAAGTCAGTACAGGTTCCAAAAGGGGCACTACCTGCTCAGCCTCCGCTCCCAGTCCGTCTCCGGCCTGTGTCTGTGTAAGCCCTGTCACTGCACAAACCGTACCTGCTGAAACTGCATCAACTGTCTCAAACTTTGTTCCATTATATATACGGATCTGATTAACCTTTTCTTCCCATTCACCTGCCGAAGCATCTTTCCCGGATAATGTATCCTCTGCCTCACCCCCTGCTTCCTGTCTTCTCCGTATATGGCCCCGGAGCTGTGCCTTGACCTTCAGGCTGCCACCGGTAATCTTCATATAAGTCAGGCGTCCGCCCTGGGCATCCCTTGCGATTTTAAATACTCTGGCCCCGAATGTCTCCGGATACTGCTTCTCTTCTGTCCATTTTGCAATGCCGTCCAACAACTCCTGCACCCCTGTCAATTTCAGGGCTGAACCGAAGAAGCACGGAAAAACCTTTCTCACGGTAATCATTCTGCGCACCTGTTCATCCGTCACAGTTCCCTTTTCCAGATAAGCTTCCAGCACCTTCTCATCGCACATCGCCAGATTCTCATTGCGTGCATCTGCTTCTTCGGAAAAATCAATACAACTGTCCCCGAGTCGCTGTCTGATCTCCTCCATCAAAGCCCTTCTGTCTGTACCATTCTGATCCATTTTATTCACAAAAATAAATGTAGGCACCTCATACCGTGCCAGAAGACGCCACAGTGTCTGTGTATGTCCCTGAACACCGTCTGCACCGCTGATCACCAGCACCGCATAGTCAAGCACCTGAAGCGTTCGCTCCATCTCTGCTGAAAAATCCACATGTCCCGGTGTGTCAAGCAGTGTATACGATCTTCCCCGCATCTCAATTTCGGCCTGCTTTGAGAAAATAGTGATGCCTCTCTCCCTCTCCAGACTGTAAGTATCCAGAAAAGCATCTTTGTTATCTACTCTGCCCAGCTTTCTGATACTGCCTGTCAGATAAAGAATGCTCTCAGATAACGTTGTCTTTCCCGCATCCACATGCGCAAGAATACCTAATACTGTTTTACTCATCTATATCAAATCCTTTGTTTTTCATTCAGTGCTTTTATTGTAAACTATTTTCCCAATTCCGCAAAGTACTAATTCCCTTTTTCTGTATTTGTGAAATATTTATGAAAAAGTATTTGAAATTCCATCAAAACCATAGTATAATAGATAGGCACTGGAGACGTATCGAAGTGGCCATAACGAGCTTGACTCGAAATCAAGTTGTCGGGCAACCGGCACATGGGTTCGAATCCCATCGTCTCCGCTATACAAATTGAGGCTGTTACCTCAGAGTAACAGCCTCTTTTCTTTTTTCAATGCTGAATTTTTCTTATTTCCAGTCCATTATCCACCATTTCGGATTTTTTCAGGAAAGTTTTCAACCGCCAATCACAATACTATACACCTTTTTAAATGTTTCATCCACATTCAGGCTGTTGATACCCGGTTTGTCCTGCAATTCACCTTCATAGCCGAAATTGTCGCATCGTCCGCACCACGGTTCCAGGCACACAAAAGGTGCTCCCGGGGCTGCCCAGATACCAAAATTCGGAAATCCGTCACATAACAGGGTCAAATAATCCGAGCCATCCGGCATAACAATTCCTGCCTGTCTGATCTGTCCGCCGTCAAAAACAAGGGCATCCAGGTCAAAAAGGTCTTTTCTCAGCTGGTATTTGTGATCAGTCAATGTCATTGTGTAAACCTTATCCGGCAAACCGGTTCCCGTATTCATGTCGATATGGATAAAATGCAATTCATCCTGATCCTCCGCAAACTTCAGCGCATAATCACTGTATTCCGTATCCGGCAGCACCGGCACATTAAATCCGGGATGTCCACCAATTGTAAAATGCATCGGGTGGTCACCTGTATTCTTTACCTGCCACTGTATATCCACTTTATCTCCATCCAACCGATGGGTGATCATCAATTCAAAATCAAACGGATAAACCTTTCTTGTTTCTGCATTCGACACCAGTCGATGGGTCACAGAAGCCGGACTTTCTTCAACTCTTTCCAACACATAATCTCTGGCAAAACCATGCTGATCCTGCACATAATGTCTGCCCTGATACAGGTATTCGCCGCCGTAAAACTTGCCTACATTCGGAAAAAGGATCGGTGCCTGTCTTTTCCACCAGGCCGGGTCTCCCTGCCAAATCAGTTCGCGGCTATATTTTTTGTCATAAATGCTGACAAGTTCTGCACCCAAATCATCGATCGTCACAACCAGACGGTCATTTTCCATCTTAAATCTTCCCATATCTATTCGCCTTCTCTTTCTTATGCAATCTATTGATGTATATTTTTATTATCAAACAGCAACATATCCCGCTTGTATCAGCTTCTGACCGCCCATCGGAGTTTTGTGGAATGTGCACGGCTGTTGCATCTGCATTCTTCCGCAGAAGGACGAATCACATCCTTCGCGGCTTCACTGTAAATACCGGCTTTCACATTTTCCTTGAAAGATTTCTTTACCAGTCTGTCTTCTCCTGAATGGAACGTCAAAACAGCTACTCTGCCGCCCGGATTCAACACATCCGGAAGTTTCTGAAGAAAAGCTTCCAACACTTCAAATTCACTGTTCACATCAATACGCAGCGCCTGAAAAACTCTCTGGCATGTTTTTTTGACCGTGTCTTTTTTCTCTTTTTCCGGAAGAAAATCCAGAGTCTTCTCGATCACTTCCCGAAGTTTCGTGGTGGTATCTATGCGGTTGCCCTTACGGATCTCATCGGTAATGGCTCTGGCGATTTCCTCACAGTACGGCTCATCGGAATTCTCATCCAGCATTCCGGCAAGTTCTTCTCTGGAAATGGTATCCAGACGCTCCGCCGCACTGATCCCGGACTCCTGGTTCAGTCTTAGATCCAGAGGTCCGTCCACTTTAAAGGAAAAACCTCTCTTTGGATTGTCAATCTGCATGGAAGATACGCCGAGATCCGCCAGGATAAAATCAAACCCCCCGATTTCTTTCGCGATCTCATCAATGGTACAGAAATTCTGAAGTTTAATGGTCAGAATATCCTCCCCAAAGCCAAGATCTTCCAGTCTTTTCTTTGTCTTGGCTGCTTCCTCATGGTCTACGTCAGTGGCATACATATGCCCCTGTCCCTGCAGGCACTGAAGCATGGCCTTTGTATGGCCACCGTAGCCCAGTGTGGCATCAAAGCCAATCTGTCCTGGTTTGATCTCCAGAAAATCAATAATCTCTTTTACCATAATAGAAATATGCATGCCTGCCGGGGTATTCCCTTTTTGCATTACATGCTGAATGGTATCCTGGTATTTCTCCGGCTGAAGTTCTTTATATTTCTCCTCATATTTCTTCGGGTATCTGCCTTTGTAGCGCACTCTGCGCTTATGAGGCTGCTGCCCCTCCTGCACACTCTGCGCATTCTCATACTGTCTGTTCTCTTTTTCCTGTGACATTCTGATCTCCTGTATCTTTTTATCTGTTGCCATCTACCAATTTCGCAGAAAAATTCTTTATGCCGGAATTCTCACCCATTTCGTAAACAGCAACTTTCATTTGCTAATTCTGCCGCATCATCACAGCAATGTTTCCAAACTACAGCTAACATCTTCTGTAATTACCCCTGCTTCCGTTTCTCCAATTCCATACTGATTTTCGAAACAAACAGATCAAACGCCACGTCATTCTTTCCGCTGTTGATCACAATATCAGCCTTGGAACGAGTGGGCTCTACATAAAGGTAATGCATGGGTTTCACTGTGTTTAAGTACTGTTTAATGATTCCATTCAAATCTCTTCCCCTCTCTTCCACATCACGGGAAATCCGGCGAAGAATACGCTCATCAGCATCAGCTTCCACATAGACCTTAATATCAAGGAGCTCACGTACTCTGGGATCTGCCAGAAGAAGGATTCCCTCCACAAGGATCACCGGACTTGGGGTGATATGAAGGATCTTGTCTGAACGGTTATGTTGGGAATAATCGTAAACCGGACAGTCAATAGCTTTCCCCTGCCTCAGAAGCTTCAGATGCTCCACCAGAAGCTCTGTCTCCAGAGAATCCGGATGATCATAATTCACAGTCACACGCTGCTCAAAAGGGATTCCATCCTGTCTGCGGTAATAATTGTCGTGATAAAGGACTACTACGTCATCTCCAAAACGCTTTTTAATTCTGTTTGTAAAAGTAGATTTACCGGAGCCGGAGCCGCCGGCAATTCCTATAATAAGACTTTCCATATTCTTCTCCTACCTGTCAAGATCAAATTCTTCCGGCATAAATCTCGGACAAATGTTCTCTGAGGTACAAATTACAGTTGAGGAAAGACGGGTACCAATGGCACATGCCTCTCTCATTGTTTTTCCATAGGTAAGGCCTACGCACACACCTGCAAAAAAGGCATCTCCCGCGCCTGTGGTGTCAACCACATCTACCTTCATAG
>OLOA01002985.1_pt1 | contig 14445 bp, 10 predicted proteins | sample 1672201 | NCBI WGS metagenome assembly OLOA01 (sample SAMEA3136658, study PRJEB25190) | human gut metagenome
AGTTTTCGCGGAAAGACCTGAATGTCTTCTTCTCCCACTTGCAGGAGCAGAACGACGATATTGCCGGATGGAGCGAGTCAACGGTCAATAAGATCAAGCAAGTGCTGACGAAGGTTCTGGTCGAAATTGAGATTCTTGACACCTTCAAATCGACGCGGCTCAATCCGCTGTTCCTCTGCGAAGAGCTGGAAGAAGGCATCCGCAGAAATAACGATCTCGAAGCACTCGCAGCTTTTAACTGCTTTAGATAGGAGGCTCTGGCATGAGCGACATCAAGCAAGAGTTGGATAGAATCCGTGACAGAATATCCGACCCCAGTTTTCTTGCCAACAAAGGATTAAGCAACGAAGTCGGCATTCATGTGTTCTGCTATGATCCGGCAGATGAGTTGATTGTCAGAAACTTCGTTTCCCGACTGAAAGCGGAGAACGGAACGCCATACCACATCAAGGAATGCGACCTCTATGAGATTTTCCTCAAGCTCTTGGAGGACAAGCGCGTTCTGAAATCCGTGGATGGACTGGAAGAAAAGCGCGGAAAGGAATACCTTCTCAAGCAGCTTCAAAAGATCGCAACGCCGGAAGCACTTCTGGAATACATGAAGTACGAGCCGCATGAATACGGCGATATTCTCTTCCTAACCGGCGTGGGAAAAATCTTCCCGTTTATGCGCTCTCATAAAATGCTGGACAGTGTGCAGCATCTCTTTGAGGATATCCCCATTGTCATGTTTTATCCGGGATCGTTCGATGGGCAAGACCTCGGATTGTTTGGAAAGTTTCTGGACGGACATTACTACCGGGCATTCAACCTTTTGTAATTGGGGGAGGACACTATGAAAATACAAAGCATGTTCCAAAAGGACATCAATCGTGATATCAATGGTGTTGTTCAGGTATCGCAAGATGACCAGCGGAGTTTGAAACAGGAACTCAGCGAGTATATTATCACGAAAGAACTACGACGCCATTTTGCCACGTTTTTTGATAACTACGTCAAAGCTATCGACAATCCTACCGATAAGATCGGTGTTTGGATTTCTGGTTTCTTTGGTAGTGGTAAATCTCATTTTCTAAAAATGCTTTCCTACCTTCTCACCAATAAGGAGGTAGATGGCAAACATGCCTTTGATTACTTTGCAAATAAGTTTGATGATCCGATGATGTACGCGGACATTCAGAAGTGCATGGACATTTCAGCTGAATCGATTCTTTTTGATATACTCAAGCAGGCTCCGATAAACAAAGATCAGACTGCGATTCTGCGTGTTTTCGCGAAGATGTTCTACCGTCATCTTGGGTACTACGGTGACGATCTCAAGGTTGCAAAGCTTGAGAGATTCATTGATAAAAAAGGGAAGACGGTTGAATTTCGTGAGGCTTTTAGAGAAATCAACGGCGTAGAGTGGACTGATTCGCGCGATACATTTGCGTTTTTTGAGGACGATGTTGTTGAAGTACTGATGTCTGTCCTTGGAATGAGCGAACAGGCGGCACATAACTGGTTTAACGGTGAAGAGACAAACGAACTAAGCGTGGAACAATTTGTCTGCGATATTGCGGAATATGTTGATTCAAAACCGGGAAATTTTAGATTGCTTTTTATGGTTGATGAAATGGGCTTCTACATTGGCGATGACAGCGGACTGATGGGCAATTTGCAGGCGCTTGTTGAGGAAATCGGCAGGCGGTGCCGTGGAAAAGTCTGGGTCATGGTTACCAGTCAGGAAGCGATTGATTCTGTCGTGAAAATCACCGGCAACGACTTCTCCAAGATTCAGGGACGTTTCAATACCCGCCTGAGCCTTTCTTCCTCGTCCGTCGATGAGGTCATCAAAAAGCGTGTTCTGGCGAAGACGGAGGACGCAGATCATCTTCTGCAAATGGAGTATGAGAAAGAGGCTTCGGGTCTCAAGAGCCTGTTTGCCTTTGACAACCCCATTCTCGACATCAAGGGCTTTACCAGCGCGGCAGAGTTCAGCGCGATTTTCCCCTTTGTCCCGTATCAGTTCATCGTCATCCAGAAGGTTCTCGCGGAAATTCGTAAGCACGGTAACTCCGGCAAGCATCTTTCGGGCGGCGAACGCTCCATGCTGTCCGGCTTCCAAGAGGCGGCTCAGAAGATTGAAAACAAGGATGAGAACGCCCTTGTGCCGTTCTATCAGTTCTACGACACGGTACATACCTTCTTGGAGAGCGCTATCCGCCGGGTCATTGATCGCTGCCAGAATGCGGCAGATGCCCACGATGGCTTGGAGCAGCAGGACGTAAACGTCCTCAAGCTGCTCTACCTTGTCCGCTATATTGAGGACGTCAAGGCGAACATTGAGAATATTGCTATTCTGATGATTGATGATATTCGCACGGACAAGATTGCCCTCCGTGCTTCCATCACGGCTTCTCTGGAACGCCTCCTGACGCAGAACTATATCTCCCGCAACGGCGATACTTACGCCTTCCTAACGGATGAGGAACAGGATATTGCCATCGACATCAAGAACACGCCGGTTGACAGCGCACAGATCGTCCAGAGCATTTCTCAGACGGTCTACGGCGAAATCTATCCGGCAAAGAAATATAAATACGGCAAGTACGACTTCGCCTATGATCAGTATGTGGACGAGACGCTGAACGGTGCGTCCACTGGCGGAATGCGGCTTCGCGTTGTCACCGTGGCAAGCGACCTTTACGGCGTCGGAGATCAGCGGCTCATCATGGACTCTCAGGTTAACAACGAGGCAATTGTTGTTCTCTCGGCGGACACGCCCTACTTTAATGAGTTGGAACAGGCGATGAAGATCCGCAAGTACGTCAAGCAGCGGAACGTGTCACAGATGCCGGAGAGCATCCAGCGGATCATCCGTGACCGCAACGACGAGGCACGAAAGCTGGAAAGCCACGCCCGCAGCATGATTGAAAAGGCTATTGTCGAGGGCGAGTTCTATGTTCACGGCGAAATCCTTGACCTAAAATATGGCTCTGCGAAGGACAAACTGGATGAGGCGATGAAGAACCTTGTCGAGAGCGTCTATTTCAAGCTCAACATGGTCAATCAGTTTGTGGACAGCGACGCCGATATTCTTGCCATTCTCAACGGTGCGTATGAAGAAGTGGGATTTACGGGAATGGGTGCAAACAACGAAGATGCCCTCAATGAAATTAGTCAGTGGTTGGAGCTGCAAAACCAGAAGATGCTCAAGACCTCGATGGGCGATGTGCAGCGCCGGTATCAGGCGATTCCCTACGGTTGGAAGGAAATCGACATCACAGCCCTGATTGCCCGTCTGATCGTACAACAGAAGATTCAAATAAACTATGGCGGCGCGGTTGTCGGTAAGGAAGAACGCCGCTTGGTGGACTTCCTGCGAAAGAAGACTGAGATTGATAAAGCCATCGTTGCGCGGCGTATTGCACCCTCTGAAGAGTTGATCCGTAAGAGTGTCAACTTCCTGCGGGACTATCTGGGCGCGATGGACATTCCCTCCGATGAGGACGGTCTGATCCACTTCGTTCTGAACACTTTTGAAACCAAGCAGAGCCACTATCAAAAGCTCCTTGATGAGTTCTACTCCAAAGAGCGTTACCCCGAAAAAGAAACCGTCACCGCTGCCCATGAACTGATGAACGATGTTCTGAACCAGCGCAAAGACAACGTTGCATTGCTCAAGCGAATGGTGCAGCGGCAGGACGATCTTCTCGATTCCGCCGAGGATATGGAAGGCGTAGAGATGTTCTTTAAGGCGCAGCGGACGGTGTTTGATGATGCCAAGAAGCGGCTTGCCAGCATTCTCAAGGAAAGAGAGTATTTCGCAACGGATGCAGACACCTTGAATGTCATCAGTGCGATGTCCACGATCCTTGCTATGCCGAAGCCCTATTCTCGCATCGGAGAATTGCCGGAGCTTGTCCAGAAGGTCAAGACTGCCTACGATAGCTTGCTGGATATGAAGCGCGAGGAAGTTGCTGAAAACATCCGCCAGTGTATGCAGGATGTTCACCAGCTTGCCAGCGAAGCGTGGAACGCCGGGACGCTGCTCTATCAAGCGGACAATTATTTCGTGAACAAGCGTGAAGCGGCGAAAACCGCAACTTCGCTCACCGAGTTGGATGCCATGATCACGCAGCTTCTCAATTACAAGGACACGATCTGCCGCTGCATGGAGGTCATGTCTGCCTCCCGCCAGCAGGAAGCGCAGAAGCCCACGCCTGCAGCTCCGGCAAAGCCCGGAACGCCCGCGCCGAAGCCTCCGAAGATCACGACCATGCGCCGGTATGACCTCTGCTCGGTCAAGCGGCTGCAAAGTAAAGAAGATATTGATAAGTATGTCGAGGCGATTCGCGAAAAGCTCATGAAGACACTCGAAAGCTGCGACGGTGTGCAGATCAACTAAAGGAGGTTGCAGTATGAACAGAGAAGATTTCCTGCGCGACTGCTGGGCATATTACATGATGCTCGAAGAAAAGTTTATCAATACGCTCGACTTTGTTGCCTTATCCACGGACAATGAAGCGGCATACTCAAATGAATATGCCGGTTTAATCCAGATGATCGGTGCGGAAATGGACTCTTTTTTCAAAGAATACTGCGGATTTGCTCTGACAGACAACAAGAACATTTCCCACTATTATCCCGTCGTAACAGCCAATTTTCCAGATGTTACAAATCAAGAAGTTCACATCCGTATGGCTGACATGACGATCAAGCCCTTTGATGGCTGGAATGAACAGCAACCAAAGCGATCCCTTTTTTGGTGGGAAGCATTTGACAATATCAAGCACAGCCGAATAGTAAATAAAAAGGATGGGTGTCAGAAAACAACTCTGTATGCGCTCGCAGCTTTATATCTTCTTGAGATGAAATACTTGCAAAAAATTACTGACGGAACTCAAGAGCCGGACATTCCTAATGAAAAATCGAAGATTTTCAGCCTGCCAAACTGGACATTTAACTTTTTATCAGCAGAAGATGTCGTTATGCCACTTCACAATAGCGCAGTTGTACTTGACGGCGGAAATGCTTCGAGTTAAATAATTTTTGGGTTAAGAGGATAAAGATATGAACAAGAATGCAATTCAAAAATTTGCAATCTGGGCAAGGAAGGAACTGATTACTCAGGTTTCTCAACGTGCCTATCAATATGGAATTGACGAGTCCGGCTTCGGTGACGCTCCCGCGGACACCCTGAATGGGCGACTACTGACGGCAGAGGAAAAGTCCCAGCGACAGGATCTCATCAAGCAAATCAAGGAAAAAGGCTATAAGCAGATCATGGAAGAGGTTGCCTACACTTGGTTCAACCGCTTCATCGCCCTGCGCTTTATGGAGGTCAATAACTATCTGCCCTCCCATATCCGCGTGTTCTCGGACGCATCCGGCGCATTCAAGCCGGAGATCCTGAACGACGTGCTGCACCTTGATCTGCCGGGACTGGACAGTGGCAAGGTGGCTGAGTATATCGAGAGAAACGAAACTGAAGCCCTCTACCGCTATCTGCTGCTGACGCAGTGCAACGCGCTGAACAGTGCGCTTCCCGTCATGTTCGAGCGGATGGGCGGTTACACGGAAATGCTGCTGCCCAACAACATTCTCCGTCAGGACAGCGTTCTTGGTCACATGGTCTCCGACATTCCCGAAGAGGACTGGCAGGATGCTGTCCAAATCATCGGCTGGCTGTATCAGTATTACAACACCGAGCTGAAAGATGACACCTTTGCCCAACTCAAGAAGAACGTCAAGATTACGAAGGAGCGTATCCCCGCTGCGACGCAGCTTTTTACGCCGGACTGGATCGTCCGTTATATGGTAGAAAATAGTCTAGGCAGAATATACATAGATAAGTGTAAAAACGAAGGTGTCTTTGCTGACGGTCGTGGTTTGGATGAAATGACTTGGCACGAAGTAGAACTAAAAAGGATTGCAAATGAGAAATACATTGCGGATCAGATGGGCTGGAAATATTATATACCGGAGGCAGAACAGACACCAGAAGTATGCCAACAGATAGATGAAATCGAAAAGGAGTACTGCCAACTAAAGCCGGAAGAGATCAGGGTTATCGACCCCTGCATGGGCAGCGGTCATATCCTTGTCTATGCTTTCGATGTGCTGATGCAGATTTATACCTCCGCCGGTTGGGATCAGCGCGGGGCGGCGCAGAGCATCCTCAAGAATAACCTCTTTGGGTTAGACATCGATGACCGTGCGGCGCAGCTTGCCTATTTTGCGGTCATGATGAAAGCGCGGCAGTATGACCGCCGCTTGCTCACACGCGGGATTCAGCCGAATATCTACTCTATCCGCGAGAGTAACGGTATTCACGCAATGACCATCGAGTATTTCCACAAGAACGATCCGAAGCTGAAAACCGACATTGAGAACATCATCACCGAAATGTGGGACGCCAAAGAGTACGGCTCTATCCTGAATATCACGCCCGTAGACTTTGCCGGACTGTACGTCCGGTTTGATGAAATCTGCAATGACATCAACATGATGCGGATGTCGGCGTTGGAAGAACTGCTACCACTGGTCAAGTGCGCCGAATTGCTTATGCAGAAATACGATGTAGTGGTAACGAATCCGCCGTATATGGGCAGTTCTGGCATGACAAGCAAACTATCGGATTTTGTAAAGAAGAACTATCCCGACACAAAATCTGACATGAGTACTGTGTGCATGGAGCGCACACTTCAAATGTGTGATAATCGTGGCTATATGAGCATGATAAATATTCCAGTGTGGATGTTTTTGACTTCATATGAAAAACTGCGCGAGCGCATTCTGCGAGACAATACGATTTCAAGTATGGTACATCCGGGAAGGGGCATATTTGGTTCGGATTTTGGTACGACTGCCTTTGTTATTAAAAAGAGAAGAATAGTAGATTATATAGGGACATATCGAAGACTATTTGACAAACAGGGAGATGTCGAAAGTGTAGATGCTCGCGAAAAAGCGTTCTTGATTGGTAAGGGGCACTTTGAGTCATCACAAGAGCCATTTGCAAAAATTCCTGGTTCTCCGATTGCGTATTGGGTAAGCCAGAATTTTATATCAATATTTAAAAAAGGAAAACTAATTGGTAATCTATTTCCCGTAAAAAAGTGAATGGATACATCTGATAACGACAGATTTCTTCGTTTCTGGCAAGAGGTATCTGCAACAAAATTTTCGTTTGGCGAAGTGCCTAAAGGTACCAAGTGGTATCCTTATGATAAGGGCGGGAACTACCGAAGATGGTATGGTAATAAAGAATATGTAGTCAATTACGAGAATGAAGGATCGGCTTTGGAATGTTCGTCAGCAAATCTAAGAAGCCGTCATCTGTATTTCAAGCCTCATATTACATGGAGCGCGCTCACTGCTGCGAATACCAGTTTTAGACTAAGCGATTATAAGTCATTATTTGATTCTGCAGGTTCGTCGATGTTTCCTAGCGAAGAGCAAATGATGTATGTGCTTGCTTTGATGAATACAAAAGTCTTTGATTGTGTAATGGGCGTAATAAACCCTACGATAAATTACGGCGCAGGTTCAATGGCACTTATGCCGTTGGTATATGAGCCGTCTGAGCAAATTACAACGACTGCTTACAACAATGTTGATATTGTTAAGCGCGATTGGGATTCCTATGAGACTTCATGGGATTTTAATCGGAGTCCGCTGGTGTGAGGTAGCACATGGATATTGAAGCAATCTATGACAGCATTGATAAGAGTTTGCTAGATCGGCATTGGGGAATAAGGGCAAAGGGAAATAGCCCAGGAACCCATCCAAGATACTATGTAATGGACTATCGGGGACTTGCTCTTGCAACAGGTATCATCCGGTATGCCTATCATACAAATGCGCCAGATGCTCGGATTTTTTACCGGGGACAGCAAAAGGATTGGGAGATCAGGGCAAGCTTATATAGAAACTGCCGCAATCGAAGCGATCTTGAGCAAGTTGATTTATGGCTCAAAAATGCACTTGAAAGCATAATGCCCGTTTTTGACCCCATTGGAACAGATGATGAACGCGAAGCCTTGGCACAACACTACGGACTTAAAACACGATTCCTCGATGTCGTTGATAATGTCCAGTCTGCACTCTGGTTTGCCTATGATCACATAGAAAAAGATGACCCGCATTATGACGATAGCGTTGGATATGTTCAAACCATTGCAATCCCAAATGCGGATGTCACCGTGATTGATCTCCGGAATAAGCCGTCCGAGTGGCTTAGACCTCATGTCCAACAGGGATTTGCAATTAAACGGAATATTCCAAATGCGGAACTCGGAAGCTTTTCAAGATACTTAGTCGCAACTTTTATTATACCACGGGAGAATCTTCGCCTTTGGAGCAATTATGACAGCTTGCCGCACGAATACTTTTATCCGAGTGAAGCTGTTGATACTGGAAAGCGCTATTGGCAAAAAGCACAAGCGAAGTTAAAAGAAGACGGGATTGCAGCGACTCCTCCAAAATAAAGAGAACCGCTCCGTGTGTAATGAACGAAAAGGAGAAACGCTATGCCATATTTAGAAACTGTACAAGAGCTTCTGGAAGCCAAAGAGGGCGAACACGTCCAATTCAAGGAAGCAAAAAATCGGTTCGACTTTGGAGAGGCGGCGAAGTGCTGCTGTGCTTTGGCGAACAATGGCGGCGGTAAGTTGGTGTTTGGCATCACGGACAAGAGACCCCGCAGCGTGGTCGGAAGCGCAGCTTTTGACCAGCCGGAGCGTACCCGTATGGGGTTGATTGAGAAGCTGCGGATCAACATTGATTTTCAGCTTTTCAACTACGAAGGAAAGCGGGTTCTGGTCTTCGACGTGAAGAGTCGCCCAATCGGTTTGCCGGTGCAATACGATGGCGTAGCGTGGATTTACGAGGGCGATACCCTCAAGCCCATGCCGGAGGATATGCGCCGCAACATCTATGAAGAGACCGGCGGCGATTTCTCAGTGACGATCTGCGCCGGGGCAACGATCGATGATTTGGACGAGACTGCCATTGAAAACTTCCGGGGCAAGTGGATTGAAAAGAGCGGCAAAAAGCAGCTTGCCACGCTGTCAAAGGAACAGCTTCTCCATGACTGCGGCGCGATCACGGACGAAGGCGTAACGTATGCAGCTCTGATCTTGTTCGGCAAGAACGCGGCGATCATCAAGTATCTGCCGCAAGCGGAGATCATTTTTGAGTATCGTTCTTCCGAAGCGTCGGGTCCTGCCAATCAGCGAGAAGAGTTTAAGGTCGGCTTCTTCGCCTGTTATGACCGCGTGTGGGAGCTTGTCAATCTGCGGAACGACAAGCAGCACTATCAGGAAGGCTTTTTCGTATTTGACATTGCAACCTTCAATGAGCGCGTTGTCCGAGAAGCGATCCTGAACGCGGTGAGCCACAGAAACTATCAGTTTGGCGGCAGCATCTTTGTCCGCCAGTTCCGCGACAGATTGGTTGTCGAAAGCCCCGGAGGACTTCCTTTCGGCATTACACTCGACAACATACTGGATCGCCAGCTCCCGCGCAACCGCCGTATTGCGGAGATTCTTTCCCTTTGCGGCATGGTGGAGCGTTCCGGTCAGGGCATGAACCTGATGTTTGAGCTGAGTGTGCAGGAGGCAAAGCCGCTTCCCGACTTCACAGGCACGGATGACTTCTTCGTCAGCGTTACGCTGAACGGACTGATCATCGACAAAGCGATGCTTTCCGTTATCAATCGGATCAGCGAAAGGGGCGCAGAGCTACTATCCACCGAGGATTTTCTTGTGATTGATGCTCTGTACCACGAAAGACCGCTGAACGAGAAGATGCTGTCTCGCCTGAACCGGCTGATCGAGCTGGGCATTGTTGAGCATATCGGTCGCAAGAAGTATGTTCTTGCCAGAAGCCTCTATGCAGCGACGGGCAAAACCGGTGTGCATACAAGGCACGTCGGATTGGATCGAGATACCAACAAGGAGTTGCTGCTAAAGCACATCCGCCAGAACAACGAAGTTGGTACTCCGTTCAAAGAATTGCAGCAAGTTTTGCCGGGTCTCAATCGCAATCAGATTCAAGTGCTGATGCGGGAACTCAAGGAGGACGGAAAAGTGGTCTGCAAAGGCAAAACCAGTGCTGCGAGATGGTTTATTATCAAGTGATTCACCGTCGATTTCAAATGCGTTTTTGCGTTCAACTTGCGACTAACTTAAAACTAACTTGCGACCAACTTGCGACTTAATCAGCAAGGTATTTACCGAACTGTTGGAGGGATAATTGATATGGGAAGACTGATTTCCGAGAAATATGCTGCTTGGCAAGCCGAGTGTGAAGCACGCTTTCAGCAGCTCAAAAAGAACGAAGAAGAACTTAACCATATTTTCATTGACATTTACGGGTTGCAGGACGAATTGACGCCGGATGTGGCGGATAAGGATGTGACCGTGCATCGCGTGTTCACTAGCCGTGACGATGTGCCGGAGTCTATGAAGGGCAGCAACTATGTCCGCACCATGCACGACGAGATCGTCTCCCTCATCTCCTATGCCGTGGGCTGTATGTTCGGACGGTATTCTCTGGACGTAGACGGACTTGCCTATGCGGGCGGCGAATGGGATGCCAGCAAGTACAAGACCATCAGTCCGGATAACGACAATATCATTCCCATCTGCGATGATGAGTATTTTGACGATGACATTACCGGACGTTTCGTGGAGTTTGTCCGCAAGGTCTATGGCGATGATACGCTGGAAGAAAACCTCAAGTTTGTTGCCGATGCGCTCGGCGGCAAGGGTACGCCCCGCGAGGTGATCCGCAGCTACTTCCTGAACGACTTCTACGCCGACCACCTGAAAACCTATCAGAAGCGTCCGATCTACTGGCTCTTTGACAGCGGCAAGAAGAACGGCTTCAAGGCGCTGTGCTATATGCACCGCTATCAGCGCGATCTTCTCGCCCGTCTGCGCACCGACTATGTGCATGAGCAGCAGGAGCGTTACCGCACCCAACTTGCCCAGCTCGGTGACGCCATTGATCGTGCCAGCGCATCCGAGCGCGTGAAGCTGACCAAACAGCAGAAGAAGTTCCAAGATCAAGCGACCGAGCTGCAAAAATACGAAGAAAAGGTTCACCACCTTGCCGACCAGAACATCGAGATCGACTTGGATGATGGCGTAAAGCATAACTACGAACAGTTTGCCGACGTGTTGGCGAAGATTAAGTGAGGCGGTTGAGCATGGTCAAGAGCGAATTAGATATGCTGCAATCCTTCATTGATGAACTTTCCAGCGCACTTTCTGCGTCTCCGCAGGACGAGGAATGCTTGTATGATATACTCAATCGAGCGAACGCATTATATGGTGATTATGTGCCTGAAATCGCAGAGCAGCGAGAAGAAATCATGCAGTTTCACGGGCTGCTGTCTCGAAACTGCAACGCAATTCTCGCACTGCTCAAACGAGAACTCATAAAGCAGACAGATAACTTTGAAGCTGGCATTATGCCGCTGACCTATTCCCAGCTCTCTGTCTGTCCAGCAGCACAGACGGTGTATAAAAGCGGCATCACAAAATATGCTGAAAAGAAGTTCGACAGAAATGTGCTGGATGACATGAGGCTTTCGTTAGAGCTTCTGGTGAAACAGATTCTCGGCAATGGGAAAAGTCTTGAAAACCAGACATCAGAATTAGGGACGAAACTCAGCGGCTATCACACGGAGCTTAGGAACCTCGTGATAAAAACCGTCGATTATCTTTGCAAGTATCAAAATCAGTATGTGAAGCATAACGACGCGGTGAATCCAGAGGAAATTGACTACATAATTGAGCAAACAAGCGCAACGATCAATTTCCTTATCAAAGTCAAGTAAAGGAGTAGTGGAAAAATGTTTGGGAACGGTATGCAGAAAAACAAACTCCCTTTGATTATCGTCTGCGACGATAAGGATATGTTGTTCCTGCAAGCAGCAAAAACACCCGTGCATTCGTGATCATCTCGGACGCGCTTCGCTATGAAGTTGCCTCCGAGCTTTCCGAGCGCATTGTCCGTACCACAAAGGGAACTGCCGAATTGGAGTCGATGCAGGCAATCTTCCCATCCATCACGAAGTTTGGTATGGCAGCCCTTCTTCCGGGGAAAAGCATTTCTGTGAACGACAGTATGGATGTCCTTATTGACGGAAATCCCACTCGTTCCACTGTGGAGCGAAACGCGATCTTGAATGCGACGCTGAAAGCCAGCGTTGCCATTCAGTACAATGATCTTCTGAACATGAAGAAGGATGAGCGGCGGGAGTTGGTTGCCGGAAAAGATGTAATCTACATCTACCACAACTCCATCGACGCCATCGGAGACAAAGCACCTATAGAGTCCAAAGTCTTTGACGCCTGTGAAACGGCAATTCAGGAGATTTCCGGTATATTGCGTATCATCGTGAATGAATTGAGCGGAACGAATATTTTCATTACGGCGGATCATGGTTTCCTCTACACCTATAAGCCGCTGAGTGAGAGTGACAAGATCGATCGAAAAGCCTTCTCCGGAAACGTGTATGAGCTTGGACGGCGTTATGCGCTGACCGCTCCTGACACAACCGCTGATTTCCTTCTTCCTGTCAATCTGGAACGCGAACTGGACGGGACGCCCATCAAGGGCTATGCCCCGCAGGACACCATCCGCATGAAAGTTCAGGGCGGTGAGAACTATGTCCACGGCGGTATCAGTTTGCAGGAACTTGTTGTGCCTGTGATCGCCTTCAAGAACCTCCGCACGAGCAACAAGAATTACGTTGAGGTTAAGAACGCAGAGCTGAAACTTCTGAGCGAAAGCCGCAAGATTTCCAACCTGATCTTCTCGTTAGAGTTCCACCAGCGTCAGCCCGTGGGCGATAAAATCCAGCCCTGCACCTACTCCATCTACATGACGGACGATGAAGGTGTGGTGATCAGCGACCGGCAGACGGTCATTGCAGATAAGACCAGCGACAACGCGGCGGATCGCGTATTCCGCGTTCGGTTTAACCTGAAAGCTAGAACATATGATAAGAAGAAAATCTATCGCCTAGTAATCGCAAATGACATTGATGTGGAGGAGACTGAGTTCCACATCGACATCGCGTTTGCGGACGATTTCGGATTTGACCTGTGAGCTGATCAAAGCATGTGTCTATTGTTCACTTGTCGATACCAAAAGCATCAGCTTCACAAGAACTCGAATATTCATAAGCGGTACAAAAGCTTGCAAAAGGGTCACAGGGACTTTCCTGAAAACCGCCGTTCGTGGTATCACAACGGCGATGCTTGCTGGTACACCGCATAACATCCCCTGCACGATTAAATCACCAACCGCCCAAACAGCAAAATTTAAACAACCACTGCAACACACTCTCTTTTTCGGGTAGTACAGGAAGTAACAGGGGGTGAGGTGTGGAGAGGGGGAGTGAGCTTTTGCAGCCATTTCACTCCTGCAAAAGGGCAGAATTTCCCTAAGGCGTCCCGTTATCTTTTTTGATTGTGTCAATACAGCGAATATCGGTTACAAAATTCAAGTGCCCGGAACACCGAATTCATACCCAAAATATAAAAACAGCGTTTCTATTCTTTCTTTTCAGAAGGTCAGAAACGCTGTTTTTATAATGTGCTAATTTGCTGTTTTCTGCTGCCAAATGGGTTCTTATCTGCAGAATTTTGAAGGCGTATCATAAACAAATTAAAATGCGTTGGACTCTGTTTTTTAATATCAAATCTACGCCTATTTCTACGCCCAAATGATATGAAATTGTATGGCTCTACATGGAGCTTTATGCTTGCATAATTTTAGAAAACGCAGTAATCATGCGGGTTTACGGATTTATATGAAAGTATATGGATATATGAAAAAGGTCGGTCTGCGACGATACCTAATTTCATCTATAAAACCATCTTTCTTTGAATGTAGTCATAACGTAAACTCATACATAATCAGTATAGCATATTCCCCCTGCGCCTGCAAGAAAATTCTGTGATTTACATGGGAAAGTTTTTTAAAATCTGTTGTGGATAAAATCACCATATCACGCTCATGCAGTAGAAAGCAAAAGAAAATCATGTTACTTCAAGACGAACTGTTTTTATAGAATGAATAAAATTATATCAACAAAAGCCTAGATACCATTGACAAATACCTTGCTAATCAGTATCCTTAAAACAAGAGTTATCGTATATTAAACCGACACTTTACAGTTTGGAGTGAAGATCGATGAAACGGATTTTGTCCATGGAATTAAAAAAAGCGTTTTGGAACAAGAAATTTTTATTTTCTTTATCAGTCGCTCTTTTTTTGTCTTTATTAAGCGGCTTTTTACAAGTCCGGGGATACATCATCAGAACAAGGTTTCTGAATACACCGGCATACCAAAATGTTGCTGACTGGGGAAAAGACTACCACCTCAGCGCCGAGACCATGGCAGATTTCTGGATTGGCATGGATTTTTCAACTTGGTGC
>OLOA01002994.1_pt1 | contig 14420 bp, 9 predicted proteins | sample 1672201 | NCBI WGS metagenome assembly OLOA01 (sample SAMEA3136658, study PRJEB25190) | human gut metagenome
TCATCAACAAAGACAATTTCATAATCAACACCCTTCAAAGCAACATCAATCTGTGCTACAAGATTTCTGATATTCTTGCTTTCATTAAATGTTGGTATTACTACTGATAACATTATTATACTCTCCTTTAAAAAGAATTCTCTCGTCATTATACATCAATATACGACAAAGTAAAACATTTTTTTATACTCTGGTAACAACCATGGTTGCCTGTCCCTTAACTATTATTGAACGAAGGCCTGCACTTACAAAGAAACTGTCGCCTGCTTTAAACTCCATAGTCTTTTCATAATCATCAGTTTCAATAGTTCCTGAACCGTTAATGAAAAGCACAGAAACAAATGATGCCTCATCAACAGTAATCTTTGCCTCGTCATTGACATCATACTTATATACTTCAAAGTATTTACACTGGACAAGTCTTTCTTCTGTGAAATGTTCATTTCTTGCAATAACAACCTCTGTCTTATTGTCCTTGATATATTTATGGTTATCAACAACATCAAGTGCTTTCTTGACATGAAGCTCTCTTGGATTACCGAACTTGTCCCTTCTGTCATAATCATACATACGGTAGGTACAGTTAGAATTCTGCTGTATCTCACATATGAATACACCTGCGCCTATTGCATGGATTGTTCCTGCCTTAACCATAACAACATCGCCAGCTTTAACCTCTATCTTATTAAGTATGTCTGTAATTGTATTATTATTAATTCTCTCAAGAATCTCTTCCTTAGATGCATCTCTTGAAAGCCCGCAGTACAGATATGATCCCGGTTCGCTGTCCACTACATACCACATCTCATTCTTTCCATATTCATTCTCGTTCTCAAGAGCATATTCATCATCAGGATGAATCTGTATAGAAAGTGCCTGCTTTGCATCTATGAATTTAATAAGGATAGGAAATCTGTCCTGTGCCTGACATTTCCAGCCTAATGCTTCTTTTCCTATAATATTAAGGTACTCGTTAAAGAGCATTCCCTTATATCTTCCTTCCGCTATACGGCTCTGACCATCTGGATGTGCTGAGAGCTCCCAGCTCTCACCTATGACATCGTAATCACATTTCTTGCCATATACATCACGAATCTTGGTTCCACCCCACAGATTATCCTTAAATGCCGGTTCAAGCTTCGCAATAGGACTCTTATCCAGTCTTACATAATTAGCAGATGCCTGTGGGTTATCCTGATTATATATCTTAACAAGATCCGAATCTGATATATTATCTCCAATACCAACCTCGATTACTACAACATTCTTATCTGTCTTATTAGCAATCCTGTGTTTCGTTCCCACTGGAATGAACACACTTTCATATTTGTTATAATCAGCAGTTTCATTACCAAGTGTAATTGTCGCAATACCTGCAACTATTGACCAGTGCTCAGTTCTCTTTTCATGCTGGTGAAGAGACATTGACATTCCTGGAAAAACAGTAAGCTTCCTAACTTTATATCCCTGTGAATAATTAAGTATCTCCTGTGTTCCCCATTCCTTATAAGTAGTCCTGTTATAATCGAAAAATGCTTCATAAGTATCAATATTATCTTTCATAATCTGCTTTATATTATCAGCAGACTTTTTAGAAGATACATATGTTGCATCATCTGTATTAACTACAACGATATCTTTAAGGTCATTGGCTACAACAAGCTGTCTTGATGCGTTATTTATAATATTGACGTTATCACAATCATTTTTTATTATACATTCAGACTTGATATCCTTGCCAAATTCTGCAAGATTGCTTGCATTACCAACATCCATCCATTCAAAATTCACTTCTACAACCTTAATAGAGCTGCATTTTTCAAGAAGAAGCGTCTCTATGCTTCCATGCGGTATAGACTGCATTACTGCCTCTGGAAATCGTACTGCACGTCTTATTGCAGGAACTTTTCTCTTGGCAGTTTTACATGTAGTATATAATTCTGGTGCAAGATGTCTTGCAGCATTAGTTATATCTCCTGCCCTGAATACTAATATTCCACTATTCCACAGATATCCTTCTTCATATCCATAACCAAGAAGTCCTTCTGTTTCATCTTCATCAAAATCCATTCTTGCAATAAACTGTTTTACATCTTCATGTTCTCTTAAGATATATCCATAAGATGATGACTCCTGCTTAGGCTTTACTCCTAATACAGCAAGATGTCCTGCCTTGGCGTAATCCTTTGCTGCAATAACAGCCTCTTTATAACCATCTCCATCTATAAGATTATCCGAATTAACAACCAGAACTAATTCTGATGGATTAGCAAACATTGTTCCCAACAGCACAGCAGCTCCTGTTCCCTTTGGTATTCCCTCAAGAATAACCCTGTACTTAAGACTCTGAAATGCCTTCATCTGTCCGTTAACAATATTCTTATAGCTCTCATTAGTAACTATTATAAATTCCTCACAGAAAGGCATATTCCTTACTACAGTTTCCTGTAATATGGAACGTCCCTCTTTAATATTCATAAACTGTTTTGGAAAATTCCTTCTGGATAATGGCCATAAACTATCACCACTACCTCCAGCCAATATTACACATTTCATAGCAATCCTTCCTTAATCCTGTTATGTACCTGTATTATTTACCCCTGACTTACTTAATTATTATTAATATTAACATCTGCCGCAGCTGCTGTATTATCGACAGCTTCTGTTGCCTTTGTTTCTTTTGTAGTTTCCTCTGTTACAGACTCTGTTTCCTTTGTTTCTTTTGTTGTAGTTTCCTTTGATACAGACTCTGTTTCCTTTGTTGTAGTTTCTATAGATTCGTTTGCCTTTGTTTCGTCTGCCTCTGTTGATGGCTTTGTCTCTTCCTCATCCTTTTCCTCTTCTCCGCCATTATTATCATCTATGCCACTTGCAGAATCTTCTACAGTCTCTTCCTCAGCTTCTTTTATAGTTGTTTTATTTGATCTCTTAGTATTTTCTTCTGCGGACTCATCAGCCTTAGTAGTCTCCTTTACAGCTTCATTATCAGCTGCTGTTGTATCATCTGCTTTCTTCGTAGCTTTAGCCTGAGTTACCTTTTCCTTAGATGTGGTTGTTTCAGCTGTTGTAACCCTTGTATTGTTTGAATTATTATTCTTCTTAGCAGTTGTTTTAGAATCACCTGATAATACAGCCGATAAAAATACACTTAAAACTATTGCAAATAATATAACGCCTCCAGCTACATAAACCACAATTCTTCTTGCAGCCTGCGATAATGACGGAAACAATTTCCCTACAACTCCTGCCAGCTTTCTCACAACAGGATTTGATGCATCTGCTCTTCTCATTGCAGCGCTACGATCCGCCTTTGTTCTTCTGAATGGATGTTCATCACTATCATCATCTATATCATCATCTTCAAAATATGACTTTTCATCATCTTCCGGCTCTGAGTCGTCGTCTGTTTCTTCAGGCTCATAATACAATGCATCAGGCTCGGCACCATCTTCCGTTTCATATCTGTCAGCCTCATACTCATCATCAGAGCCATTCTCTTCTTCATATTCTGATTCTTCTGTCTCAAGTTCAATACCAAGCATCTGTGCTTTTGTCTTAACAATTAATTCACATATAAATGCACTGTCTACATCAAGCAGTTCTTCTATTTCATCAACAGAATGCATTTCATATCCGTAAAGCTCAAGAAGGATTGTCTGTACTCTGGATAAACTTCTGATAGCTTCACTGGTATTATCATAATCTGCCGGATTTCTGAACATTTTAACATTATCTCTGATAATATTATATAATTCAGCATCTTCCTTAATCTTATTAAATTCATATTCTAATCCGGTCACATTAATTTTTATTGTATTCTTGTCAATCAGTCCAAACATAAATGCAGATACAAGTGTTGCTACCTGCCTGTGTATATTCTTACTAACATCAATTTTATCAATATTATTACATAAATAAATAAATGCCCTGCTAGTTACTTTCTTGCTATTATCTCCAAATACCGGGTATACAAGTGCATATACTTCCTTATAAAATTCCTTGCAGAATACTTCCTTATCCTGATTACCAGAAACAACATCTTTAATAAGCTTAACTAACTGTTCATCATTCTTACTCATATTACTCCTCATTTCTGCATATATTTATCCATTTAAATAAACACTTCGTATAATTATATCACTATGTTAAAGAATTGTCACCTTTTTAATATTTCCATGCACTCATATCTACATTTCCAGAAATGCCCGGTATAGAACCTGACTCTGTAAACTGCCACATCTGGTAGCTTCCACCATAAGTGCAGCTACTTCTATACTGTGCAAGCCATACAGTACTTCCAGAAACAAGCCCTCCTGCATTGATTCTGTTAGTCATCCAGTCTTTATTAGCATATACCATTGCCGAATACCCGGCACCCCTTATCGTCTGTACAAATGCATTAATAACAGCCGTTCTTTCCGCAACCGATATTTTATCTCCTCTTCCTTTTCCATTTCCTGCACTCTCTACATCTATTGCCAACGGAAGAGATACATTATACCCACTACATGCAGATATAATAAAACTTGCCTCTTCAACAGCTTCATTAGTATTAACCGCCTGAGTAACAATATAGGCTCCAACTTTGACACCTGCTGCTATTGCATTCCTCATGTTTGTATCAAATCGTTTATCCTTTACCAGTCTTGCTGTCTCATATCCCCTGTAGCCTACACGTATAATTGCATAGTCAATTCCTGCCGCCTTAACGCGATTCCAGTCAATATCTCCGTTATAAGTAGATACATCTATTACCAGATGTGAGCCAAGCGAACCGTCTCCATTAAAATAATATTGTAGTCCGTCAATCTGATTCCACCCAGTAACAGCCTGCGAATTTCTGAAATAATATGTTTTCCCCTGTATATTCTGCCATCCATCAGCATATACAGTCTCTGTCTCAGCTTCTAATGAAAGAAGAACATAATTTTTTCTGGCTGTCGTACTCTGATTATCAGATGGTTTAGTATTTTCTCCCTTAGAAGTTTCTTCTGTTTTAGAAGTTTCTTCTGATTTAGTACTCTCACCTGTTGTCTTTGTTTCACTCTGTGTTTCTTTAGTTCCTGCTGCAGTTTCCTTAAGATTATCTGCAAATACTGTTGTATTATTAGTCATCTCAACATTTTCAGTGCTAATATTTCGCTCAGGTACAAGGAATTTTGTTACAACATCTGCCTGTCCTCCTGTTATCTGAATCTTTCCTGTTTCATATATGTATCCTGAATATGCAGACACACTATGATCATCTATTAAAACAGAGCCAGCTGTATATCTGGCAGCTTCATCGTCCGTAAGCTGCATTGTACTTCTGCCTGTTATCTTATAGATTATATTGTCACCCGATTTCTTCAAAGCAGTAACATTGACTTCTCCTGCTGAAGCTGTTGTTTCAGGTACAGAAACTGCAGGTGAAGAATTAGAACGGTTCTTTGACGGATCCTCTTTCTGTGTAGCAGCTGAATCTGCCACAACCTTTTCCATAATGTCATCCATTACTGCAAATGTCTCAACTGTCGCCTCTGCTGCTTCCGGAGTCTTATACCCTTCCTCAGCCTGCACTACCAAAGTGTATGTTCCCGTTTCAAGATCCGGCATAAGAACTGTACCATCCTTATCATCATCTTCATAAACTTCCTTATCAACATCCTCAACATTCTGTCCTGCATATGCAGCCTTTAGTTTCTCAATCTGTTCTTCATTATCTTCTTTACTTCCACTTAAAAGGTTAAATACAAGCTCATGTCCTGAAAGAATCTCTCCATCTTCACCATACACACTTGCAGTAATAGTATTTTCATCTGCTACCGCCTCCAGATAAAGTGACAAAACTGGTGCTTTCATTTCTTCTGCTGTTTCCATCTGTGTTGACGTATCTTCTATTGCTGCTGCAACATCAGTACTTTTCTGCTTCCCAATACGACTGACAACTGACACCGTAATAACTATTCCGGCAACTGCCACAACAACAGCACCACTACTTACAGCTGTTATAATAACATGCTTCTTTACCCTGAAAAAATCCCGTAACCACATCTTTGCCGTCTGTATAAAAGAAAGTTCTGTAACCTCTAATACCTCATACTCGCTATCCTGTGAAGCAGCTTCCTGTTCACTTATTGTATCTTTCTTAAGTAATTTCTTTAATGAAAACATTTTTTCTCCATTTTAAAAGTTGTATAATCTCAATAACGGCGCTACATTTTATATGATAGCGCCGTTTGTAACCTGTTGTTATTATTTATTGTTAATTACCGTCTCTTCTGTTGTCTCCTGCTTCTTAGCTGCAACAGATAACTTTCTGGTTTCTGTCTGGCTCTCAGTCTCTGTTTCCTTCTGAGTTTCTTTTTCTGTTTCTGTTTCCTTTGCTATAACTGTCATTACAGCAGTCTGTTTTACAGTTCCATCCTTTGGCACATCAAAGTAATATACAACAGAATAAGTATAATTCTTTACATCGTACACATTTACAAGTGCCTGCTCCGGTGACATAGTTGTTTCCTCACCAGTTGCAATATTTCTTCTGATAACCTCATATCGTGTAAGTGTTGCATTCTCAGATAAACTGTTAGTTCCAGATACACCATTTATAAAGCTGAAGCCTGCTGGAAGTCTGCCTGAATCATCTGCCTGTACATTAATATCCGGTGTTACAAGTTTTGCTGTAACATCAACGATATTAAGGACTGCATCCTTTGTTATATTACCAGATTTCGGATCTTTAAATGAATATCTGACTGTATATCTGCCTGGCTGTGATAATGCATCTTCTTCATCAACTGAATTTCCTGAAGAATCAATTATATCGTAATCTACATCCACCTCATAGCCTATTGAATTAACTCCTTTAACTCCTGACATGAAATCCACACCCTCATTGAGCTTTCCTGAATCATGTCCCAGATATCTTGTTATGTTAGTATTAGTTACTGTCAATGCAGCATCCTGTGCACCATTAACTTTATAGTTGGCATATCCGAAAAATGCAATGTTCATATCAACATATCCATCAATACCATCAACAGTGTCTGTTACACCATACTGCCACATATCATAATGCCATTTAAAGCTTGCAAGGTCATCACCATATGCCCAGCGTGTTGATGTATAATAATATTCACTCCAGTAGCATGCCATCCATACCTTAAACTTTCCTGCAAGTTTCTCTCCATCAAAATTATCATACCATCTGTTTCTGTTAGAATATACCATTGGCTGATATCCATAACTCTTTACAACATTACAGAATGTCTCACACGCCTGTGTAACCTGATCATAATCGCCTGTTTTAAGTTCCCAGTCAAATGCAACCGGATATGTAATCTGATAGTCTTTTATAAGATTAATACAAAAGCTTGCTTCATCGTATGCAGTCTTTGCATCTGTTGCACCCGAATAAAAATATATTCCTACCTGGATACCGTTAGCTAATGCCCCCTGAATATTCTGCTTGAATTTTCTATCTTCGTATAAACCATCATCTCCGCCACCACATTTAATCATTGCAAATGTAATTCCATCGGCAGCAACCTTTGACCAGTCTATATCTCCCTGCCATCTTGATACATCTATACCATACACAAGCTGATTAACTTCATATATCTGATCAGAACTTGATGTTTCCTCAGTTCCTGAATCTGAAACCTCTGCATCCTCTCTTGATGGCTCTGATGAATTATCTTCAACTACCTCAAGCTCTTCTATATCCTTTACTGCAACAGGACCAGCACCACTGTCTGCAACAGCTTCAATTATCTGATTAAGTTCCTCACTTGTTGTATCATCACTTGAAAGTGCTTCCTCCATGAGACTTTCAAGCTCTTCTACTGATGAGCTCTCTTCTTCAGCTGTTTCTTCCTGAGTTTCTGCAAGAATCTTATTAAGTTTATCAAGTCTTTCTGATTCAGTTTCAGTTTCAGTCTCAGACTCATGCTCAGTTTCCTGTGCCTGCACAACATTTTTAGTGTTATTATGTTTAACATACTCAACACCTGTAACTGTTGCCGCAGTTCCCGACACCGCAACTGCACCTGTAATAATACAAATCTTGGCATGTGCCACAAATACTGACTTCCATACTACTGCTAACTTACCTGCTAAACCTTCAATAAATCCTTTCATTCTTAATCGTATCTCCTAATTCTCCTAAACCACATGTATTTTAATCATAATAATGCTTAAAGTACACTCTTCCAAATATTGCCCATGTATCAATAAATGCCTGCCATATATCTTTCATACCTATTCGTCGGCTATCCGAATCCCTGACATATACAACTTCAACAGGCATCTGTGCAATTGTAAAACCTCTTCTGTGTATAGCAACCAGAAGCTCTATATCATAGGCAAATCCTGATGTCCTGACAAGATGTGCCACCGGCTTGATTGCCTCCACTCGGAATACCTTAAGCCCTGTCTGTGTATCCCTGACATTAAGATGAAACATCACAAGCAACATTATGTAATAACCCATGCTTATAACCTTTCTCTTAAACGGATAATCCAGCTTGGAATCCTTATGGAACTTGCATCCAATTACAACATCTTTATTATCGTCAAGCATTTTTTGAAGATAACCTTCAAGCTGTGATGGATTCAATTCGAGATCTGCATCAACAAATGCAACGTACTTTCCTTCCACCTGTGAAACACCGGCAATTATAGCATTACCTTTGCCTCTGTTCTTGGTAGAACTTATCATACGCACTCTGTCGTCCTCTTTAACTGCTTTTTCAATTTCAGATTTCGTATTGTCCCTACTGCCATCATTAACCACAACTATCTCTAATTCTGGAACAAACTTTTCAACAATTCTGAGTGTTTCTTTAATACTGTTATATATAAGCTTTTCCTCATTATAAGCTGGCATAACTATTGACAGCATCCCATCCAGATTAACCATTAAAATTCCCCTCTCCTGTTTGCACATTTATTAATATTACAATGCTATGCAGACTTTTTCAAGTATAGACGCGCAATTAACGCAGATAATATTAGCAGATTCTAAAATATAATTGAGGAGAACTGATATGAATAATGCAGAAAATCTTCCAACAGATAACAATAATAAATCTATTGTAAAAGGGCACACAATGTACAACTGGGAAACACATGATGACCAGGATAAAGTTGTTCACGACAGTATCAACGCAATCAACAGAAAAAAGGAACATATGACTGACGAACAGTTAAGAAAAGCATATACCGAATTACAGACAGGACTTGGTCCTGATATATACAGTCAGTTATGTGACCGCAAGGCAAGTGGTAATTTTCAGGGGTGACTCATTATGAGCCACCCCTCATCACTTACAGTTAAATGTTTTTTGATGCACAGTCAAGAGCTGCTGCCACAACAGCGTCCATATCATAATATTTGTACTCGCCAAGTCGTCCGCCGAATATAACCTTACTCTCAGCGTCAGCAAGCTCCTTATACTTTGCATAGAGAGCACCGTTCTTCTCATCATTTACAGGATAATATGGCTCATCACCCGGCTTCCACTCAGAACTGTACTCACGGCTGATAACAGTCTTAGGAAGGTCATTGCCATTCTCGTCCTTGCCGAACTCAAACCATTTGTGCTCAATAATTCTTGTCCATGGAGTCTTGGCATCAGTGTAATTAACTGCTGCATTGCCCTGATAATTAGGAATATCCAAAGTCTCTGTCTCAAATCTTACTGAACGGTATTCAAGATTGCCGAGCTTATAATCAAAGTACGCATCAATCGCACCTGTATATACAACCTTTGCAGCCTCATTATCAAGTGTCGCCTTAGCATCAGCGGAAGCAAGGTAATCAACTCCAAGTCTTACCTCAATGCTTCCAGAAAGCTCGCTGTCATCAAGCATATTGGCAACCATCTTGGTATATCCGCCCTCAGGAATTCCCTGATAAAGTGCATTAAAGTAATTATTATCAAATGTAAGTCTTACAGGAAGTCTCTTGATAATGAATGATGGAAGCTCGTTGCATGGTCTGCCCCACTGCTTCTGTGTATATCCCTTAATCAGCTTTTCGTATATATCGGTTCCAACAAGGCTTATAGCCTGCTCCTCAAGATTCTTAGGCTCTGTTATTCCAGCTTCCTTTCTTTGCTGCTCAATTCTGTCCGCAGCCTCCTGTGGTGTCACAACGCCCCACATCTTATTGAAGGTATACATGTTGAATGGCAGTGAATACAGCTCACCCTTGTAATTGGCAACAGGTGAATTAGTAAATCTGTTAAATGTAGTAAACTGTGAAAGATATTCCCATACCTTCTTGTTATTAGTATGAAATATGTGTGCGCCATACACATGCACATTAATTCCTTCCATCTTCTCTGTATACACATTACCGGCAATATTATTTCTCTTATCTATTACAAGAACCTTCTTTCCTGCCTTTGCAGCCTCATGTGCAAATACTGAACCGAAAAGTCCTGCTCCAACTATTAAATAATCATACATAATCCTGTTCCTTTTCTATCTTAAATAATGGGATGATGCCCACGCACCATCCCATTAATTATACTTATTATATTACATTAATTCAACATAAGAAGTAATTAATAATAATCAATATCAGATATATAATCTTCTGTCCTTGTATAACCATCTAACTGTATAATAGCGTCTGCCAGAACAGATTCACCATTGTCAGGATTATACTTTTCATAATTCAATACAATACAAGGATAATCTGCATTTATATTTTTATTAAAATTCTTCTTGTCAAGGGACTCTATAAGTCCATTTAATACTTTTTGTGCTCTTTCTTCATCTTTTCTTACATACGAATCCAGATCAATATATGTTCTGGTATCATTATATACAAGAACTGCTGAAAGCGTTTCATATCCACTGGTATATTTATCCCATGTTCTGGAACTGTCATTTAAATACTGCTTTAAAATATCGCTCATTGTCCCAAGCTCTTTTTCATTATTCCTAATGGCATATTCATTCCGTATACTAATATACTTATTATAAGATTGTGGCATATTCTTACTGATTGGAAGAACCATATCATAAGTAACGCCATTTTTTGAAAACTGTACTGACATCAAGAATGTATCAGCATCTGAAGTAACTATCTGATACCATTTCTCAAAACCAATCTGTTTAATTTCACTTGTAATTGTTTCATATATATCCTTACAGTCAGAATCCTCCATATTACCTGTTATATTATTAACAGAAATCTTGTCACTATCCGGAAGGTCCATATATGCCTTAACAAAATTCTCGTCCTTCTTTAACAGGCTTGCAAGTTTATTGGCATCACTGTATGTAAGCTGAATCCTTCTGTAATGTGTAACACCGTTCTGTCTGAAACCAACCTTATAATTAGTCACTGTACCTCTGCCGTTATAAATATAATTATGAACACCATTTGATATACATTTATCTTTATATGCATCAAATTTCTCTGATACATATTTCAGAATCTCTTCATCTGTAAACTGAACCTTCGATGATATAGAACTGAAATATCCGTTATCTGAAGCATAGTACATATCCATTGGCTGGATTGATACATACGCAAGTTTTGAAGCATCCGGTTCGTATGATGCCTCATATTTGCCAAATGAATTAGCTCCTGTTCCAATTACCACTGCAAGAACATATCCAAGAAGAATTGATGGAATACACTGCTTTATAACATTCATCTTCTTACTTACTATACATTCATAAACAAACACAACCAATGCACTTACAATAAACATCACAACAACTGCTATTGTCTCATCACTATCTATACTTGTATATGCTATCATTACACCTATAAATGCAATTGAAAAGCCGATAAGTGTTCTGATAATCATTGGCAGAACCTTTCCATTAGCTGCTTTTCCCGCTGTCTCACTTTTTCTCTTTACAAAGAGGAGTGCGCCAAGTGCTATATATATAAGTGCAAGCACGAGTGTATATAAGTTACTTGTAAGGCTGAGAACCATATCTGCTATTCCTGATGAACCATTGTACATACCAAATACAGAAAATACCCAGCCAACAATCATATTGCTGGAAGAATCCAGTAACCCCACACCACTGTTGCTTATCATGTAAGCTGCTCCATGAAACACGGTCAGTTCTGTAACCATTAACATAATAAATCTTGGAAGAAACATTATAAGTCCTGTAACACATATATTGCTTAATATGTTTCCTGTGATGGATATTGATACATTTATAATTGCCATGCATAAAAGGCTGCATATAAATATCGAAAGGTACATACGAAACATTGTTGCATAATCAACATTAAAATACTTCCTGTTAGCCATGAATAAAACTGCCTGTGATACATATGACACAACAAGTATTCCAGCAATCCATGTAAGTATTGCTGCTGTCTTACTAAGATATATGCACAATCTTGTATATGGAATTGAATGGTAAAAATCACTGCTGCTTCTCTTATTAAGAAAACTCCATACTATCAATGCTATAACAGGTACAACAAGTATGAATACTAATACCAGAAAATAATTTCCTGAAATTCCACCTACATTATTAACCTGTTTATATTCTTTAATATAGCTTAATGATGAAATAATCGGTACAACTGATATAAGTGTAATTACCGCCATCATTATAAAGCCCGCAAGCCTTGTCTGCTTCAATGTCTGTAAAAACATATGCAAGCTGAATACTTTCTTATTATTCATGCGTCTTATCCCCCTTCACATCAAATGTATAACCGAGTGCTTCCATCTCATAAGTAAATACCTCTTCAAGCGTAAGCGGGAGGACATCAAATACTACCGGATTCATGGCATTTATAATGTCCATGGTCTGTTCCCTGTCGCCACTTACTATCATGTTGGCAACTGACCCCTCCTGACGGTATCTTGTAATCCTAATGCCCTCAAACTTACTCTCATCAAAATCATCCTTAAAAGCTACCTGTACCTTGAACTGACTCGTCTTTAGTTCAAATACATCGCTGTCAAGCACCAGCCCGCCTTTGTGAAGAAGTGACAAATGATCGCATAAGTCTTCTAACTCTCTTAATGAATGTGATGTGACTATAACAGTAGCGTTATTTTCTGCAACATCACCACATATTAACTTCTTGACAAGATTACGCATAACAGGATCAAGTCCGTCAAATGTTTCATCAAAGAACATATACTTGGCTCTGGTTGAAAGCGCAAGTATTATAGCTGCCTGTCTCTTCATTCCTTTTGAAAAGTTTGATATACTCTTAGATGGATCAAGTCCAAATGTTTTCGTAAGTTCTGCGAATCTGTCCATATCAAAATTATCATATATTGAACTATAGAACTTAGCCATGCTCTTCATGTTCGCACCTGCAAGAAAGAATAATTCATCTGCAACGAACACCAGCTTATTCTTCATGTATGTATTCTCATATACATTAATTCCATCGATTATTGCTTCTCCCTTATCTGCCTTATATACCCCTGACAGGACTCTTAGCAGCGTAGACTTTCCTGCACCGTTAGAACCAACCATACCATATATACAGCCCTCCGCTATATTACAGGTAACATTGTCAAGTGCTGTAAAGTCATCAAATGATTTAGTAACACCTTTTACCTCTATCATATTCTCTTATAAACCTCCTCAATCATATCTGTTATCTCACTCTTACTCACCCCTGCGTATGCAAGCTTTCTTACAATCTCCTTAAGATCTGAAAGCTTTTCCTTAGACTGATTCCCGACAATCTTTAACGCTTCTGCCGATATAAAAGAGCCTTTTCCCGGTACACTCACCAGAATTCCTCTTCTGTCCAGCTCCATGTATGCTTTCTGGATTGTATTCGGATTAGTAGACAGCTCCATCGATAACGACCGTACCGACGGCATCTTATCGCCTTCCTTCATAATCCCTTTAAGCACCTGGTCTTCCACCTGCTTAATGAGCTGTTCATAGACTGGCACTCGCGACATGACATCTATAGTGAACATGTTCCATCCCTTTCTGTGTTTTATTTAAACTGGTTACAAGCTTGTGTAATAACTGTACTATAATAACTAGTACAGTTAAAGCATACTATTATAATTAGATATTGTCAACTGTTATTTTTAAGGTTTTGCAAATATTCCAAGAGCAGGCGCACCATATGAGCATGAAACAAATGCTGCTGCCATCACAAAATCAATAATTGCCATAATCCATGTTCCAATTACAAAGCTCTCATGCCCGGCATGTCTTAACACATGATACTCCACAGCGAAACCAGTTAGCACTGCCACAAAAAATGTTGCAATATCAATCCACATTTTTGAAAATCCAAGAACTCCCATATATGTGTAGTACAGAAACGGAATTGCCCATGTTGCCACATTTGCCCCCAGAAGAATTGCGAAGCCACTCGCTTCGTATCTGTCCTTTAATGCATACCATGTGTATATTCCATACAGGTTCATCGGCAGAAATACGAGCTTCATATGCTCCCATGT
>OLOA01003011.1_pt1 | contig 14350 bp, 11 predicted proteins | sample 1672201 | NCBI WGS metagenome assembly OLOA01 (sample SAMEA3136658, study PRJEB25190) | human gut metagenome
ATCAGGTTATGCTGACAAATTTGTCCAAAAATTCGGATTAAATTTGCAATCTACCAAATGACCACCAATTATTGATACATTACCGATTTTTCTGTTGCTTACGCTTAGCATCGTGCAAAACTTTTAACGCCCGTTTTCGGGTCTTAATGTTGGGACTCTTCATACGCCGCCGTGCACTGGCAAGATCTGTCTTTTCCAAAAATGATCACCTCTTTTTAATTCGTAATCATTACTATTTAAGCAACGGCAGTAACCGTATCACGACTGCGATTTATCTGTCAATTAGAATTTAAGAACGACACTTTTCTCAATTTTTTTGAAAATTTTCCTTGCCAGACCGCTCACTTTGCTTTATGGTTTAAATCGTAATTATTACGTTTTGGAAGGAAGCGGGAATTTATGATGAAGCGATTACTTGCAGGTATCAGTGTCGCATTGCTGGCAATTTTTGCAGTCGCATGCGGTAGTAACGGTGCCGCAAAGCAATCCAGCTCGAATGGCAGCAAGATTCAAGTTGTTGCCAGTCTTGATTTTTATGGTGAGGTTGCCAAAGCTGTGGGTGGTAACAAGGTGTCGGTGCAGTCGATTATCAACAATCCGGCGGTTGATCCCCATGACTATGAGCCTACTACCAAAGTTGGGAAATCAGTTGCGTCTGCCGATCTTGTTGTCGCTAGTGGCATTGGTTACGACGGCTGGATGGATAAGGTCGTGAAATCAGCGGACAAATCCAAAAATTACTTACGTGTCGCTGACGATTTGATGAATAAAAAGGAAGGCGACAACGAACATATCTGGTACGATCCGCGAACCATGCCAAAACTGGCCAATACGTTAGCTGATAAGTTTGCCAAGAAAGATCCAGCTGACAAAGCGACCTTCAAGGCGAATGCAAAAAAATACATCGCTTCACTGGACGATCTCAATACTTTGATCAACAAGTTGAAGTCGAAAGTAAATGGCCAACTCGTTGATGTCTCCGAACCTGTCTTTGGCTACGCGCTCGATTATCTGGGCTACAAAGTCAATGACGATCACTTCTCGAAGTCAACCGAAGACGGCACAGACTACAGCGCAAAAGATATCCATGGTATCGAAACCGATATTAAGGAAAAGAAAATTGCCTTCTTTGTCAATAACATCCAAGCAAGCTCAAAGACTGTCAATCAACTCGTCAAATTAGCTGAACAAAATAATGTGCCGGTTTTGAAAGTGACCGAGACATTACCTAAGGGCAAAAACTATCGGACTTGGATGACCAGCCAATACCAGCAACTTGAAAAAATTCAGGATCAAGCAACGAACAGCGCAAAATAGCATCACTTCTGGTCACAGGGGTTTATCATTCCCCCAATGTTTCGGCAAAGCTCACCCTCTGTCGAAGTTTCGTTAATTGCTTTGATGACAAGATAAACCATATGCCCGGGCCAACAACACCGGACAGCACTTGACCAGAAGGAAGCCCGCGAAGAAATTCGCGGGCTTTTTTGATCGTTCCGCCCACAAATACCGGTGTTACAATAAAACTGTATTGGGAACAAGAAAGGAAGATTCAAATGGCAAATGTCATGATCTTAGGCGCACACGGGCAAATTGCAACGTTGGCGCGGCATCAGTTGCTGAAAGAAACCGATCATCACCTGAGTTTGTTTCTACGCAATGCCGGGCGGCTGCAAGACGTCAATCCGCAACGGGAGACGGTGATTGACGGGGATGTCACCGACACCGCCAAGTTGACCAAGGCGCTTGCTGGCATTGACGTTGTCTATGCCAACCTTGGCAACAAGGGAATTGAAGATCAGGCAAAATCCGTCGTGAAAGCGATGGATGCTGCAGGTGTGAGTCGATTGATTTGGATTTCGACGTTGGGAATTTACGATGAAGTCCCCGGCGCTTTTGGCAAGTGGAATCATCAAATGCTTGATGGTGGTTATCTTGAAACCTACGCCGCAGCCGCCAAAGTCATTGAAAATTCTGACTTAAAATATACGATCATTCGGCCAGCTTGGCTTTCCAATAAAAACATTGTCAGTTATGAATTAACGGAAAAAGGCGAGCCATTTAAGGGCACAGAAGTCTCCCGGCGCAGCATCGCTGACTTCGTCGTCAAGCTGATTAACGATCCAAGCAAACACATCGGTGCTTCACTTGGCGTTGACCAACCTAACACCCAAGGCGATAAGCCTTCCTTCTATTAAAGTAACCAGTCATCGGCCAAATCAAAAAGAGTTTATTTCCGTGTTCATCACTGGGAAATAAACTCTTTTCTGTTGCCATGCCCTTTACTTGGCTATCAAAGTATTATCTTTTTAAACTCAATCAAACTTTGTCATCCAGTGACTAGCCGTATGTGCGTCAAATGCCATCTCAATGTCGGCCGGCAAATTGCGTTGTAGCGATAAGGACACCTGAAGCGCTTGTTCTCGCGTAAAAAGTTGAACCTTTGCAGTTTCGATCCCGCTTTTTAACGCACGATTCTCCGGTAGACAAGCAATGAACATTTTGTACACATCTTGCGAACTTTGCTTGGCATAGGCGTGCTTACGTAGTGCCCGAACTGCCAGTAATTGTTGCGGTTTCACGGTTAAGCCGGCCTCTTCACGGGTTTCTTTTACAGCAATTTCACCCGCACTATAACCCAAATCCGCCCAACCACCGGGGATGGACCATGTACCGCCTGCTCGTTCCTGAACCAGCAATAGTTGATCGTCAATAAAGGTAACCGCACGAACATCAACTTTGGGCGTCACATAGCCAAAATCCGCATCGACAAACAGCTTTGCTTGCTGGTCACTGGCACCAAACTTTATTGCCAGCTTAGTCGTCACGTCAGCCAGTTCTGTATAACGCTGCTGATCAAAAACATCCTTTGCGTAATAGTTACCCGTCTGTGCAATTGCCTGCAACTTGGCCAGCAAAGTATTCAAATCATCTTGATAGGGTGCCAAACGATCGCCTCCTCACGTCCAACCTAACAAATCAGCGCGCCATCACCTATCACAACCCCGTCAATTTGAAAAAGACTTACGTTTCAGGTCGCCTGACGCTGTGTAACAAAAAAAGCAGTCATCAACTGCCTTTTGCGATCCTATGTAACTTGATTGTTACTTCGAGCTTCCGCTATTTGTCACCGCTTGCTGATTGTTCGCATAGTTGCGCACGGATTCCGGAACTTGACCGCCGAAAGACTGTTGACCAATACTGACGGCCTGCTTAAAGAAAGCTTGAGCGCTTGACTGATAGCCTTTTCCATCATTGTTAATAACGGCTGTCAACACGTCACTTGATTGCTTGGCATAATCAACCAATGTCTTTGCCAAGGCATCATCCCCTGAATCCTGTGACTTGTTATTATCCAATTCCAGCCGGATCTTATCAAGTTTAGAGAGACTGGCTTTAGCCGACTGACTGAGGGTCTTGTTATCACTTTGCAGTGAGACCTCTGTCATCGTTTTCATCACCAAGTCAGAAATGGTCGTATACTGTTTCTGCAAAGTCTGCTTGGTAAAATGGTTCACCTTAATCATCGTCGACCCAGTCGAGCTAGACGACTTTGAACTTTTTGACTGACAACCAGTTACACCGATCATAGCCATCACTGATACTGCAATAACAAGCCACCTTCGCAACTTGATCCCTCCCCAACATGATGACGAATAACCGCATCATTAAATTAATTCAAACATAAGCCGTTCGAGACGTCAAACATTTCACCAGTTATTTGATCCCTTTAACCAAATAAGCTAAGCGTCATTGTTTCGTTATTTTTGTAAGTATTATCTCACAAAAATTGCCTTGCTAAATAAGGGAATATTCATTATATTTGTTAATCCGAATAAATATCCTTATGTTATAATTATTTTGTTAACTTATGACTAAGGAAGTGCCGAGATGCAAAAGCGCCGCCACTCACAAAAGCGTGCTTCAGTCTTTTTACTTATCACCTTGTTGTTGTCAGTTCTGGTTGCCTTAATCCCACCGCTCATAAGCAAGCCGATCAGTGTCGGTGCTGGCCAGAATATCGCAGTCACCGGTTTTGGTAGTCAAGATGCTACGATTACTGACACCACTGGGAAAGATTTCACCCACGCACCCAATCTTTCGATGTATAGCGTGTACACATTAACCTATCACTGGCGAATTCCTGACGAAGTGGTCGTCAAAGCCGGTGATACCGCGACAGTTTCCCTGCCAGCAACGGTTGTATCGCGAGCCGATGTGGACTTTGCAGTGGTTGATCCCACAACTGGCGCCACGATTGGCCATTTCTTTTCCAAAGCAGGTAGTTCAACCGGTATTTTGACCTTCACGGACTTCTTCAGCCATTCAACAGTCGGCCGCCAAGGTGAGCTTCAATTCATGGTAAGTGGCCGTTATGATGATAGTGGTCATCAACGTCCAGGATGGTATATCTACAAAGCCGGGTGGGTTGTCAATCCGCCAACAGGTGCAACTCCAGAAGAAAAAGCGCAGTATGTTGATGACCTTGGTCGACCCAAAATTTTCCAGTGGGAGATTACGATTAATCCAAATATGGAGCATGTCGACAATGTGGTGCTCACTGATACACTTGGTCCCGGGCAGCATTTTGATACAAGTCGTGGGCTGGTCGTCCACACTGGTACTTACGATGACAACTGGTTCCATGCTACCGGTACCATCACCCCAAGCTATCAAGTGAATGGTAACCAAGTCAAAATATCGCTGGGAACGATCACAACCGCCATCCAAATTGATTTGTGGACTAATCCCACCTCTGCAAGTTTCGAAACCACAGATTCTTGGACGAATTCAGTCGTTGCTTCAGGCAAGCAAGGCGGTAGCGGTGCTCCAGCGCAAGCAAACGGCACAATCACTTGGCGTAACGGCGGTAGTGGCACCGGCCAAGTTGGACAGGTCACGCTAATTAAACAAGACCAAAAAACACATCGGCAGGCTCTCGCCGGCGCTGTTTTCTCACTCTATCGTGCCGATGGAACCTTGGTGCACGACGACCTCATCACTGATACCAAGGGCAAGTTAACCTCTACCCAACTCTTAGTCGGCCAATACTATTTTGTCGAAACCAAGGCGCCTAAAGGATACAAGCTGAATGCGACTCACTTGCCGTTTACCATTACCCTTGATAAACCGCAAGTGACGGTCAAGGCCTATGACGAGAACCTGACGCCGCCACCGGTAACGCCGTCGACGCCATCTTCTGAATCTTCCAGTTCAATGACACCACCGTCGAAGCCATCATCAGCTTCCAGTTCCAAACCGTCTGTACCTTCTAGCTCGGTGACACCGCCGTCTAAACCATCAACACCTTCTAGTTCAGTGACACCGCCGTCTAAACCATCAACACCTTCTAGCTCGGTGACACCGCCGTCTAAACCATCAACACCTTCTAGCTCGGTGACACCGCCGTCTAAGCCGTCGTCACCTTCCAGCTCAGTAACGCCGCCGTCTAAACCGTCGTCTTCATCTAGCGAGCCTTCAAAGCCGGCTGCTTCATCAACCCCTAGCCATCAGGAAAGCTCATCTTCCATATCTAGCAGTGATGTGATCCCTTCATTCTCTTCAGAAAGCGATTCTTCCGCAAGCGTGGAGGTTATCACGCCAAGCCACAACAACACCCATCATCTACCTGACACAGGTGAGCGTGTTTTAGGCTGGCTAGCCATTGCAATAGGAAGTCTTTTATCAATTACTGGTGTCCTTCTATTGATTAAAGATTATCAATAAGCGCGTTTCAAAAACTGCAGCATGACGATGAAATGAAACCATCGCCTGCTGCAGTTTTTTGCTGCTTTAAATTTTGCTTGCGTGTACGCCATGAATACGCTACGCTTACAACCGTAACCATTACGCTTTCCAACAAAGGAGCTTTTGCCCATGTTCAAACGATTATTGACCGCCTTCAGCGTCATGTTGTTGGCAATCCTTGCTGTCGCTTGCAGCACCAGCGCCAAATCTGGCAGCAACCAAAAGATTCAAGTTGTGGCTACCGTCGATTTTTACGGTGAAGTAGCTAAAGCAGTCGGCGGCGATCAGGTGAGTGTCCAATCTATCATCGACAATCCCGCCATTGATCCCCATGACTACGAACCCACCACTAAAGTCGGTAAACAAGTGGCCACCGCCAACCTCATCGTTGCCAGTGGCATCGGCTATGATGGCTGGATGGACAAACTCGTGAAATCCGAAAGCAAGTCCAAACAATACTTACGTGTGGCCGATGACCTCATGGGCAAACACGAAGGCGATAACGAACATATTTGGTATGACCCACGCACCATGCCTAAACTTGCCAATGCCTTGGCAGACAAGTTTGCCAAACAGGACCCATCCAAAAAGGCCATCTTCAAAGCCAACGCCAAGAAGTACATTGCCTCACTCGATAACCTCAATGCTTTGATTCAGAAACTCAAGCAAAACGTTCATGATCAAAAAGTCGACGTCTCCGAACCTGTCTTCGGCTATGCGCTGGACTATCTAGGCTATAAGGTTAACAACACCCACTTCGCCCAAGCTACCGAAGAAGGCACCGATTACAGTGCCAAAGACATCAACGGTGTTCAAGACGACATTAAAGAAAAGAAAATCGCCTTCTTCGTGAATAACAGCCAAGCCAGCTCGAAAATCGTCGACGGTCTCGTCAAATTAGCTAAGCAACACGATGTCCCTGTGCTCAACGTCTCCGAAACCCTGCCAAAGGGCAAAAATTATCGCACGTGGATGACCAGTCAATACCAACAGTTAGAAAAAATCCAAGCAAAGGCCGACAAAACAAACTAGTCTCTCTGTCCTACCACAAAAAAAACACTTCGTCTTCAAAAATCGCAACTTGCATCAACGAACACCTCTCTAAAGGAAGGCAAAAAATGCATGGCCTGCTGTTCATTTTGTGACAACTGACATCTTTTCGTAAAATTTTTGCAATGAATTCGTTTTCAAAGGCCCTATACCAATTGAAGTTTTGCTTGGCGACTCTTACAATGTAGTTGTAAACAGGAACAACTAATAGGGGAGATGTTTTAAATGTCACTGATCAAGCATACTTTTAAACGCGTTGAGCACATGATCGCAGCACCACGCGATCCCCACGAAGAAGAACAAGCCCGTCTTCAAGAAAACCTGTTCTATACGAACCTCAGTAGTCTGCAACCAAAAACGAACGCTAAGTTTTGATTGAATAGATATGAAGTGAATGACCGCCTCAACGGCATGTTGAGACGGTTTTTTAATGCCGTCCATTTGGCTTTAAGAATCAAAATGACCACCTTGAGGATCAAATGCTCCTCAAGGTGGTCAAAAAAACTTTCAGGTTATGTTGTTGAGCCTGTGACGGCTATGCCAACTGTTTTAGCTTTCCTAAGTTGTTTTCATACGGTTTTCTGGCGGTTTAAACCACCTCCCTGTTGATACAGACCTTTGTGCTGCCTTCTCATGGTTAGTGCAATCCCAACATCAACTCAACCATGAAGACTTGTATGTTCTCTTTTCGAGACATCACAATCATGACCGCCACTAAGGCCTTCAAAACGCTTTTAAACCATCCGATGGTGTTTACCCACTTCTGTACCTCAAACCATACTAAATTAATAGCAGGCATCTCAATCTAAGGGTTGCACATATCAAGCCGCTCTCGCTCCCAAAGCGAAAACACGTGTGATGATCAAAGTGCAACTTACATCTCAATGAAGAATGCTCTCTAATCAAACCAAATAGCAGCTGCAGTGACATCTGAGTCATCATTCCATGTGATAGTCCAGCTGCTAGTGTAAACAGCTCATTACTTTGCGTGACGATACTTGCGAACTCCGGCCAAGCCAAGAACCGCAATTACAACAGCACCGGCCTCAGCCAAAATTGTGCCCGCTTGGCTTTCACCAGTTGCAGGATAGGCATGTTTGCCATTCTTCTGAGCAACCCGACTCATCGGCTGACTACTTGAAGGCTGTGCGGCAACAACTGGAATAACAGCAGCACTAGAAGTCTTCGGGTTAGCCGCACTGGATGCTGAGGAACTGGCAGCACTTGACGCTGCTGAACTGCCTGCGCTGGATGCTAACGAACTGGCAGCACTTGAGGCCGCTGAACTGCCCGCACTTGATGCAGACGAGCTAGCAGCACTTGAGGCTGCTGAACTACCAGCACTTGATGCAGACGAACTAGCAGCACCTGATGCAGACGAGCTAGCAGCACTCGATGCTGCTGAACTGCCCGCACTTGATGCAGACGAACTGGCGGCACTCGATGCTGCTGAACTGCCGGCGCTTGATGCAGACGAACTGGCAGCGCTTGATACTGCTGAACTACCGGCACTTGATGCAGATGAACTGGCAGCGCTTGATGCTGCTGAACTGCCCGCACTCGATGCAGATGAACTGGCAGCACTTGAAGACGATGAGCTGGTGGCACTGGATGCCCCCGATGATGAAGCACCACTAGAAGGAGTCGAAGGCTTAGCACCTGGATCCATAGCTGCAACCTTAGAGTTCAAATCATTAATGAAGTGAGTCAATGCATTATTCTGCTTAGTATTGAAGTCATTAATCTTATTTACATTATCCTTCTGAGTGGCATCTTCTTTTTGAGCAAACTGATTTGCAAGATTCTGAATTGCACTATCAGAAGAAGTCTTTTGAGATTGATATGCTTGATCTTGACTATTCTTGAAGCTCTGAAGATTATCTTTTACGGTCTGAATCTTTTGATCAATTTCCTTGTTATTATCTTGAACAGTAGAAGGTGTTGAAGTTTGCACTGGAACTGTTGCAATATTTGAACCGGAATAAATATAACCGTTACCGTTGGAATTCATAATCCAAGCTTTTTGAACTGTATTATATTGAAGAGAAAAACCAGCTGTATTATCTCCTCCTAAAAGAATATTACGATGACCTTGATTACTATCATCATCAAAATTGAAAAGACCGTTAATTGAATCTGCAACACTTTCCATCAATTCTAACATTGTCGGATTTTGATTATAACGATTACCCATATAAGATGAAGGACTAATCGATGATAAGGTTTCATCAACATTATGATCGAAGATTTTACTTGTAATATCAGGATTATGGTCTGTTGTTGCCGTGTTCGTTAATGTTTGTCCACGCTTTTGTACCATGCTAAGAAAATCACTTGTAGTAGAAATTGGTAATAATCCCATTGACTTACGGTAATTATTAACCAACATCATAGCATATTGATTTAATTCATTTTTCTGAGCTTTTGTTAATTGATTATTATATACAGTGTCTCCCAAAGACCACAAAGGAGTTTCGTTAGTGCTTCCTTTTTGACCGTCATCAGAATGAACATAAATGTTATCCATCAATCCTGCTTGACTAGGGTCTTTAAACACTGGAAGATTCTGTACTAAATAATTACCATTCCAATTACTGTTATTATCCTTATGAGTAACAACATTAGTCCAAAGGCCATGCTCTGCAACATAGTTGAACGTTCCGCCGTTTTCAACCGGCGCATCAGGTGTTGTCCGCTGTGCATTCAAATCATCAATCTGAGCAGTCGCGGCTTGACTCGCAGCGGCATAACTTGCATCTTGTTGAGCTTTCAGTGCTGCGAGACTCGCAGCGGCACTTGAGTTGGCAGCTGCCAAAGAAGCTTGATCTTGCTGTTTTTGCGCTGCCGCTTGGCTGGCTAAGCTGTTGGCATAAGAGGCTTCTGCTTCACTGGTCTTTTGCTTTTCAGCAGCTTCAGAGACAGCTGCGTCTGATTTGGCTTGATCATATTTTGCTTGTTGTGCCTGCCATTCTGCTTCGGTCATGCCTGATGAAGCCGGCATGCTGGTGTTGGCATTGGCGGCTTGACTTGCTGCTTGATAGGCCGCAGTTGCTTGTTGTTGTGCAGCTGCCGGACTGGCCTCACCGTTGGCTTTAGCGGCGTTGGCTGTTGCTACAGGTTGGGTGTTTTTAACAGCACTTGCAGGTTCAGTTTGTGCTGCCGCCGGTTGACTCACTTGTCCATCTTGGGTGAGTGTCACTGGCTGAACGACAAGGTGCGTGTCTGTTTCTGCAGCATTGACAGGTTGAAGTTGCGTCAAGGCGATACCACCTAACGCTAAGGCAAATGCGGAAACTACGACCCACTGGCTGCCGCGTTTGTACATCTTTTTTCTATCATTAACAACATGTTCTTTAACCCGGTTATATAACATGTTACTTCCTCCAATACCATTAAAATTATGTCTTTTGATTCGGGGCACAAATTTCATTATATATATTTATTAGGTATATTATGCCTAGGCAACCTGTTACTAGCCTTTCGTTGCTGGCGTTACCGATATTGTGCCAAAACGGGCATCCGCACCAAAATGGCCTTGATCTATTGGTTATTCTCTAGTAATCGTTGCATGTCGAAATGGTGTCACAAAAGTGTCTTTAAAGTCACCTGTCCCTTGGATCTTTTCAAGGTTACGGTCACTGATTGACGCGCTTTGTGCACTTACATACTGCCAAAAGAAATCTTGTTCAAATGCTTGTAACAATGACGCAACAGTTGATCCTTTCTCCTTCAAGCTTGCTGGCAGAATGTCCCATCTTTGTGTCAGAAATACTTGCAGTGCTGGTTGCCACCAATTCTTATAGCTGCGGAGAACAAACGTTGGTGCCGGAATCCGATTTGGCTCGTCAAGATATTGACGAATCCGCTCGATGACACTTGCTAAAATAAATTGTGTGGACGGTAACAACGCAACCTGCGCGCCACTTGGTAGTGCTTTGAATGATTTTTGCTTATTTGTCGCCAGTTGATAAGCTTCCACACTCTTTGCTTGATAACTCGAAGTGCTTTTAATTTGTATAAACTTGATAAAGTCATCTGCATTTTGCGTTCGATAAGGGACTAAATCGATAAATTGAATTGGATAGTGACTTAAAATTTGCTTTGCTTCGCTAACGGGCATCTTGGTGTTTGATTTTTCATCTGCATCAAACAAGGCCCGAAGTAACATCGAAGTGTGCTGCGCATACCAATGCTGTTTATCTCGCTTTGTGTTCTGTCTCAGATAATCCGTTAGCGTCATGTCGCCAGTATCTGTCTTGTTTGTTCGGAAGAGCTGTTGATAAATAATATTGTTGGCTGGCTTACCATCAAGCCACGTTGCATCTTCAGCGTTCACATAAACTTGAAGGTTCACAGCGCCACCTTCTCTTTTCGCTCGGTTTAGTTCCTCAACCTGCTTAGAAGCTACCGCTGGATTAATGTTCGTAATGTAAATCTGTGCCTTCTGTGGATCATGTTCAATCGGTCCAGCCGGCACACCGTCATAAATCGTTGTTTCGGTTTCATTAAAATTAGCTCTTGCTTGTGGCTTGTGGATATATTGCGCATCTGCTTCAAATAGCCAGTTGAAGGATAGTTCCTCTGCCATTGCTTCTTCTTTCAATTGCTCGTATTCAGCAATCTTCTTTTCAAGTTCAGGCCGCCACTGGCCTTTATTTTCGGTATTCGGTTCTCGATATGGATTCAAATTTGCTAGCAGGTCTCGCCAGCTCTGTTCGTCTTGTTTTGTCATAGAATCCCCTCCATTCATCTAGGTAAAATAACTATAGTATTTTAAATAGGCATATTGTGCCGATCTAAGCCCAACTAAAAATATCGTCAACAAAAAGCCTTGGCGGGCCTGAAATTATTCCGGTGCGCCAAGGCTTTAAAAATTTATAACTCGTATTTATTTTGCTGGATGTGCGATTCATTTCTGTTTGGAAGAACAGTTTTCTTACATAGTATGATTAGGTTCAAGGCTATCTCAGGACTGCAACGTCTGTTTGCTTCCATTTTTGCCTCTTTTTTTCAAAATCGCTTTGATCTTCCGGAGAACAATTGCCGTCTCACTATTGGTCTTTTTGCTTAACTCGGCTATCTGAGAAGTCATGTTTTGTAACTGCAACTCTAAATCCGGATTTTTTTCTAAGGCCTTTCCCAATGCTTGAAGTGATTTATCGGATTTTACTGTTGTTTCATACATTGTCCGTTCTTTGTCATCTTTCCACGTAAGAATCTGTTGAACATACGCATACATGTCAGGATTATCAACCACGACTATAAGTAGCTCTTTACGAACCCGCGTTAACGCCTCAAATAACTCCGCTACTTGTATATACGGATAATACTTATTATACTTGCCAAAAATCCCGCCATCTGCATGAGAATAGTAGTTGTCGATCACAACAAGCACCTTGTCATATTCTCGACCGATTGCTTGATGCACATCGATAGATTCCAGACTAATCTTCTTGCGCTTAGTTTGCTTTGTTTTTTTTGTCACATATTGTGTAGGCTCGATAGAAGTATATCCTTCGTCTATTTTTTTGTGAATGTAATCTTTAGCTTTCTCTCTTGAAGGTGTGTAGTGCAATCGTACTTTCTCATAGTAATATGGATGAACGTTCGAACTTTTGTTCTCAAGTAGTCTTCGAATAAACGAGTTCAAGCTAGGATCATATCGGATCTTGTCTGTTAAGGGCAGGTATAAAAATTCGGGCGCATTTTCATAGTCAACATGAAACGATAAATCATTTTCCTTTTTGTGCAAGGTCTGTTTCTTATCAATTGAAAAAATCTCTTTACGTCCAGATAAGCTCAGCAGTGCATCCATCTTTTCTTGATAGATACGTTGAGCTTCATCAACGAAAATGACATCTTGCTTAAGCTTGCGGATATCATCAATTGACAAAGAAGCGATCGGTCGAACATTAATGCCTAGATCGTTAGAAATCATTTCGTAATTGTCCATCGGTGCGCAGAAAATGACTAAAACGGATTCTTTGGGCATTTTCTTTTGATTGATAAACGTACGCGCCGCGTCCATTAAGACAAGCGTTTTCCCAGTGCCGGCGCCGCCAGTCATGACGATTCTCTCTTTATCAGAGTTTACGATGCTGTCGCGTGTGTGATACTGCTCTTCAGTCAAGAAATATTTATGCTTAGCGAACGCCTCAGGGTTAACATATGGCGAAACAATCATGTCGCTTAAATCAATCGGTTGAACTTGATGTGGCCCTTCTTGCGTCTTTTCCAACATCGTCAGTACAGTTTGAAGACTTGTCTGCTCAATTGAATTATCGGCATTTAGGCAATATATCGCAGGTGTCTGCCCGTTTACAAAACAACATACATCAACCGTGTAGCCAGCCAGTACACTCAGATACAGTCTATGTCTCCGCAACTGGCGCTCAACAGTTTTTAAGCCTCCGTTTGGCATAGTATGTTTCAATTCAATATTGGTCACATGCCCCTTACCAAATCTAAGGATATCGAATTGTTCGCGCAATCCCCCTGACACAGATACATAGCCCAAAGCATAGTCAGTGTAAAGATTAGGGTTATCTTGGATTTCGTCAGCAATCAGTTCCGTCAGCTTAGCCACATCAAATAGCTCTTCAACGGTTAGACTCTTTGCTTCTTTTATCGGATCATAGCCAGTATCATGAAGCCGCAAATAGGCCTCCATGAGCCCTTGATCCCCACTGTCTGCAATATCTTTAACATCTAGCAAATTTGACAATAATATCCCCAACCTAATCACCCCATAAATAAATTTTTTCGGTTTGATTATCTCACTTATTGGATAAAAAGGCGCAAAAATCATTTCTCGGATGTGTCAGGCGTGAAAGTTCTCACCATGGCCTTACCTCGTAATTTTTAAGTAAGACCTGATCAAACAGCTTCCACGAGAAACATTTACTATCCACGATTGCTCACCAATTTTCTCTTTGAAAATACCTATGTACCCAGACAAGCATCACCAACCTATGTCAAAATAAGATACTAGAAATCACCATCCCCACAACCACCGCTATCATCCCCACTACCACCGTGCCAACATAATAAAAGATTGCCATTGACCACTGCCGATTTTTAATCAGGATAAACGCGTCTGCCATGAATGTCGAAAAGGTCGTAAAGCCGCCGCAAAAGCCGGGCAGTAGGAACAGGCGAAACGCTGAGAGCGTTGGTAAGCCAACTAAAAGTCCGGCCAGCGATGAACCCAGCACATTGATGAGTAGCGTCGCCAACGGCTTGCCGGGCCAGAACATTTTCCCTAATACGGTTATACCGTACCGGCAAACAGCGCCGAGGCCGGCTCCGATACCAATTAAGATTACCATTGTTTTTTGTCCCTTCTTCCAACGAGTTTCGAGGCCAAGAATCCGGCTGTTGCTGCTAGCAGCCCGCCCAGCAGATTGAGCATCAGCAGTAATGTGGCATAAATCGCATGCCTTGGTGCCAAGGTCGCAAAGTCCAGCATGAGCGTGGAGAATGTCGTGAAACCACCGATGACACCTGTCCCGAGGGCAAGCAACAGCCATTCAGGCAGATCGAACTTCATATC
>OLOA01003013.1_pt1 | contig 14348 bp, 12 predicted proteins | sample 1672201 | NCBI WGS metagenome assembly OLOA01 (sample SAMEA3136658, study PRJEB25190) | human gut metagenome
TGAACAGCCTGATCACCATAAGAGAGCGGCTGATATGACAATCGAGAGAGCCAAGCGCCTCGTTGAGTCAGGCAAGGATGTTGTAATATTGCTTGATAGTATTACGAGACTTACAAGAGCAAGCAATCAGACTGTTCAGGTCAGTGGTAGAACTCTTTCAGGTGGTCTTGATCCTGCAGCATTATATATGCCTAAGAGATTTTTCGGTGCTGCCAGAAATATAAGAGAGGGAGGAAGTCTTACAATCCTTGGAACTGCACTTGTTGATACAGGCAGTAAAATGGATGAAGTTATTTTCGAGGAATTCAAGGGAACAGGTAACATGGAACTTATCCTTGATAGAAAGCTTCAGGAGAAGAGAGTATTCCCTGCAATAGACGTTTGCAAATCAGGTACAAGAAGAGATGATCTCTTACTGGATGAAGATGAATTTGCCGCGGTAGATATTATTCATAAGGCGTTAAATGGTCTTAAAAGAGAAGAAGTTACAGAGAGATTACTGGATTTATTCTCTGAAACTAAAAATAATAAAGAACTTGTTCAGAAAATTTTGAATAAGAGATATATTTAAAAATAAAATATAACCCCTTTCAGGAATGTCAAAAGGAGAAATGACTCCATAATCTGACGGATCTGAGAGGGGTTGTTTTTAAGTTAATTTTTGAAATTGGAAGTACTATCTAATATGTAAATTCTTGTATATGATAGAGCTTTTTCACATCGAAATTAAGGTAATTATTTATAATATTGCAACGTTGACCGACATCTGAATCATAGTGTAATATTCAAATCAGATAGAAACTATTAGCATGAAATGAAAGGAATAAACCGGCACTGAAACAACACTAGACATAGTTATATGGAGGTATTGTTATGAGTATTTTTGATAAGTTAAAGAATACGGCAAAGCAGGCAGTAAATGATACATTAGGTGCAGTAGGTAAGAAGAAAGAGACATTTGTTTTCAATGCATTACCTGAAAGTTTAGGGGCAATGCAGGCATTGCCGGAAGCAAGTCTCGATACTCCTTTTAAAACAGCAGCATTAACCGTACTTGCTCTATGTGCATATGCAGCGGATAGAGACATTGGCACAGAAATGCTTAACTTCCTAAGAGGACCAAGACCTCTTAACGGACATGATATTTCATTTTTGAATGACAGATTCTGTGATGGTAAAACATATTTACCATTTACATATTTTAAAGGTTCTGTTCCGGACAATAATTACACTCCTTCAGAACCATTTACAATTGAAATCGAAAGCAGTCATGTTTCAGATGATGTAGATGGATATATGAAATTATTTATTCCATGTGGAGGAGCAGATACTCCAAGACCAATAATGTTACGTCAGCGTGGAAGTGATGGAAAATGGTTCCTTTGGGAGCATTCTTTACTCGTAGGAGTAAAAACACCAAAAGAATCAGATCCGTGGGCCTGATAAAAATATATTAAATGTACTAAGAACAGCATCAAAAAGATATATAGGAAATTAAAAAAGACAGATTCACATAAATTTTGTGAGTCTGTCTTTTAACATATAATATTTTATTTATCAGCCTATCTGGTCAATTAACTAATCTGAATATTTATTTTATCAATCAAACTATATGATTTTATATTTTTTCAGTCAAGTAATCCAATCAACCAAACCGTACATTAGTCCTCGTGCTTATGAGTTAATTTATCGATATATTCTGCAGCGGAAATGGCAGCTGAGTTACCTTCGCCCGCACCCTTAATATACTGATATGGTTCACCTGCAATGTCACCACATGCGAAGATACCTGGGATATTTGTTTCCATTCTTCTTGAAACTTCAACGTGAGGTCCTACTGTCTTAAGACCATCAATAAGCTTTCCTGGAGAAATGGCACTTCTAAGGATAAATACGCCGTCTGTTCTGTGGATACCTTCATTTGTCTTTAAGAAAACAGGATCGAGCTTTGGAGCAAATGGACTTGCGTTAGGATCCACCTTTACTTCAAGAAGTTCAGGATCAATTCCTTCTTCCTTAGATGCCTCATCAAGACTTAATATTGAAACAGGCTTTTCATTTACAATTGAAATATTTTCCCTATTAAAATCAATTGAATCATATTTGTATATAGGCATATATACAACATGATCAGCATATTCAGCTAAGAAATCAACTTCATGTTCAAATTCAGGACTGTATGAAACAACGATAGCTTCCTTATTCTTGTATAATGCAGCATCACATGTAGCACAGTAGCTTACACCCTTACCGAGAAGCTCATCTTCACCAGGGAATGTCTTAGACATTACAACACCTGTTGCAAGGATAACTGTCTTTGTTGTGATCATTTCCTGGCCTACCTGGACTGCAAATTTTTCGCCAACCTGATAGATTTTGGCAACTCTTTCATTTTTAATTTCGATATCAAATTTCTTAAGATGATCAAGGAATGCCTTTGCTAAATCTTCTCCTAAAATAGAAGGAAGACCGAGATAGTTATTTATAACATGAGCTTTGCATACCTTCTGACTTGAATGGTCATCACCAAAAAGTAATATTTTCTTATTTCTGATTGTTGAAGTAATAGCAGCACTGAGTCCGGCAGGACCGGTACCGATAATTATGATGTCATATTCGTTCACTACAGAAACCTCCGTAATTAGTAAATCCCTTTATTAATAATATAAACTTAATCAGGCAAATTGGACAACGGTTCAATTAGTCATTAATGTAAATAATATGTACATTTAGCAAAAATGCCCCCACAAAATATGAGTTAATTCTATCATAAAACTATATTTTACACAACATAATTTTATACATTGCAATGAGAAATATTTTGTAAAAATAGTTTGATTTGACAGGAAGATAAGGAATTGAAGTATCGGATATTATGACAATTAAATAATCAGATGTTAAGTTTAAAATAATAGAGTTTTATGTTGATATAAATCTGTGTAAATAAGAAATTTGCATTATTTATAAAGATAAAATGTGAATAATATTATAAGTTATGATTGATTTAGAAATATAAAGATATCTTTAAAAATTTGATTTGGTTCTATTCAAAGAGTATACTATGGTTGGTTTCATGCAACATAATTGAAAAAGGAGTATGTATGTCAAAAAAAGCTAAAATAACAACAGGTATTCTTGTGGCAGCAGGAGCTGTTGCTGTAATACTGATATTGGTATTTGCTGTATTTACGGGTAAGAAGGTTAAATTATCAGATTATATATCAGTAAATTACAAAGGCGTTAACAATTATGCAACAGCAGAAATAAGCATCGAAAAGGATGAATTATATAGTGCATTAACAGATGGTGAAGAAGATACTGAATTAAAGGATCTTGCAAAGCAGTATGTAGATAAGATTGAGGCAAAGACAGATTCTACTGATATTGCAAATGGTAATGATTTTGAGATTTACTTTATTCAGCCTGAAGAACTTCTTAATAACAACCAGAAGTTATCAGATTATGTAAATAAAAATGTTGGAACAGATAAATGTTCATACAAGGCTGAAAATATTAAAGAGGGTGAGCAGATTGATATTTTCTCATTCGTAACAGTTGATATTAAGGGAATCAGTCCTGATGCATCATTAACACTTGTAAATAATTCAGATAACGAATTATTTAAACAGCTTCAGTTTACAGCCAGCAAAACAGATAATTTAAGTAACGGTGAGATGATTACAATCACTTGTACATCAGATATTCATTTAATAGCTGATCAGGGATATGTTCCTGCTTCAACAGAGACAAAGGTTGAAATTAATGGTCTTAGTACATATGTATCATATGCTGAGAAGTTAACAAATGAATATAAGAATAAGCTTAATGCAGCAAATATTGAAATGATTACAGATCAGACAGCTGATAAGACATTCAGAATGTTATATACAGCAACAAATAACGCTGACTATTTAACACAGGCAAATGAAGAGACAGCATCTGACATTCAGCTCATTGACACTTATTTCTTAAAGAGAAAGCCTTTACAGAATACTCAGACTGAAACAACTGAAGGGAATCAGGCAGAAACAACAGCTGCAGCTAATTCTACAACAGATAATTTCAACGGACCTGAAAATATAATGTATATGGTTTACAGTGCCACAGTTACAAATGGAACAGGTACAGAGAAAATCTATTTCATAGTAGAATATGACAACATTTATGTTGCAGCAGATGGCTCTCTTGGAAACACAACTACAGATTTAACAAAGAGCTACAAGGCATCATCAGATGGTGAGAAGCTTGTAAATGAAAATGTTAATTCTGCAAATAACATGAAATACTACGATATCATCAAGTTATAATTATCAGATTATAATATTTGAATTGTGTATCAGATAATAAGAAACATCCTATATGGATACTAAGCATGCAATAGGGCAGCGGAAGTATCATATGGGATGTTCTTTGTTTTGGATATCGGGTGTTTTATAGTATCATATAAAGATATGAGTATAAGTGAAATATAACAAACAGGAGCACATATAGCAGATGAAGCGTAAAGAGTTATACAAGGGAATAGTAACAGATCGAATACATTTTCCAGCAAGAGCTGAGGTTGAGGTTATTGAAGCTGAAAATCCGGAAGATAACGGTCAGAGAGTTCTTATAAAAAATGTTATTCCGGGGCAGAAGATTGAATTCAGATTAAAGAAGCAGACTGCAGGTAATCTGGTCAATATTTTAGAAGAGTCTGAGTATGAAACAGAAAAGAGATGTCCTGTATTTGGAGAGTGCGGCGGATGCGTATATCTTCCAATGGACTATGAAGCTCAGCTTGAAATGAAGCGTAAAGAAATTGTTAGAATCATGGGAACTGCTCTCGATGGAATTCATAATGGTGCATGTATGGGCGAGGGGGAAGCTCCATATGTGTCCGATGATAGTGAATACTACAAAGTGAGCGATGCAATATTTGATGAAATAGTTCCAAGTCCAAGTGTCCATGAATACAGAAATAAAATGGAATACAGCTTCGGTGATGAAGTTAAGGATGGGGAAATTGTAATCGGAATGCACAGAAGAAATTCAAAGTATGCAATTTCTCCAGCAGATGACTGTCTGATTGTGCATGAAGATTTCAACAAGATTGTAAGAAAAACACGCCAGATGGTAAATGAATCAGGTCTTGATTTCTACCACAACATGGCAAGAGAAGGAGTACTTCGACATTTGCTCCTCAGAAGAAGTGCATTTAACGGTGAAATTATGATTGTCATCGTTACAACAACTCAGGACATGGAGCGCACAGCTGAATTTACTAATAAATATAAGGATGCACTTCTTGAACTTGAAAATGAATTAGAAGGCAAGATTGCAGGAATCATGCATATAGAAAATGATGCAATTGCTGATGCTGTTAAATGCGACAAGCTGAATTTACTTTATGGCAAAGATTTTATAACTGAAAACCTTCTCGGTCTTGAGTTTAAAATTACACCATTTTCATTTTTTCAGACAAATTCTAAGGGTGCGGAAAGACTCTATAGTGTAGTAAGAGATATGGTCTTCACTGACAAAATGATTAAGAATGGTGAAAAGCCTGTTATTTACGACTTATACAGCGGAACAGGAACAATAGCACAGATAGTTGCGCCTGTTGCAAAGGAAGTTGTTGGTATTGAGATTGTTGAAGAGGCAGTTGAAGCCGCAAAGATAAACGCACAGCTTAACAACCTTGATAACTGTGGATTCTTGGCGGGTGACGTTCTTACTTCTCTTGACGATGTGGAAGTTAAGCCGGACATTATTATTCTTGATCCACCAAGAGACGGTGTAAATGCAAAGGCACTTAAGAAGATATTGAGCTACGAAGTAGAGAATATTGTGTATATTTCCTGCAAACCAACTTCACTTGCAAGAGATTTGACTCTGTTATATGGAGAGGGCTACAGACTTGTACAGGGAAAGGTTGTTGATATGTTCCCTGGTACAGGACATGTTGAGAGCGTGACACTGCTCCAAAGGAAAGATATCTAAAACTCCTTGAATTTAGGCACTTTGAGCGATTTATACAGTTCTCGCAAAGTGACCGAAAAGATAAGAAAAAGGCTATTACAAGCGGTGTGAATGTCGCTGTGGTGGTCAGGGTGTAGTTTGGAAATACAAAGATTTATCGTTCACATTTAATCATCAAAACTAACAATTCAATAAAGTAACAAAAGGTTCAGAACCGTTTATTTTCAAGAAATTTTGAAGGTAATAGGAATTGTAAGATGGAAAGATAGAGCCGAAATCTATCTGGTTGAAGCAAAAAAACAGCTTTAAGTCTTCAAAATTTAGGGCAATTATTGATATATTGTAAACTTTGCAATCCGGAGGAAGCGTATTTATTATCCTCTGGCGGTTTAGGTAGCTTGAAAAAAGTTTTAAATAATTTAATTAGGGAAGATCTTCTTGACTATGGAAGCGGAAAAAGAATTAAAAAAATTAAGGTTGCCAGATGGGATATAACTAAAGATGGGATAGATAATCATTCTATTGTTCCTAAAATTTAGGATTTATTATTTTTGAAAGAGGGGTGATTTTAGAATTATGTTTGATAATGGTTGTGAATGGATAAGATGTGATTTCCATCTACATACAAGGAAAGACAAGGAATTCAAATATACAGGGGAAGACAACTCATTTGTTAGCGATTATGTAAATAAACTGGAAAGTGAAAAGATAAAGATTGGAGTAATAACTAATCATAATAAATTTGACTTGCAAGAATATAAAGCTTTGAAAAAGGCAGCAAATAAAAAAGATATTTTCATTTTGCCAGGAGTGGAGTTGTCAGTTAAAGATGGTAAAAATGGCGTTCATACACTTATAGTATTTAATCCAGAAGACTGGATTAAAAATGGCGAAAACCATATTGACAGTTTTTTGACTGCCGCTTTTCAAGGAATAAGTAATCGAGAAAATGAAAACACATGCTGTAACTTTGATATAAATACCCTACTAGTAGAACTGGAAAAGCTTAACAAAGACTATTTTATTGTATTTGCACATATTGAACAGAGAAGTGGACTTATTGAAGAATGTGGTGGTGGTAGATTAAGTTCTTTAGCACAAAATCATGAATTTAAAAAAAGAGTGCTTGGATTACAGAAACTTAGAACTTTTGACAATAAATCCAAAATAAAAAATTGGTTTGGTTATGAGATTGCATTTGTAGAAGGATCGGATCCTAAAAAACTTGATGAAATCGGAAAAGGGGAATTATGTTATGTAAAGATTGGTGAATACTCTTTTAGTGCATTGAAGTTTTCTCTTCAAGATTATGAAAATAGAATTTCTAATGAAGAGCCAAAAATTAATCATGGCTATATACAATCTATAGCATTTAAAGGGGGGAAACTGGACTCAATAAAAATACCATTCTCAAATGAATTGAACACTTTAATTGGTATAAGGGGAAGTGGAAAATCTTCGATTTTAGAATCAATAAGATACGCTTTGGATCTAAATGCTAATATTGATAAAGATTATAAGGAAAATCTAGTTAAGAATACTTTAGGATCAGGTGGAGAAATTTCTTTAGATATTATTGATAAGTATGGTAAACATTATGAAGTCAGAAGATTAATGGGTGAACAACCATCTATTTTAGATGAAAACGGGGATGAGGTTGGAATTTCTATCAATTCTGTAATAAATAATCCACTGTATTTTGGTCAAAAAGATTTATCTTTTACTCAAAGCGGATATGCATTTGATTTGTTGCAAAAATTAGTTGGCAATAAAATAAAAATGCAACTAGGCTCTGTAGATAATTATGTTCTAAAATTGGATAATTTGATAAGAAATCTACTTCAACTCTCGTCAATTCCAACTAAGATAGAAGAGCTGAATGCGGCAAAGCAAGACTTGGAATATAAACTTAAAATTTTTCATGAGAAAGGTATAGCAGAAAAACTAAATAAGCAAACTTCATATAATAAAGACTACAATAAAATTGAATATCTAGTTGAACAAGTTAATGTAACATATTCGAAAGTTAAAAAAGTATACGGTGAAATTGATAAAAATCAATTTATCTTATCAGATTATACGAGTGAATTTAATGGAGAACTATTTGGAAATATAAATGATATATTAAAAAACATTTTAACTGCTATTAATAATATCTCCGCTGAAATCGAAACTATTGCGAAAAATGAAAATTCTCTACGAACAATTAAAGATGAATTTGATAAAGACATGAAATCATTAAAAGAAGAGTTTGCATCTATTAAGCGTGAAATACAAGATGATACTCTTGATCCAGATAGTTTTGTAAAATACACATCTGAATTAGATAAAGTAAAACAAAATATCGAAGAATTAAATAAGAAAAATAACTCTAGAGAATCATTAATTTTGGATATCAAAAAATCTATACGAGAAAGAAATGAAGTCCTTAGTAATATTTTTAATAAATATGAAGAAGAAATTAAAAAAATTAACGATAGCCAAAGTGAACTTAAAATTGAAATCAAATTCAAAGGGAATAAGGATAAATTCAAAAATGATATTAAAGCCAAGTTTCGTGGAACTGGAATATCAGAAGTAAAGGCTACGACTATAGCCAATGAGTTTTCTGATTTTGTATCAATTATAAGTGATTGCATTTTAGATGATGCAAAAAAATTACATTCTATACTTACAGATAATGAAGTCGTTAAAGTATATGATAAAATAAAAGATAATTATTCTGACCTAATAAAAGAAGTATGCCCAGATTTAGTAGAAATTTACTATCATGATAAGTTACTAGAACAACATTCGATAGGACAGAGAGCATCAGCATTAATATTATTTGTTTTAACACAAGAAGATAATGATTTAATTATCATTGACCAGCCAGAAGATGATTTAGATAATCAAATTATTTATGATGAAGTGATTAGTACAATTAATAAAAAGAAAAAATCTATACAGTTTATTTTTGCTACGCATAATGCGAATATACCTGTACTAGGGGATGCAGAATGTGTTGTTTCTACTCAGTATGATGAAAAAATAAATGCTGATATTGGAAATATCGATTGCAAAAATACTCATAAAAAAATTGTTGATATTATGGAAGGTGGGAAAGAAGCTTTTGAGAAACGTAAATTGATATACACCAACTGGAATGAAGCTTCAAAAGTATAGAGCTACCTTTCCATTTCCTTACCCATATCTTTCTCATAATTTTTTCTGATTTGATATAGTTCTTTCATATCGGATTTTGAAGAAGAATACTCTTGCATTAGGGTATTCTTTTTTTCATGCAATGAATCAAGCTCTTTCAAAATATCCTTGGAGTTTGGAAGTTTTGAGTAAGATTTTTTTAGGTCTGAAAGGGCATTTTCATAGAATGTTATTTTAGATTTATGTTCTTCAAAAAAAGCCTTATCAGATGGATCTTTCTTGTATTCCAGATAGATTTGGCGATATGATTTTACGGTATGAACTTGTTCCATAGTATTTGATAGAACTGAAATTTTCTTATCTATGACTTTGATTTTGTCTTGTAAATTTTGTCTTTTTAATGCACTCTCTTTAATGTATTCATCAAGTTGGGAGATAGATTTAAATCCTTTTTCACGCATCAAAAGTACAGTATTGGCTGCAGTTTTTAAATTATGTTTTGTAGCCCAATACTCATAGCCTTTGCTTGATTTTATCTTTTCAGTATTCTCAATATCAATGATATTGCCAACAGGCTTTTTCACTGTATATGTTCTTTGATTAGCATTTTCTACTATGCGTTCTTTTAGTCTATCCTCAGTATAATCTTCTCCAATAGTCTTAACCCTTATAAATCTTTCTTTATCTTTGTGTTTAAATGCAATGTGCTTTCCATACTTGATTTCATAGTTAAGAGCAGCCATTCTCTTTATAAAATAATCCCAATCGTTGGATTGTTTAATAGCTCTATCTATATCAAATTGAAGCCTGCTTTTCCAAGAAGTACCTTTCTTAAATTGGTCATTTTCATACAATGGGTAGAGGTATATAAGCAGGGTGCAATAAGAGAGGCAACCATGTCAAAATACCTTATGACACAGAAATGGGTGGAGAAGCTTGTACCCGAATTAAAGGTGTCAGAGATGACAAGAACTATATACCAGCAGCTTCTGAATGATTATGCGAAAGAGCACGAAAGGCAGACTACCCTAGACTTTCATCATCAGCTGAAGGGCGCAATACTGGATGCAGTAGATGAAGGTTTGATTTCTCGTGATCCGACAAGAAAGGCAATCATCAAAGGAAAAACGCCAAAAGTCAAGAAGATTAAATATTTAAATCAGTTTGAATTACATACATTGATTGCTGACTTGGATATCAAGGAAGAGGTAAACTGGGACTGGTTCATTCTTCTTGTAGCAAAGACAGGTATGCGTTTTTCAGAGGCTCTTGCCATCACACCAGCGGATTTTGATTTTGCAAGACAGACACTATCTATCAGTAAGACATGGGATTACAAAGGAGATGGAGGATTTCTGCCAACGAAGAATAAGTCTTCTGTAAGAAAGATTCAGATAGACTGGCAGATTGTTGTTAAGTTTTCAGAACTGGTGAAGAAACTCCCAGAGGATAAACCAATTTTTGTCGGAGAGGAGAAAGTGTATAACTCAACGGTTAATGATGTGCTGACGAGGCATTGTAAGGCTTGTGGAATTTCTGAGATTTCAGTGCATGGTCTTAGACATACGCATGTATCACTGCTGCTATTTGCAGGCGTTTCCATTGCAAGTGTGGCAAGAAGACTCGGACATGCCAGTATGACAACTACTCAGAAGACATATCTGCACATTATTCAGGAATTGGAGAATAAAGATGTAGACCTTGTTATGAGAACATTGTCAGGACTTTAATATGTAACTAGAAACAAGTAACGCTTACGCTGATTTTTATTCAATTTTTTTAGTTTTATGCTATGCAGTAGGATGCCTCGTTTTGGGCATATTCAGTGTGAAAAGAAAAATAATTAGCAGATAACTGAAAGACCGCCTTGCAGTTGGGAATATAAATATCCCATGGCAGGCGTTCTTTTTTTGAGAATTATCTTCATTTGCTTTCATCAAGCCAAGCATGAAATTCCTCCAAAGTCATCTCGCCATTTTCACAAAGTGAGCGTTTTTCTCTGGCGGTCTTGCTCCATTCCGTAAATTCTTTTTTAGAGATATACATACTTCTTTTTCTGTGATTCCAGCAGATAGAATTTTTGCAGGATGGTATTGTCAACCATAACATCATTTGCTCCCACAAGCATATCAAGGTCGTGGGAAAGTTTCTCTTTTTCTCCATTGATAAAATCAGCAGTATATTTCATTCCTATCTCAAGAAAGGGCTGAATATCATAGTATTCTCCATCAGTAGTGTTCTCAAGATTTTTATATTCTTCTAGTCTCCTGTCAAATGTTGCACCAAGCATAGCCTCATATACATTCAGAGCAGCAAAAGGGTAGAAACTGTAAATGTTCAGCTCAATGTAATACTGCAAAAAAGCACATACTGTCAGGAATAAAAAGAAGTTCTCTTTATAAAGTGGTGCAATGACGGACTTAACTACAGATGCAATAAACTTGTTCATATCTAAAGATACCACCTCAGAATTATTCTTATCGGAAGGGGCAGTATCGAAACTTTTTTCTTTGATAAACTTTTCTGTTTTGTCAATTAACATATACAGGTTAGCGGTCAGATCCTTTGTATTTCCTACCACAAAATCAAGAATAGAAGAAGCAATGGCAACATTTCATACAGGAGAGGAACAGCTAGAGAGTTTTCAGTCACTGAAGAATATTATCAGGATAAGATTTCGCAGAATAAGGAATGGGTAATGGCAGATATCTATGCTGATGAGGGAATCACTGGAACTAAGGTAGCAGTCAGACAGGGATTTCAGAGAATGATTAGAGATTGTATGGATGGTCAGATTGATATTATCCTTACAAAATCAGTATCCAGATTTTCCAGAAATACAGTGGATACCATTCAGTATGTAAGAATGCTGAAGGAAAAGGGGATAGCCGTTATCTTTGAAAAGGAAGGTATCAATACAATGACAGAGCAGGGAGAAATGTTCATTACTCTTATGAGTACACTAGCTCAAAATGAAGTGGAATCTTTATCCCAGAATGTAAAGATGGGAATTCGGATGAAGCAGAAGCGTGGAGAAATTATGGGCTTTAATGGCTGTCTTGGATGTGATTATCATCCGGAGGACAAGAGTATTACCGTCAATGAGGAAGAAGCGGAGACAGTTAGACTTATTTTTGAACTGTATTTGCAGGGATATGGAACGTATACCATAGCCAGACAGTTGACGGAGATGGGAAGAATTAACAAAAAAGGTGGAACCACTTGGACAGATAGTGGAATTCTAGGCATTATCAAAAATGAAAAGTACAAGGGAGACCTTCTGATGAAAAAGACATTTATCGTTGAACCATATAAATTGACATTCGTAATGAAAGGAAATGGCAATACAGCTATTCCAAATACGAAGAAGAATTTTAAGGAAAGTGCTTCATAAGATTAGAGTTCAGTTGGGATGAGTCCTAAAAATTTTATAATACAAAGGGCAAAGTCGGTGGTATAATAAAAACTTGTTATATCACCGTTGCATATGATGATGGAAATAAGGCAGTGCGTGAATTTGGAGTACCGGCTGATGAATTTGCGGATTGCTTCAAAATCATCATGGAAATTATCCCTGTGACTGAGGATGTCCCCGAGGTAATCAGAATTAGTAAAGATTGTGATGATGAGTAAGACCTCGCGAAAATACATGCGTTTAAACATAGCAGAAAGGGAATTGATGGTGTATGGGAATATTTGGCAAAAGGAAGATACGTATAGAAGATATTGTGAGTGTTGTGTTATTGGAACAAACTCAGAATTATAGTAAAAGAACGAGGTCTGGACTTGTTTTCGGTAATTCTATCTTTAATCCGGATGTTGTGCTCATGGATGGAAATGCCGAACCGACGGGGGCTACCTATACGTTTAGCGTTACCTTAAAGGATGGCAGCAAGGATATTGTTAAAGCTGATTCGGGAACAGCTATTTGTGATCGGTTGCTCCAAATGGCTTTAGACGGTGAGTCTGTAATACCGATGGACAATGAACAGTTGTCTAAGGATAAGAAAGCACCGGAACTCCAAAAGAATCAACTCCCGCAAGGGGTGTATAAGGTAGGAAGAGATATCCCGGTCGGAGTATTTGACTTTCATCATGTATGGGGGAATGGTAGAATTCATGTCTATAAGGCCGAAGAAACAATACTTAGAAATCTGACATTCGGAGCCTATATTGGCGATACATATGAGTACGAAAAGATGGACTGTATTAATGTGATTTGCGAAAACGGCTGGTACGTACATATCACTGGGAATCTTATTGTGAGTATTTCGAGATCAAAAGATATTGAACTTGATTTGTAAGGAGAAGCATGGTCATACATGGAAATTAAGAAAATGTATCTATTCCAATTCTATATTTATAAATTCAAAAGAAGATTCAGATGGGAAAATTAAAGCATAATTTCAAGAAAGGAATAACATTGGTTCTTTCTCTTGCCATGGTAGCAGGACTGGTTCTTGCTATGTCAGGTGGAGCAAATACCGTGCAGGCAGCAGCCGGCACGGGAACGCAGCCAAGTGTGACAGCATATGCCACAAAGGACCAGTTAATGGATGACACATTTAAACCGAAAGATGATGGAACTGCAGCAAATTCCGGCAAGCTGGTATTTGGTAAAAATAGCAGTGGCTCTGCACAGGAATGGTACATCTTAGGAAATGATGATGGCGTATCAGGGGATAATACCATCATCTTTGCAGCAAGTCCGATAGCAACAGGGCATAGGTTTGAGGATGACTGGCAGAATAATAAGACTACTACAAGCTTGTGGAGTGATTGTGTTTATAATGGAACAAGTATATCTGAGGTATCTCCAAACCACTACGGAGCAAGTGACCTTCGTGTGACATTGAAGAATATGACAGATGGTTCAAATGAAACCTACTTCACCACAGCCGAGCAGGGTCTTATGAATGACACCACAGTGACAACGAAGGACTTGAAGAACAGTGCAACCTATACCACCACAGACAAGCTGTATGCACTGGCGGCAGATGGTTATGGTTCTTCCTATAAAACCATAAAAGCAGGAAGCGATAACAATACCGTACTAGTTACTGGAGCAATGGAGATGAGTTCTGGCTGCGCTCGCCTTACGGTGAGCATGATAGATATGCGTTGAGCACTATTCAGGGGGATATTGTCTACTACGGCTTTGTCAACATCGGGCGCACAGTTCAGCCCGCTTCCAATCTGAATCTGTCATCTGTTCTCTTCGCATCTGCTGCGAAGGCAGCATC
>OLOA01003021.1_pt1 | contig 14312 bp, 4 predicted proteins | sample 1672201 | NCBI WGS metagenome assembly OLOA01 (sample SAMEA3136658, study PRJEB25190) | human gut metagenome
CCGCGAGCAGGGAGGCCCCGGCCATGGCGAGTAGTCCGGCCACGGCGATGGCAGGGCCGGTGCCCGCGCCGGTCGAGGCGAGCGGGGCGGCACCGGCCGCCTGGCCGTCGCCCCCGGCGTTGCTCCCGCCGCCGTTGCCCGGATCGGTGGCGGAGGAGCCGCCGTTGGCCTGGTATTCGAACGTCCAGGTGACGGCCGTCCCGCCCTTGGAGGCGGTGAACACGAGCTTCGAACCGGATTCGGTCTTGTCGAGCTTCCAGTCGGATGGAACGTCGGAGATCCTGACCTTGGCGCCGGCGGCGACCTTGTAGGCGCCGTCCCTGGTCGGGTCGAACCCGGCGATCGGCTTGCCGTCCGCCGTCGCGGCCACGTTCTTCAACGCGTCCGTGCCGGGGTCCGCCGGCTTGTCCGGATCGGTCGCGGAATCGTTCTTGAACGTCCAGGTGACGACGGGCGTGCCGTACTTCGACGCGGTGAACACGACCGTGCCGGCCGGCTGCTCCGCCTTGCCGTCGAGCTTCCAGTCGTCGGGCATGTCGACGATATTCACTTGGGTGCCGGCGGGAATGGTCCATGTGCCGGTCTTCGTCGGGTCGAACCCCTGGACCGGTTTGCCGTCGGCCGTGGCGGTCACGTTCTTCAGCTCGGCCGCGTACGCGCCGGCGTCCGGCAGGCCGGATCCGTCGTCGTACGCGAACGCCCATTCGAGTAACCGGTACATGAAGTCCGTGAATATGCTCGGGCGTGAACACCTGGCCCGATTCGGATTTCGTCTTGTAATGGTTGAACTCGTTGAAGAAGATGCCCATGACCGCAAACCAATGGAAACAAGCCCTATTCAGCCACTCCGAGGGAGAGAACACAAGGACAAGCGCCGGCACAGAATATTCTCAGCAGTACAATGCGCGGCAGCGGAAAACGAATTGGAGGAATCGAGGCCGTCAAAGTGGGCATGGACGAAACTGGCGTTAGCGGATTCTTCTGCTCGTCATCGTTCTGATTGGACAGTGTCGCCGACCGTATTATCAATGAGGACCGTCAGTCCGCTTTCGTTGAATTTGTCGTAGTTTTCAATATCGTAGTGCATTTGCAATTCCAGCCAGTATTCCGGTGACGTGCCCAACACGTAGGCGAGATGGTATGCGAGGCTTGTGGTGATGCGTCTTTTCCCGCGTATTATTCCACTGATGGTGGTTTGTGGCAGGTTCATGGCTTTCGCCAGACGGTACATGGTGATGTTGTTTGGTTGCAGGTATTGGTGTAGCAGCACGTCGCCTGGGAGTGGCGCATGGCCCACATCGTTCATAGCCAGACCCTTTCACGCAATTCACTGACTTTTTTCTGATAGTAACAAAAGAAGCTACCGTTTTGCTTCGGTATGTGGGAATACGGTTTTGCCCGCCTCTCCCCTGTTTCGGGTCGAAGGCGGGCAAAACACGTTTGGTGCGGTGAGAATCAGTCCTCGACTGCATGCCATCCATCGGCATGCTTGGCGGAGCGCACCTTCACGAGCACGCAGCCAGCACCGGCGATGGTCATGATCGCCGCCAGCGTGGCGATTGCGGTGGTGTCCGATCCGGTGGAGGCCAGACCATTGTTCGTCACACCTGCAGCCTGCTTCTTGGCCTGTTCGGCCTTCTGCTTCTTGGCTTCGGCATCCTTCTTGGCTTGGTCGGCCTTCTTCTGGGCTTCCTGCTGCTTCTTGGCTTCCTCCTCGGCCTTCTTCCGGGCTTCGGCTTCGGCCTGCTTGGCGGCGGCGAGCTCCTTGTCGGACGCCTGCTTGTCGGCGAGCTTGGCATCATAGTCGGCCTTGGCTTTCTCGTATGCCTTGTCGGCCTCATCCTTGGCCTTGTTCGCCTCGTCGAGCTTCGCCTGGGCGTCGGTCAGCTTCGCGTTCGCCTTCTTGAGGTTCTCCTCGGCGTTCTGCAGACGCTTGATGGTGTTCTGGGCGTCGTTGAGCTTGCCGGTGGCCGCGTTGAGGTCGTCCTTCGCCTTCGCGTATGCGGCCTTGGCATCGGCGATGGCCTCGTCGGCGGCCTTGACCTGCTTGGCGGCGGCTTCAACCTTCGCGTCGGAAACGGTCTTGGCGTCGAGCGCGGCCTGCTTGGCCTTCTCGGCCTCGGCCTTGGCTGCCTTGGCGTCGGCCAGGTCGGCCAAGGCCTTCGTCTTGTCCGTGTTGGCCTGCTTGATCGCGGCTTCCGCATCCGTCTTGTTCTTGGCGGCGGTCTGGGTCAGCTTGTCGGCGGTATCGATCTTCGCCTGTGCGGCGGCGACTGCCGTGTTCGCCTTGTCCACTGCCGTCTGGGCTGCGGTCTGGGCGTCGGTGGCGGCGTCGGCTCCGGACCGGGCTTCCTTGGTGGCCTGCTGGGCGGCGGAATAAGCCGCGTTCTTATCGGCTTGATCCTTCCTGGCTTCCTCCAACGCCTTGGCCTTGTCCTCGTTCGCCTTCACGGCCTCGTCATACGCTTTCTGCGCCTCGTCGGCGGCAGCCTGCAAATCCCTGGCCTTCTGCGCGGCCTGCTGGGCTTCCTCAGCGGCCTTCCGTGCGGACTGCTGGGCGGCGGCCAGCGCCTTGGCCGCATCGGAAGCGTCCTGTGCGGCCTGCTTGCTCTTGGACAATGCGGTCTGGTATGCGGCGTCGGCTCCGGTCAGGGAATCACGGTAGGCAGTCAAATCAGTCAGGTATGCGTCAACGTCCATGATGCGGCCCGCGTCGGAGCCGATTCCGTTAGCGTTTTCGGTGAACAGCTGACTATGGGTGTTCCCGCCGATACCCGTGATGTTGCCGTTCTGGCTGACGCCGAAACCGGTGAGGGTCAAATCGGGGTTGACCAGCGTGGTGTAATGGCCATAAGCGCAGGGTTTGACGGGCTTGCCGTCCGAGGCCTTGCAATCCAGGACACCGTCGGACATGTCCTTCTCATACATGGACTTCTCCGTGTCGTACCAGCCCTTAAAGGGATCGGTGTAACCCCAGGCGAGGTTTTCGCTGGCGGGGAATTGAAGTGGATGGTTCACGTTGTTGTTGGCATAATCCGCATCCGCCATGGCCTGTGCCATCAGGGTGTCACTGACCTTGAGGGGCTGCAGGCCTTCCTTCGCGCGAAGCTGATTGGCTTCCTGGATGAACTTCAGGGCCTCGATCATGTTGTCCAACGTGGTCGCATCACCCTTGGCACCATTATGAATGGCGTCAAGATACTCGGTGACGGTCGGATCGGTGAGAACCTTGACTGCCTGAGAGGCACCCTTGTCGCCGAAGTAGGCCACTGCGCCCTGAGACAGCTTGTCCTGAGCCTCGTCTGCCGCTTCCTTCTTGGCGTCGGCCTCGCTCTTGGCATCGGCGGCGGCCTGCTGCTTCGCCTCGGCGTTGGAAGAGGAGTCGGACACCGCCTTGTCGGCATCCTTCTGCGCCTGTTCCGCCTTCTGCTGGGCGGTGGCGGCGTCGGCTGCGGCCTTCTTCGCCGCTTCGAGCTTCGCGGCCAGGTCGGAAAGACCTCCATCATCCTTGGACAATTGCTCGACCTTGGCATCGGCCTTCCGCTTGGCTTCAAGCGCCTTGGCCTCGGCCTGCCTGGCCGCATCCAGCTTGGCCTGCGCGACGTTCACCGCCTCGTCGGCCTTCGTCTTGTCGCCGGTCGCCGAAGCCTGCTGCCTCCTGGCTTCCGTCAGCTCCTTCTCGGCGGCGGCCTTGTCGGCCGCGGCCTTCTTTGCGTCCGCGTCGGCCCGGCCGGCCTTCTTCTGCGCGTCACTGATGGCGGTATCCGCCGCATCGGCCTTCTTCTGCGCGTCCGTGGCCTGCCTGTCGGCCGCATCAATATCGGTCTGGGCCTTGTCGGCGGCCTGCTGATGGGAGGCGGATTCGGCCGTGGCCTCATCCTTCGCGGTCTGTGCGATCCGCTTGTCGGCTTCTGCCTTCGACTGGTCATCGGATGCCTGCCGCATGGCCTTGCTGGCGTCATTGATGGCGTTGGACGCGTCGTTCGCGGCCTGCTGCGCGGCCGCGATCTTGTCGGCCGTGCCGGTCGCATCCTGTGCGGCCTGCTGTTGGGCCTTGTTGGCGTCGTCATAATTCTTCTGGGCCTGCTGCTGGCCGTTCGCGGCTGTCTGCTGCTGGGCGGCGGCGTCGTCGAGGTTCTGCTTGGCGGTGTCCAGTGCGGCTGCGGCGGCGTCGGCCTTGGCCTGTGCTTCGGTCACGCCGGTCGGGGATGCCTGTGCGATGGCCTGGTTGGCTTCGGTGGTGCTCTGCTGTGCCTGCTGGATGCTGTCTTGGGCCTGTGTGATTGCCTGATTGGTTTGGTCGCCGGTGGTTGTGGTTTCGTCGGCCATTGCGACTGCCGGAGCGGCAAGGGTTGCCATCACGGCGGTGGTTGCCACTGTGATCTTGGTGATGCCGTGTGTCATGGGGAGTTTCTTCTTTCTCGTGTATGTGTCTTCCTTTTCGGGTTTACCCCGATGTCGGGAGATTACGTGTTTTTGTTTCACAAACATATAGTAACACCTTTTTTTTTTACTAACGCAAATTGTCACTATCATGTGTCTGTGGCAAACCTATATGATGACCCACGGCACGCCGACTGCGACAAAGCGAAAATCCGACAGCCAATATCCCCGTCACGGTGACGCCCGAAACAAAAGCCGCCTTTTTTACGTCCCCCGTGGCATCTCCGGGCAAGGGGGCCTGATCGGGCATGCTGTTGCGCTCCCCCGTGACAAGCAGTCGCAGCGTATTGCCCTGCCCCGTACAGGTGAGGAGCGTGACCTCGTCCTTCCCCTTATGGACACGCAACGATTTCGTGTCGGTAGGAGAGACGATGCGTTTGCTGGTGACTCGATAGGCGAGCGTGTTACCCATGACCTTGATATAGAACGGGTCGCCGTCTTCGAGTTCACCGAGCCGGGTGAACAGGGTCGCGCCTTTCAGATTCGAATGACCGGTGATTACGGCGCGCGTATTCTTGCCACCGATAGGCAGACTGGTGCCCGCCAGATGGCCGGCCGCATGTTCGAGCACATCTTGACCAGCTCCGTGGAGGATGGGCATGTCGACGCTGATCTTCGGAATCAGAATCTCACCCATGGCATCCAACCCATTCACGGACAGTTGACGCCGGTATTCGGCATCGCCCTCGAAATTGCCCTCGGTCTTCCCATCGAACACAGGTTCGCCTATCTGTGGCTGACCGCCTTCATAAAGACGCTGATTATATGCGATGGCAGATTGGATGACGCTTTGACGGGAGGATTCCGGAAACAGCGCGGCCGTCTGGCTGACGGATCGCGCCTGCTCGTCAACGGCGCGGTCGCCGAGCGTCTGCTGGATGCGGGGCATGGCGACAAGCACCATGCCCGCGATCAGGCAGATGACTGCGGCGACCGCGTAGATCCGGGAATGGCGGACGAGCCGGCGGGCGCGATTGTCGCGCGCCCGCTTGTCGCGGACCGCATCCGCGACGCTCTCCCACACGTCGGTTTCGGCCGCTGCCGTCACTTCGCGTGCTTTCCGCCGGTGATCGGCATGTGCTTACCGGTGCGCTTGGTTGCGGCCATGCGCGTGCGTAGCATCGGCATCATCACGCCGAGCGCGATCAGCATGAGCGCGAATCCGGCGTACAGCCAGATGGTCGGCACCTGGGCCTGTCCGCCCGTGAACGGCAGGGTGGTCAGGCTCGGCTCCCACTGGGCGTACACGGTGGTGCTGCCTTCGGCGGGCAGTGTGACCTTGCCTTCGCCCGGCTGCAGGAAAGTGCTCCCTGCGGGCGGGTTCTTCTCCGTGCTCCATCCGACGAACCGGTAGCCGGGTCGGGTGATCTTCGGCTCCTTCGCGTCACCGGGGATGGTGACGGTGGAGAAGGCGTCGCCGGTCACGTCATCGACATGGCCGATGCCGCCGTTCGGGTTGAACTTCAGGCTGGCACCGTTGATTTTCCACTGCGCGTAGAGCACGGAGGTGTTCTTCGGCGTGGACTTGTCGTTGGCCGTCAGCACGTAGTCGGCTCCCGTGGCGTATGCCTTGCCCTTGCCGTCGGCCTGCGTGTTCCAGCCGGAGAATGTGTAACCAGGACGGTCGAACGGGTTCGTGATGGTCTTCACGGTCTGGTCGACAACACCGTCCACCGTCCTGGTTTCCGAGCCGACGGTTCCGATGTTGCTGTTGTACACCAAGTGTGCGGGGTCGGCCTTCCACTGGGCCCACACGGTGGTGGTTCTCGGTTCAAGCGTGTGCTTGTCGCCCGGTTGCAGGCTTGGGTCGCCGCGTTTGCTGGTGCTCCAGCCGGTGAACGTGTAGCCTGGACGGTCGAAGCTGTTCTGGCTGATGGTCACCGTGTCGCCGGTGTTGCCGGTGGTGTCGGGTGTGCTGCCTGTGGTGTTCGGCCAGTCGTTGCGGTACTGGATGGTTGCCGGGTTTGCCTTCCAGATGGCGTACAGGTCGTTGCCTGCTGGCTTCATCACGTACTGGCTGACACCGTTCTTGCCTTCGCCGTATGCGGTGCCGGAACCATCCTTGGCGGTGTCCCAACGAACGAACGTGTATCCGTCGCGGGTGAAACCATTGGCGTTTGTGGTCAGTTCGTCACCGGTGTGGCCGGATTGCGCCGCCGTGTTGCCTCCGGTCGCGCCGTTGCCGTGATAGGTGAGGGTCTGCACGACGCCGGCCCAGCAGGCATATAGGGTGCTGGAACCACGCAACGTCCACTCGCTGTTAGGTTGCACTGCATTGCCCTTGCAGTCGGCCTGAGTGTTCCACGTGACGAACGTGTAGCCGTCGCGGGTGAATCCGTTGTCGCGCACGTTGATCTTCTCGTCGGTCTTGCCAGTCTGCGGGTCGGTCTTGCCGCCGGTCGCGCCGTTGCCGTCGTAGGTGAGGCTGGCCTGGCCGGGCGTCCACTGCGCGTACAGGGTTAGTGTGCCGTTCGCCGTCCACCTGGCTCCCGGCGCGTACCTGGCGCCGCTCCCGTCCGGGCTGGTGGCCCAGCCGGCGAACGTGTACCCGTCGATCGTCCAGCCGTTCTGGCTGATGGTCGGCGTATCACCCGTATGGCCCGTCCAGTTGGCGGTGCCCTGACCACCCGGCGTCCTGCCTGTCGGCGGGTTCGCGTTGTAGTTGATCGCCGCCTGGTTGGGCGTCCATTGGGCGACCAATGTGACGACCCCGTTGGGCGTGCTGGTCAGGTTGGAGACCTGCTGCCCATCCGTGTAGGAGTCTCCGGTGTCGGCACGCTTCCAATCCGTAAACGTGTACCCGTCGCGAGTGAAGGTGTTCGGGCTCAGGTTCTGCGGCACGTCGAACGTGAACTTCTGGTCGCTCATGGTGCCGTTGCCGCCGCCCGCATCGTATTTCACGGTGTAGCCGTTGGCCGTCCATTTCGCGTATACGGTCACGTTGCCGGTGAGCGGCGTGTTGAAATCGTATTTGTTTCCGCCGTTCGGGGCCGTGTACCAGCCGTCGAACCGGTAGCCGGGAATCTTGCCCGTGTCGCCGGCCGCCCAACCGGATTTGTCGGCGGCGGCCGTGTTGTAGGGCACGGTCTGCGATGCGGGCGTGCCGGGCGCGTTGCTGCCGGCGGGCGCGTTCACGCTGTACGACAGGGTGGGGTTGATGGCCCACAATGCGTATACGGTCTTCGCCCTGGCGGGCATGACGATCTCCGTCCTGACGTTCGCGTTCAGCGTGTTCCGGTCCATGGTGTCGCCGACGGGCACGTCCCTGTCGTTGGCGTCCGTGTTCGCGCTCCAACCGTAGAACGTGCGGTTGGTCTTGCCGATCTGGCTGGAATCCCAGCAGTCGGAGTCGGCCTTCGCGGTCGCCAATGTGATCCTGGTGCCGGCCGGATAGTAGACCTGGCAGCCGGATACGGCGCCCGTCGTGGCGATGGTCTCCACGCGCACGCTGCCGTCGGATCGGGTGATCGTACGCTGGGCGGTCCCGTCATCCTGTCTGGCGGTCGTGTCGGTCAGCACCCTGCGGTCGTCCGCGATGGTTCCGGATTCCGGTCCGGCGCTCTTGTCGGCCGCAAGCCTGACCGTGCCATCCGTCCCGGATGCGGCGGTTTCGGTCCTGCCCGTCTCGGTGCGCGAGGGCACTTGGCCGGTTCCGCCGTTCGCGTCGTAGCCGAGCCTGTAGGCCTTGGTGAAGCTCAGATCGTCGAGGATGTTGCCGTTGACGTTGTTGCTGGAGCTTACCGATTTGAAGGTGAAGCGGGTGACCGTCCCGGTGGCGATGTACGTGCCGGTGTAGGTCTCCCACTGCCCGTCATGGTTACGGCTGGAATGGTTCGAGCTGCCGCCCAGTTCGGCTTTGTTGCGCACCTTCGTGGAGATGACCTTGCCGACGTCGCCCGGCTGGTCGCCGTTGCCGTTGACGGTGGTTCGCGTCGCGTCTTGGGCGGATTCCTTGCCGGGTTCGCCAATCATGACGCTCATCCCGTCGAGGTGGGTCCTGTCGAGGCTGGCGTGTTTCAACTCCCAGCGGTAGGACACGCCCGGGATGGTGGCGATGTCCTGGTAGATGGCGGTGCCCGCCTGTCCCGCGACGAGTTCCGCGTACTGGTTGCCGGTCTTGGAGTCCTTCTGTAGTTCGACTCCCTGTGCGATCTGCTGCCAGTTGGTTCCCTTGGTCTGGGTTGACTTCCATGCGAATTTGGAGGCGTCCCATCCCGGGATTGGCGCCCAGGGGTCCTTATCGATGCCGATGTGCCGCGCGTATCTGCCGTTGATCGGGTCGACGACGGTCCAGTCGTCCCACGGGTATTTGGTGGAGACACCGGCGATCAGGCCGGCCGGATAGTCGAACGAGCCGTTGACCAGTTCGGTCGGCAGACTGTCGGTCTTGCCGGCGATGGTCTTCACCTTGCCATCGGTGGAGGCCTTGATCTGCGACGTGCTCTTCTTGGCCCCGCCGTTCGCGTCGTAGCTGAGCTTGTAGGCGAGGCGGAAGCTCAGGTCGTCGATGATGCTGTCATTGGCGGAGGCAGTAAGAGTACCGTCCTTGGCGACGCCCCTGTAGGCGATCATCGTGCGGGATTGTCCGGCTGGGATAATGACCGTGCCCTCGTAGGATTCCCAGTCGTCGGAATGGTCCCACGGTTCGTGGCTGCCTTCCGTGGCGTCCATGGAATCGGAGTGCGTGTAGGCGACGGTTCCCACATCGCCGGTCTTGTCCCCGTACTTCTGGCCGGTCTTGGAGACCGTGGTGCGGGTCAGCCTGACTGGGGTGAGATGATCCTTGTCGGGGCCGGTGAGCAATGTCACGCCGCCCGCGTTGCCTTTGGAGCGGCCGGAGTGGCGGATACTGAACGTGTAGCTGGCGCCGGGCGTCGTGTTCACGGTCTGGGCGACGGTACGCCCCGCATGCACGTCGGCGGCCGTGTTCCCGTCCTTCTCGCGATGCAGTTCGAAGTTCTGGATGCTGCCGATGGCATCGAGATCCTGCCAAGCGAACGTGGCGGCGGTCAGGCCGCCGGCCTTCACGCCCGTCTGTCCGGCCATGGCCTGCGCGTAGGAGCGGATCATGCCCGCATTGGGCTTCACATACACCCAGGGCAGGCCCTGCCCCTCCTTGGCGATCGTCCACTTCGGGGTGTCGAACCCGCCGTTCACGGCCAGCTCGTCGCCCGCGGCCCTGGAGGCGATGGTCTCCACCTTGGCGTCCGGAGCCTTGAACGCGGCCGGCTGCGTGGAATCCGCCTTCGAACTGGAGGGCACCTTGCCCTTGTCGTTCTTCTTCAGATCATGCACCGTCAGGCCGGAAGCGGTTTTGCCAGCCGCGAGTCCGACACTGCCCGTGGTCTTGGCTTTGGCGGGCTGCACGGTGTTCTCCTTGCCGTATTGATTGGATGGCACGCTGCCGGTCGCGTCCGAAGAATTCTTGTCGTAAGAGAGCTTGTACGCCTTGTCGAAGCTTAGGTCGTCGACGCAGTTGCCTTCGGCGGTGAAGTCGAGGCCCTGACCGTTGGAGTCCCTGACGCTCCTGAACGTGAAGCGGGTCGTGGTCGAGGTGGCGAGGTAGTCGCCGGTATAGGTCTCCCATCTGCCGTCCTGCGCGGTGCCGTGCGTGGTGATCGTGGTGGACTTCTCGCCGACCTTGTCGGTGCCGTTGGATGTGGTGCGGGTTGCCTCCTGCACGGCCTCGGCTCCGGGCTCGCCGATCATGACCTGCATGCTGTCGTCCTGGTCCGCGTTGCGGGACGCGTGCTTGAGGCTCCACTTGTACACGACGCCGGGCGTGGTGGCGATGTCCTGGTAGATGTACTTGCCTCGCTTGGCTGCGGCGATCTCGCCCCACACGTTGCCCGCGTTGGTCGGATACGGGGTGTGGTTGCGGCGCTGCACCTCGACGGTGTCGACGCCGGCGGTGGCGTCGTTGGATTTCCAGCCGAACTTGCCGGAATCCCAGTTGTCGAGCTTGCTGTGCAGCGGGTTGCCGATGACGCCGGTCTTCGCGCTGATTATGGCGAGGTAGGTTGTGTCGTGACTGCCGTAGACCCTCTGGTTCTCGTTGATGATCTCGTTGCCGCGATAATCGAACGTGCCGTTCACCAGATGGTCCGGCAGATTCGACGTATTATCCGCCACCGTCTTCACGTTTCCGGTAGTCTTCGATTCGGCGGGCTCGACGGCGTTCTCCTTGCCACGCTGATTCGACGGGACCTTGCCGGTCGCGTCGGACGCGTTCTTATCGTATGTGAGCTTGTACGCCTTGCTGAAACTGATGTCATCCAACAGATTGCCGTCCCACGCGCTGTATCCCTCGATGCTATGGAAGGCGAAACGCGTGACGGTGCCGGTGGCGATGTACGTGCCGGTGTACGTCTCCCACTGGCCCGTATGCGCTCCCTCCTGGGACTTATTGCTGTCGGGTATCTTCGGGTTGCTGACCTTGGTGCTGATGACCGTGCCGACCTTGCCGAGCTTGTCTCCATGCCCGTTCGCGGTGGTGCGGGTGGCTTCCTGCGCGGTCTCCTTGCCTGGTTCGCCGATGATGACGCTCATCTTGTCCAGGTGGCTGGAGTCGAGACTGGCGTGTTTGAGGCTCCACTTGTACATGACTCCCGGAACGGTGGCGACATCCTGGTAGAGGGTAGCGCCGGATTGGGCGGCGCTGATCTCGCTGTAATGGTTGGTTCCGTCGGCCTTATAGTCGACCTGCACGTCGTCGGCGCGTTCGAGGTCCGGATAGGAGGTATCGCCGGTCTGCGTGCTGTGCCAGGCGAATTTCGCCTTGTCGAAGCCCTCGGGCAGCTTGTATCTCTTTCCGAGCACCGTCCCTTTTGCGAAGTATGAGCCGTCGTTCTGGCTGATATACCAGAAGTTCCCGTCGTTGACGGGCATATCGCTTTTGACCGGATATTCGAAGTCGCCATTGACCAGATGGTCAGGCAGGGTGTTGGTGGTGTTCGCGACCGTGGCCGCGTCGTCCGCCACCGTCTTCACCTTGCCGTCGGTCTCGGACGCCTTGCCCTCGGTCATGGAACTGATCTGGCTGGCCTTCGCCTTCGTGCCGCCGTTCGAGTCGTAGCTCAGCCTGTACGCGATCTTGAACGTCAGGTTGTCGATCAGGTTGCCCATGTCGGGTTTCGCTTCATTCAGCGATTTGAACATGAACGTGCTGACAGGCGTGTTCGCCGGGATCGTGACCTTGCCCTCGTAGGTCGCCCACTGACCGTCATGACGGTAATGATCCGTGTTGGTCGCGTGGGTGACGATGTCCGTGCCCGTCCAACCGGTCTTGTCCCCGGCCTTGTTGCCGCCGATTCGGGTCATGGTCACGGGCTTGCCGTTGACCAGCGCCTGCATCCCGTCGGCATGCTCGGAACTCAGTGCCGCATGGTCGAAGCGCACCGTGTATACGGCGTCAGTGCTGTTCTGCGTGTCGATCTTCTGATAGATGCTTTTGCCGATTTCGCTGCCGACGATCTCCGCATACGTATTGTCCGTGTCATTGTCCCGCTGCAATTCGACGCTGTTTGCGTGGTCGGTGACGAAGCCTTGGGGTTTCCCGCCTTTCTGGTCGGAGATCCACCCGAATTTGGAGGCATCAAAACCGTCCCATTTCACCCATGCGACGTTTCCATCTGTGACATGCGCATTGCGGATGTACTGCCCGTTGACCGGGTCGACGCTTGTGAACTTGCCTCTTGAGGTGTTCAGCTTGGGACTGATGACGTTCCAGCCGCCCGCGGGCAGGTAGTCGAATCCGCCGTTGACGAGCTCCCTTGGATACGTCGTGGCGGCCGATGCCGTCAGGCTCGTGATGGTCTTGCCGATGTCGGGCATGCGGATCTCGTCCGCGTTCGCGGTGCCCGCCGTCAGGAGCCCGCCGCCCAGGAGGGTGACCGCGGACAACAGTCCCGCGACCGCCCGTTTCAACCATGCGTGCATGTGTGTTTTTTCCTTCCCCGCCCCTTGACTGTCCGTGACGGATGGGCCAGGACCCGCACGAACCCCTTGCGGCGAGCCAAAAGAACCATGAATGAAAACGAAGGGGGAGGGGCGCGGGACACGGCATGATCCGGATTGTTCCGCGCCCCCGTATGTCAGACGGCCGGGGTGTCTCCGTCGTGCGTGAGCATCAGCGCGTCGCGGCGGTTGCGCGCGCCGCGCACGGCCATGGTGCCGCCGATCGCGAACAGGGGCATGGCGCAGGCCAGCCAGAACGCGAACGCGAGCACGCCGCCGGTCTGCGGCAGTTGGGTCAGGTTCGCGACGTTCTTGACCTGGACGGTGTTGTTGTCCAGTCTGCTGGTCAGGTTCGGCACGGTGCCCGTCCCCCTGTACTGGATGCTGGTGCCCGCGTCGTCGATGGTGACGGTGAACGTCGGTTTCGCGTAGCTGGCGTAGCCGGCCGGCTCCCGGGTTTCGGTGACCGTGTACGTGCCGTAGCCGAGCCCCTTGAACCGGATGAGGCCCCTCTGGCTCGCGTCGTCCCTGTTGTCGACCGTCCCGTCATGGTTCGAGTCGCCGGTGATGAACACGCTGGCGGCATCCTGGTCGGCCGCGTCCGACCATTTGCCGGTGTTCTGATCGAGATTCATCCATTTGCCGTTGCGCTGGATCTGGAACCGGGCGCCGTCGAGCAGCGTGTTCACGTTGCCCGCGTCCACCTTCCGCAGCGTGAAGTCGTAGGCCTTGATGTCGACCTTGTCCTGGTCGGTGATCGTGGTGAACCGGACGCCGTCGGTGAACGTGCCGTACGTGTGGACGGTGTTGGCCGCCGGATCGGTGACGCTGGCCTTGTCGACGGTCATCCTGTAGGTGATGACGATCGTCCTGTTGGAGTATTTGTCGAGGATGTTCCTGCCGTCGATGCCCCAGCCGCCGGCCGGAATCGCGAGATCCGGGTCGGCCGGCCTGTTGTCCGCGGTCTTCAGGGCCGGGTCGCCGGGGATGCTTTTCGCGTTGTTCTGCGTGGTCCCGTCGTAGACGATCGCGTCGGCCGTGATGTCGGTCTGCGGCGCGTTCTTCAACCGGACGCTCAGCGAGCCCTTCACGTACGTCTGGCCCTTCGGCTGGTCGATGAGCTTGAACTTGACGGCGGAGGCGGCCTGCTTGTTCGGCACGGTCACCTCGACCGTGTTGGTGACGGTGTCGCCGACGGTCACGCCGACCGGATCGGAGGCGGTGCCGTCCTTGCCGACCGTCGCGCCGTTGCGCTGCACCTGGACCTTCTTGTCGACCCTCATGCTCTTCGACTTGACGACCGCGGTGCCGAGCGTACGCCACTGCGGGTCCTTCGCGTCGTTCTTCATGATGTTCGCGTTGCCGGATTTCGTGCCGACCATGATCGGGTTGCCCGCGCTGTCCGTGATGTAGTAGAGGCCCTCGGAGGGCACGTTGATCGTCAGCGTGGACTGGGTGGTCGTCAGGTGCGCGCCGCCCTGGATGGCGGCCGGCCGCCTCGAGGACTGGGCCAGGGCCTTGCTGATGTTGCGCAACTGCCTGGCCTGGGAGTCCATCTTGATGTTGGCGATGTTGCCCGCGTCATCATAGCCGTACACCTTGCCGATGTCGTCGGCCGTGCTTGGATCGTACGCGTTGGCGATGCCGATCGCGTCGGCCGCCCACGCGTTGGATGCCGTGTCGCCGCGCACGCCGAGGCTGCTAATCCGCGTGCCGTTCAGGATCTGGTCCGTGTACGTGCCGATCCGGTACACGTCGAACGTGTGGCCGGCCAGGCTTGCTCCGTCTGCGCCCTGCAATGTGATGGTCGCGCCGGCCGTCGTGCTCGCGGCCGCGGCGTCCGTGGCCGGCGCGGCCAGCGCCGCCGCGGGCGCGTTCACGCCCTCCAGCGGCAGCACGCGGTTGAGCGCCGC
>OLOA01003025.1_pt1 | contig 14295 bp, 14 predicted proteins | sample 1672201 | NCBI WGS metagenome assembly OLOA01 (sample SAMEA3136658, study PRJEB25190) | human gut metagenome
TACTATATTATTTTTTATAATGGTACTTACATTTAATTCTACATAACCATTACTTGTATATTTAACACTATTATCTAGAATACTAGTTAGTACATTTTTAAGTCCAAGACTATCGCCATATAGATATTCTGGTAAAGTACTATCAATGTCACTTCTGAAAGTTAAATTCTTTTCTTTGCATTTATCATTATATAGTGTTACTAATCTTCTTAATAATAGTTTTATATTATACTTCTCATCATATACTTTGATATTTGCATTATCTATACTAGATACATCTAATATTTCATTAGTCATTGTTGTAAATCTAGCGGTATTTTCTTTGATACCTCTTAAGCATTCACTCATATAGTCTTTGTCTATTTTTTTACTATCTAATTCAAGTATAGCATTATTGGCATCATTATTTATATCTTTAGTAATTGCTCTTATATCGTTAGTCATATTATATAAAAACATTGTTTTATCTTCATTAGCGTTATCGGCAATTTCTTTGGCTTTATGATATTCCTCAATCATTTTTACATCAGGGTTTTCAATGGTAAAGTACATTATGAATGTTATAAAGGAATGAACCGCTGTTGCAAGTAATAAACCAGGATTCATATATTGAATGTATGAGCAAAGACTACCTAGAGTAACAAGAATAATTACTGGTATAAATCTTTTATCTTTCCATTCTTTAGCATTCCAAAGTAAGCAAAATACTCCTATCAAAGAATATACAATAGCGGATATATATACTACATTAACGCTTGGACCATATGTATATGCTATTTTTCCGGAATAGTAGAAATTAATTGGAAGTAATGCAGAAGCAAGAGATAAAGCTATTCCAAAACTTATTAGTAATGTTTTTGTACTACTAGAATAACGTTCTTTGTTTTTCATTTTTAGGGCTACTAGAAAAACATAGGTACAAAGTAAACAATTCCATAATATAATAAATATACAATATATTTTTGCTACTGAATAGCTAATTTTTGGTATTGCTTGATATAATGGGCCAACAATATCCAAAATTATTTCAGTTAAAAGTTCTATAAATGTTACAATAACTAAAATTGAATAAATTTTATTCTCTCTACTTTTAAATACTTTTTTCTTAAAATAAACTAATAACAATAATCCTAGGTAGAAAAGTGCTTCTATTGAAAAGAAAATACCAGTATACATAAGACCAACTCCTTATTTTATCTATAATAAGTATACAAAAGTTTTTACTTTTTTACAATAGAAAAAGAAGAAAAATTATTTTAATTCTTTCTTCTTTATTTTGGTATTAGCTTCTTCTTTAGCCGTTTCTTCAAGTAAAGCATAGTTTACTTTGTCTGCTTTAGTTAATGGTAATTTATCTAAGAATTCTATACTTTCTGGAACTTCAAATGGTTTTAATTGAATAGTCTCTCCTGTTACACTATTATATATTGGTTTATAGCATTCATTCATAATATAATCACTTATCTCTTTAGTAGGCATTATACCATCTTTTAGTACTATATAGGCTTTATTTGTAAATAGTAAATCTTTGTCAGGTTTTGGTACAACACAGCAAGCTTCTACTACATCAATTAATGATATAACATTTTGAATATGTCCTAAGTATACTTTATTTAAATCAGATCTTATGTAATATCTAGAACTTCTTCCTGTTAGTGTAAAATATCCATTTTCATCTAAAATGCCCATATTACCTGTTTTATAGTATTCTCTACCTTTATATTTGAACCTTGTTTCTTTTGTTTTTTCTTCATCATTATAGTAGCATTTAAATACATGCTTACCAGACTGGCATAACATTCCTTCTTTTCCATAATCTAATTCTTCCATCGTATTAGGATCCACTATAATTGATTTTGGACCTACAAGTACTCTACCAACTGTCTCTGGTCTAATTTTTAAGCCAACCGCATTGGTATTCGCACCACAAGTTTCGGCATTTCCCGAACCATTACATATTGTAGTATTGGCATTGTGATTTTTAAAGAATTCTACTCCTTCAGCATTTTGTGTTGGAGTTAAAAAATCACCACCCGATATAAAGGTATGAACTGATGATAAATCATCTTTTGGTAATGAATTTCTTTTTATTAGTTCTAGAAGTGCTGGACTACCAAAAATATAATTTGGATTTTTTGATAAATAATATCTAATATTATCTTTAGTTAAGCTTGGAGCAAGTATTCCTGTTCTACCACATAATAGGCTCATTACTGTAGATGTATCTAGACCGTAAGGATAAGAAAATGGTAAAAGCATGGGAAGAGCATGGACCGTCTTTCTTTTCCAAAATTCAGAAAAGCATCATCACCCAGGCTGCACAGATGCTCCGCCCGGGAGGCATGCTGCTTTATTCAACCTGCACTTTTTCACCGGAAGAGAATGAGCAGACGATTGAATATCTGCTCCAGGAATATCCTGAATTTCAGATCTGTGAAATGGAGGGGTATGAAGGCTTTGTCAATGGAATGCCGCAGGTGACCGAAAGCAGAAATGAAGAGCTGAAAAAGACCGTCCGTATTTTCCCTCACCGGATGAAAGGAGAGGGCCATTTCCTTGCCCTTCTTCAGAAGGGAGAAGCACATCCGGCTCTTCCTTCCGGGACCGATACCGGCAAGCCCAAAAAGCTGCCCGAAGAATTTACTTCATTTTTAAGTCATGTACACCGGGAGTTTCTTCCTTCCAGAATGGAACTGCGTGGCGATAAAGTATACTATATGCCGGCCGATCTTCCTTCCATCCGGGGAATCCGTTTTCTACGTACCGGACTGCTGCTTGGAGAACTGAAAAAGAACCGTTTTGAACCGAGTCAGGCTTTTGCCATGAATCTGAAAATGGAAGAATACGATCAGATCCTCAATCTTCCTGTCAGTGATGAGCGAGTGATCAAATATCTCAAAGGTGATACTCTCGATGTGGAAGATCTGGTATCTCTGAAAGAGAAAGGCTGGTATCTTGTCTGTGTAGACGGATACCCGCTCGGTTTCGGTAAACTGATCAATCAGATGCTGAAAAATAAATATCTTCCCGGATGGCGGTGGAACGGATGAAATTAAGACTGGATAAATATCTTGCGGATATGGGACTTGGTACAAGATCTCAGATTAAAAAAGACATCTCCAAAGGACAGGTGCTTGTCAACGGAACTGTCAGCAAAGATGCCGGAACCAGGATTGATACAGAAAAGGATCAGGTCTCTTATCTTGGACAGGCTGTTACCTATGCAGAGTATGAATACTATATGCTGAACAAACCGGCAGGTGTTGTTTCTGCGACAGAAGACCGGCATGACCGGACCGTTTTAGACCTCATCGATACAAAGCAGCGGAAGGATCTTTTCCCGGTCGGAAGACTAGACAAAGATACCGAGGGTCTTCTGCTCATCACGAATGATGGTGCGTTGGCTCACCGGCTTCTTTCTCCTAAGAGCCACGTCGACAAAGTCTACTTTGCCCGGATTGAGGGAAAGGTTACTGCAGAAGATGTGCTTCTTTTTCAGAAAGGTGTAGACATCGGAGAGCAGGCACTTACGCTTCCCGCACGGCTTGAAATTTTAAGCAGTGATACCGTCTCAGAGATCCGGCTGACGATCTGCGAGGGAAAGTTTCATCAGGTCAAACGGATGTTCGAGTCAGTTGGCAAGAAAGTCCTGTATCTGAAAAGGCTTTCCATGGGAACACTTATTTTGGATGACTTACTGCCACCGGGAGCTTACCGTACACTGACTGCCGGGGAGATCAGAAGCTTACAGACAATATCAAAAAAAGAAACAGGAGATAAAGAATGAATGGTGGATTTTTACCTGTCAGCAGAAAAGAAATGAAAGAACGTGGATGGGATCAGGTCGATTTTGTCTATATTTCCGGAGATGCTTATGTAGACCATCCTTCCTTTGGTCATGCCATCATCACAAGGCTGCTGGAATCCCGTGGCTACAGAGTGGGAATCATTGCACAGCCGGACTGGAAGACACCTGACAGCGTCACGGTTTTTGGCGAACCACGTCTTGGATTTCTTGTATCCGCAGGAAATATGGATTCCATGGTTAACCATTATTCCGTATCCAAAAAGCGACGGAAGACCGATGCTTACACACCCGGAGGTGTTATGGGAAAGCGGCCGGATTATGCCTGTGTTGTCTACGGGAATCTGATCCGGCAGACTTATAAGAAAACTCCGGTCATTCTGGGTGGCATCGAAGCCAGTCTGCGAAGGATGGCACATTATGATTACTGGTCTGACAAACTAAAGCGTTCCATTCTTTTAGATTCCGGTGCAGATATTCTGTCCTATGGAATGGGAGAACATTCGATCATTGAGATTGCAGAGGCACTGGATGCCGGCATTCCGGTGGAAGAGATTACCTATATCAACGGAACTGTCGTCAAAGCAAAGAATCTCGACAGCGTCTACGATGCAGAGATCCTTCCCTCTTTTGAAGAGTTGAAAGCAGACCGGCTGACTTATGCCAGAAGCTTTTATACCCAGTATCTTAATACGGATGCTTTCAACGGAAAACGACTGGTAGAGCCTTATTCTGACTACCTCTATGTGGTACAGAATCCACCTGCACTTCCACTGACCGAGATAGAAATGGATGATATCTATTCTCTGCCTTATATGAGAACGTATCATCCTTCCTACGAGGCACTTGGCGGAGTTCCTGCTATCTCCGAGATCCGATTCAGCCTCATCAGCAACCGGGGCTGTTTTGGCGGATGCAGTTTCTGTGCATTGACCTTTCATCAGGGACGGATCATCCAGACCCGCAGCCACCAGTCACTTTTAGATGAAGCCAGACAGATCACACAAGAAAAAGATTTTAAAGGATACATTCATGACGTAGGAGGACCGACTGCCAATTTCCGGCATCCTTCCTGTAAAAAGCAGTTAAAGTACGGTGTCTGCAAGAACCGCCAGTGTCTGTTCCCGGCACCCTGTAAAAATCTGAATGCAGACCACAGTGATTATGTCCGGCTTTTAAAAGAACTACGTGCGATTCCGAAAGTTAAAAAAGTCTTTATCCGCTCGGGAATCCGATTCGATTATCTTTTAAAAGAAGAGGACAGAACTTTTTTACGGGAACTTTGTGAATATCATGTCAGCGGGCAGTTGAAGGTTGCACCGGAACATGTTGCAGCACCGGTTCTCTCCCTGATGGGAAAACCAGAACATAAAGTATATGAGCAGTTTACCGAAGAATTTTATAAAATGAACAAAAAGATCGGAAAAGAACAGTATCTTGTTCCGTACCTGATGTCATCCCATCCCGGTTCAACGCTGAAAGAAGCAGTAGAACTGGCAGAATATTGCAGGGATCTCGGTTATATGCCGGAGCAGGTGCAGGATTTTTATCCGACTCCGTCCACACTTTCCACCTGTATGTATTATACCGGTGTTGACCCCCGTACCATGAAGCCGGTCTATGTACCGAAGAGTCCACATGAGAAGGCCATGCAGCGTGCATTGATCCAGTATCGCAACCCGGAACTGTACGATCTTGTATCAGAAGCACTCCACAAGGCAGGAAGAACCGATCTCATCGGTTTCGGTCCAAAGTGTCTGATCCGGCCACGGAAATTTGCCGATCAGAAGAAAAATGAAAGAGAAAAGAACAGCAGTCAGAAGAAAAAATCCATTCGGAATGTACACCGAAAGAAATGAGGTCAGAATGAGAGTAGCGATTGTCACCGGAGCATCTTCCGGTATGGGACGTGAATTCGTCCTTCAGATCGGAGCTTTATATAAAAACCTGGACGAAATCTGGGTGATCGCAAGGAGAAAAGGAAATTTAGAGAGAGTGGCAGAGCAGTCCCGTCTGCCTTTGCGTATCTTTGACGGAGATCTTCTGAAAAAGCCTGTCTATAAAGCTTTTTGCGAGGCACTCTGTGAAGACACTCCTGATATCCGTATGCTTGTCAACGCAGCCGGATTCGGAAGATCCGGTTCTGTAGAAGAGATCAATATGCAGCGGAGACGGATCCAGACAGACATGGTTGGCTTAAATTGCCAAGCTTTAACAAGAATGACCCTTCTCTGCCTTCCTTACATGCATCCTGGAAGCCGGATCGTCAATCTGGCATCGGCAGCAGCCTTTTGTCCACAACCGTATTTTGCGGTTTATGCGGCAACGAAATCCTATGTGCTGAGCTTTTCCCGTTCGCTCGGAGAAGAGCTTAAGACCCGCGGTATCACCGTCACGGCGGTCTGCCCCGGTCCGGTTGACACTCCCTTTTTTGCTGTCAGTGGAAAGCCTCAGAATTTCCTGAAAGAACTGACTATGGCACAGCCGGGACCGGTGGTACATCAGGCACTGAAAGACAGCCGGAAAAGGAAGGAGCTGTCTATTTACGGACTTCCGATGAAACTGACCTATGCCGGCACGAAGCTGCTGCCACATAAATTGCTTCTGCGTATACAGAACCTGTAGATCATCGATCTTTTAAATGAAAAGGAAATCAATCATATGAAGAAAGTTGAAAAGGGGAAACCCGGTTATTTAAATTATAAAAAGAAAGCAGAGATTCTCCGTACAGTCATTTATTTTGCCATTGTCGCAGCCATCTTTCTGCTTGGATACACCCAGACGCATACCCGGCTCAATCTGATGACGGTCGTGGCAGTTCTCGGCTGCCTCCCGGCATCCAAAGCACTGGTTGGTGTCATCGCCCGCTTTCCGTACCCGTCCATTGATCCTGACAGGGCAAAGGAGATTGCAAAAATTTCCCGCCACCTGACGGTCTGCTACGATACAGTTATCACCAGCCGGGAAAAGATCATGCCGGCAGACTGCTTTGTTATTTCCGGGCATAATCTTTACGGCTATACCCACTATGAGAAAGTGAATCCTGAGGAACTTGCAAAGCACATCCGCTCGATTCTTTCCCAGAACGGTTACACCGGACTGACAGTCAAGATTTTAAACCAGTATGCACCTTTTCTTGCAAGAGTAGAGGGGCTTGATAATATTGCAGCAGTAGAACAAGAAGATACAAAGCAGACCGAACAGGAGATCCGGCAGCTTCTGCTGAATATCTCCATGTAAACCGGTTCTGAATTTTGGAGAAGATACAATGAAAGAAATCACGATTCAAAAAAATGAAGCCGGACAACGGTTTGACAAATTTCTTGCGAAATATATGAACCAGGCTCCCAAAAGCTTTTTTTATAAAATGCTCCGCAAGAAAAATATCACCCTGAACGACAAAAAGGCTACCGGAAATGAAAAGCTTCTGGAGGGGGATACTGTTAAATTTTTTCTCAGTGATGAAACCTTTGAGAAATTTGCAGGGAATACCCAGGTGCCCAGGGCCTATTGCCATCTGGATGTAGTATATGAGGACAAGGACATTATTATCATCAACAAACCTGCAGGTATGCTGTCCCAGCCTGCAGATGACGGACAGCCTTCACTGGTAGAATATGTGACCGGCTATCTGCTGAAAAAGGGAGAGCTTACTGAGGAACAGTTAAAGACCTTCCGTCCATCTGTGTGCAACCGTCTGGACCGCAATACGAGCGGAATCGTGGCAGCGGGCAAGACGCTGCAGGGTTTGCAGATGCTCTCCGGGCTTTTCAAAGAACGTACCCTGCACAAATATTACCTTTGTATCGTAAAAGGCGTGATCAAAGAAGAACAGGATGTCAGAGGATGGCTTCTGAAAAACGAAAAGACCAACCAGGTCAGAATTTTCAAAAACGAGACAAAGGATGCCAGACCGATCCACACAAAATACCGTCCGCTTGCAGACAATGGGCAGGAGACGCTTCTGGAGATCGAGCTTCTGACAGGACGTACGCATCAGATTCGTGCCCATTTGTCCTATATGGGACATCCGATCTTCGGTGATCCGAAATACGGAGACGCAGTGTTGAATAAAAAACTGACTTCCGGGTACGGACTTCACATGCAGCTTCTGCATGCCTGGCATCTGGTATTTCCAGAGCTTTCCGGTGATTTTGAAGGACTTTCCGGTAAAAGCATCTACGCTCCGGCACCGAAGCAGTTTGTGAGTATTGCACAGAAAAGAGGACTTGGAACATGGGAACATGGAATTCCAGAGGTTTAAGAGGGTCCGCACTTGAGGAACTGATCAACCGCACGAACGAACAGTATCGCGAGAAAGGGCTGGCACTGATCCAGAAGATCCCGACTCCGATCACGCCGATCAAGATCGACAAAGAAAAGCGTCATATCACGCTGGCGTATTTTGATCAGAAAAGTACGGTCGATTATATCGGGGCAGTGCAGGGGATCCCGGTCTGCTTTGATGCAAAAGAATGTGCGTCAGATACCTTTGCTCTCCAGAATATCCATCCGCATCAGGTCGCTTTTATGCAGGATTTTGAAAAACAGGGCGGGATCGCCTTTCTGCTGATCTATTATACCGGAAGAAATCTGATCTTATATCTTCCGTTCAAGGATATGATACGGTTCTGGGAACGGGCACAGAATGGAGGACGCAAAAGTTTCCGTTTTGAAGAAGTAGATCTTTCCTATCAGATTGAAGCCGGACACGGCGTATTTGTACCGTATCTGGAAGCGATTCAAAAAGATTTGGATGCCAGGGATTGACAGAAATCAGAATTGAGCATATAATAACATCTGATTTTGCATGATAATTAGGTAACACGTTAATACAATAAAGTGAAACAGATGGAGAATTTGAAGGATCTAATGCATGATTTTATACGGTAATGCCGATATTTACATGACGGGATTATTGCATATTCTCAGAAAGAGCAAGGGCAGAAGAGAATGGAGGAACCTATGGAACAGAGACTGCTGCACACACCGGAGGGCGTGCGTGATATCTACAGCGGAGAGTACGCCAGAAAGAAAGCACTTTTACAGAAACTGCACAGAGTCGTAGAGGGTTACGGTTACTGTGATATTGAGACACCGACCTTTGAATATTTTGATGTATTCAGCAGAGAGATCGGAACGACTCCGTCCAAAGATCTGTATAAATTTTTTGACCGCGAGGGAAACACCCTTGTACTTCGCCCAGATATGACACCGGCGATCGCCAGAGCCTATGCAAAATATTTTTCCAATGAGGAACTGGGTGTCCGACTTTCTTACATGGGAAATACGTTTGTAAACAACTCAAGCCTTCAGGGACATTTAAAAGAAATGACACAGCTCGGTGCGGAGCTGATCGGGGACGGCAGCGTGGAAGCCGATGCCGAGATCACGGCAATGATCGTAGAGATGCTGCTGGCAGCCGGACTTACCGAATTTCAGGTGAGCATCGGACATGTAGAGTTCTTCCAGAGCCTGCTTGCAGAGGCCGGTGTTGACAAAGCTACCGAGCAGGAACTTCGCAGACTGATCACCAACAAAAACAATTTCGGTGTCGAGACACTGCTCGAAGAGCGGAACATGAATGAAAAGCTGACGAACCTGTTCAAACGCCTTCCGCAGATGTTCGGAAACATCGAAGTGCTCGATCAGGCAGAGAGTATGACTGATAATACACAGGCTCTGGCGGCGATCGCCCGCCTGCGTAAACTGTATGAGATCATCCGCAAATATGGATATGAGAAATATATTTCCTTTGACCTTGGTATGCTTGGAAGCTACGGTTATTATACCGGCATACTGTTTCGTGCCTACACGTTCGGAACGGGAGATGCCGTTGTAAAAGGAGGTCGCTACGATCAGCTGATGGGATACTTTGGAAAGCCGGCAGCATCGATCGGATTTGTCGTGCAGGCAGATGAGCTTTTAAATGCACTTTCCAGACAGAAGATTGCGGTTCCGGTCGAAGAAGGACCGACGCTGGTTCTCTATGACAGTTTCGTCCATGATCAGGCGATCGAAGCATCCATTCAGATCCGCAGGGACGGAGGAAAGGCAGCTCTGATGAGAAGAATAGAAGGTTATCCGCTTTCTTTCTACAGTGCCTATGCGAAACGCAATGCACTTGAGAAGGTTGTTTATTTTGCAGCGGACGGAAACGTACAGACAGTGAAACCGCAGGAGGAAAAAGCATGAGATATCTGACATTTGCACTGGGAAAAGGACGGCTCGCAAAGAAAACACTGGAGCTGTTTGAGAAAATTGGGATCACCTGCGAGGAGATGAAGGATAAAGATTCCAGAAAACTGATCTTTGTCAATGAAGAGCTGAAACTGCGTTTCTTTCTTGCAAAAGGACCGGATGTGCCGACTTATGTCGAATACGGTGCAGCTGATATCGGTATCGTAGGCGAAGATACCATCCTGGAAGAACAGCGGAAACTGTATGAAGTTCTGGATCTTGGATTCGGAAAATGCCGGATGTGTGTCTGCGGACCACAGTCTGCGGCAGAACTTCTGAAACATCAGGAGCAGATTCGTGTGGCAACCAAGTATCCGCATATTGCAAAAGACTATTTTTATAATAAAAAACACCAGACAGTAGAGATCGTCAAACTGAACGGTTCGATCGAGCTGGCACCGATCGTCGGACTTTCCGATGTGATCGTCGATATTGTGGAGACCGGTTCCACACTTCGCGAAAACGGTCTGGTCGTACTCGAAGAAGTATGCCCGTTATCTGCCAGAGTGGTAGTCAACCAGGTGAGCATGCGTATGGAAAATGAAAGAATTACAAAGATTTTGACAGATCTGAAATCTGTGATCAAACAGGAGGCATAAAAGAATGCGTACAATAGCACTTACAGAGGAAACCAGAAAAAACGTGCTTGAGAATCTGCTGAAACGCAGCCCGAGCAGCTATGGAAAATTCGAGGATGCTGTGGCAGAGATCGTTGAGAATGTACGAAACAACAAAGATGCGGCAGTGTTTGAATATACGAAAAGATTTGACGGTGCCGATATCAATGCCGGAAACATCAAAGTGACAAAAGAAGAGATTGACGAAGCTTACGAACAGGTTGATCCGTCTCTTCTGGATGTTATCAGAAAAGCACTGGTTAACATTCGTGAATATCACGAAAAACAGAAAAAATACAGCTGGTTTGACAGCAAACCGGACGGAACCATGCTCGGACAGAAAGTCATGCCGCTTGCAAAAGTCGGTGTCTATGTTCCAGGTGGAAAAGCAGTTTATCCTTCTTCTGTTCTGATGAATGTTGTACCGGCAAAAGTGGCAGGTGTGGAGAAGATCATCATGACGACCCCTTGCGGAAAGGACGGAAAAGTGTATCCGTCCACACTTGTTGCCGCTATGGAGGCAGGAGCTGATGAGATCTACAAAGTGGGTGGTGCCCAGGCGATTGCAGCTCTGGCATTCGGAACCGAGAGTATACCAAAAGTAGACAAGATCGTAGGTCCTGGAAACATCTATGTGGCACTTGCCAAAAAAGCTGTTTACGGACATGTCAGCATTGATTCCATCGCCGGACCGAGCGAGATCCTGGTACTGGCAGATGAGACAGCCAATCCGCATTATGTGGCAGCCGATCTGCTCTCTCAGGCAGAACACGACGAGATGGCTTCTGCAATCCTGGTGACGACAAGCCGTGACTTTGCAGATAAAGTTTCCGAAGAGATCGAAGGCTATTTAAAAACTCTCTCAAGAAGCGAGATCATCCGCAAATCACTGGACAATTATGGCTACGCACTGGTTGCAGAGACGATGGACGAGGCGATTGAGACTGCAAACGAGATCGCATCTGAGCATCTGGAGATCGTGACGGCCAACCCGTTTGAAGTAATGATGAAGATCCGCAATGCCGGAGCCATCTTTATCGGAGAATACAGCAGCGAACCGCTGGGCGATTATTTTGCCGGACCAAACCACGTACTGCCGACCAACGGAACTGCAAAATTCTTCTCCCCGCTTGGCGTAGATGACTTTATCAAACGTTCCAGCATCATCTATTATTCAAGAGAGGCACTCAAAGATATCCACAAAGATATCATCCAGTTTGCCGAGGCAGAAAAACTGACGGCACATGCAAATTCGATCCGTGTCCGTTTTGAAGAGGAAGATGCCAATGAGTAGGACAGCCACCATCACCCGGACAACAAAAGAAACGGATATCGCAATGACGCTTTCCCTTGACGGAAGCGGAAAATCCAAGATCAGTACCGGCATCGGATTTTTTGATCATATGCTGGACGGATTTACCAGACATGGGCTGTTTGATATGAAACTTTCCGTAAAAGGAGATCTCTATGTGGACTCCCACCACACGATCGAAGATACCGGGATCGTGCTCGGCAATGCGATCCGCGAGGCAGTCGGTGACAAAAAAGGCATAAAACGCTACGGACATTTCATTCTTCCGATGGATGAGTGCCTGGTCGTGTGTGCCGTCGATCTGTGCGGAAGACCGTATTTATCCTTTGATGATGTATTTACCGTACCGAAATGCGGGGATATGGACACCGAAATGGTACGTGAATTTTTCTATGCTGTTTCCTATGCGGCAGCAATGAATCTGCATATAAAAGTCTTGACACCCGGAAATAATCATCATATGATGGAAGCAATGTTCAAAGCATTTGCGAAAGCACTGGACATGGCGGTTGGAATGGATAGCCGCATTACAGATGTGCTTTCGACGAAAGGAAGTTTATAATGCAGAAGAAAATTGTGGTACATATGTATCTGAAAAACGGGAAAGCAGTGACCGGCTTTGACGGAAAAGAACTGCTTGAAGATGGCGATGTGATGAGTATTGCCCAGCATTACAGCAACAACGGGGCAGATGAGCTTCTGATCTTTGATCTGTCGGATGACGATGCAGATCACGAGCAGTCTCTCAATCTGATCCGCCAGATCAGCCGGGTGATCGATATCCCGATGAGTGGTGGCGGCCATATTAAAAATCTGGAAGATGTGAAAAAGCTTCTCTACGCAGGATGCCAGCAGGTTTTCTTAAATTATGCCAAAGCAGCCAATATTGAACTGACAGAAGAAGTATCCAAACGTTTCGGAAAAGAAAAAATCGCGATCTGTACAGACAGTTTTGCACAGCTGCAGGCAAACAAGGCGAGGGTAAATGAATATACCTCCCGTGTGATCCTGCTCTGCGATGAAGTGGATGTGCGTACAACTGCCCGCCTTGTAGAAGTGCCGGTACTTCCGGTTTCCACACGTGCAGACCGTCACGGCCTGCTGAAGCTTCTGATGCTCGACAATATCTGCGGTGTCTGCGGAGATACATTCTCTGATCTGAATGAAGATCTGATGGCAGCCAAGCTGGAAGCGAAAAAGCATGGCGTTGAGATCAATACGTTCGAGAGCAAGATGAGCTGGAATGAGCTGAAACTGAACTCCGACGGCATGATCCCGGTTGTTGTGCAGGACTACAAAAATCTGGAAGTGCTGATGGTCGCTTATATGAACCGTGAAGCTTTTGAAAAGACTGTGGAGTCCGGAAAGATGACCTACTGGAGCAGGAGCCGCAACGAACTGTGGCAGAAAGGTGCGACCTCCGGACATGTCCAGTATGTCAAACAGCTTTCCATCGACTGCGACAACGATACCATCCTGGCAAAGGTGCAGCAGATCGGTGCCGCATGCCATACCGGGAACCGCAGCTGTTTCTACCGTGAGATCTTAAAGAAAGATTACCATGAGACCAATCCGGCGATCGTTTTCGACCATCTCTATAAGCTGATCGAGGATCGCAAACAGCATCCGAAAGAAGGATCTTACACCAACTACCTGCTTGAACAGGGCATTGACAAGATCCTCAAAAAAGTCGGAGAAGAAGCGACGGAGATCATCATTGCAGCGAAAAACCCGAATCCGGAGGAGATCAAGTACGAGATTTCCGATTTTCTGTACCATGTGATGGTACTGATGTCTGAACGCGGTGTGACTTGGGATGATATCACCAGAGAGCTTGCAAACCGCTAAGGGTATGATTTTGATATAACCGAATAAAACCCCGCCTTTTTGCATAGCGTATAGCAGAAAGGCGGGATTTTTATGCATACAGGCTTAAGTGAAGAGCAGAGACGGCAGATCGAAAAGATGCGGCGGCAGAGCGGCCGTATGCCGGTTTACCGGAAAACGGCAGAAAAAGTGAATGATTTTTCAGAAACCGAAACGTTTCCGTTTGAGCTCATCATACTTCATTTCCTAGTTTCTGTCAACTATAAAATATATTTCGTATTTATTTTCAGCACAGTGTAAAATTTTAAACTTTTTATCGAAAAATTTCACCTTGTCAGATGGAGGAAATACCGTTACATTAGTATTAGTGTTATGATTGTCTGGACAGGGACAATTATTTAAATAACTCAATATCGTAAAACAATGGAGGTATTTTCAAATGTTAAAAGGTATTCCTGAAATTTTATCACCAGAATTATTAAAAGTATTATGTG
>OLOA01003026.1_pt1 | contig 14292 bp, 13 predicted proteins | sample 1672201 | NCBI WGS metagenome assembly OLOA01 (sample SAMEA3136658, study PRJEB25190) | human gut metagenome
CGCTCTTCCGATCTAGCTCTCGTCCGTATGGCACAGCCTTGGGCCATGCGCTACATGCTTGTGGACGGACAAGGTAATTATGGTTCTGTAGACGGCGACAGTGCAGCCGCTATGCGTTATACAGAGTGTCGCTTGCAGAAGATTGGAGAAGAAATGATGCAGGACCTTGATAAAGAGACTGTTGACATGCAAACCAACTTCGACGACTCGTTGCTGGAACCGACCGTAATGCCTACCCGCATTCCAAATTTACTCGTAAACGGTGCTTCCGGCATCGCCGTAGGTATGGCCACAAATATGCCGACTCATAATCTATCTGAAGTGATAGACGCCTGCATCGCATACATTGACAATAACGATATTGACATTGAGGACTTAATGACCTATGTCAAAGCTCCAGACTTCCCGACAGGCGGTTATATCTATGGTATGAGCGGTGTGCGCGAAGCCTATCTGACAGGTCGCGGACGTGTCGTAATGCGTGCCAAAGCGGAGATTGAGACAACTTCTACTCACGACAAGATTATCGTTACCGAAATTCCTTACGGAGTAAATAAGGCCGAATTAATCAAGTCCATTGCTGATTTGGCCAACGAAAAGAGAATAGAGGGCATTTCCAACGCCAATGATGAGTCTGACCGTGAAGGTATGCGTATCGTCATCGACGTGAAGCGTGACGCCAACGCCAGTGTGGTGCTGAACAAGCTGTACAAGATGACATTGTTGCAGACATCTTTCGGTGTAAATAATGTGGCATTGGTACATGGACGTCCCCGCTTATTAAATTTGAAAGACCTTATCAAGTATTTCGTTGAGCATCGTCACGACGTGGTTATCCGCCGTACACAATACGATTTGCGTAAAGCTAAAGAACGCGCCCATATTTTAGAAGGTTTGATTATCGCATCAGACAATATTGACGAGGTAATCAAAATTATCCGTGCCGCAAAAACGCCGAATGACGCAATCAGCGGCTTGATAGAACGCTTTGAATTGACTGAAATCCAATCACGTGCCATTGTAGAAATGCGTCTGCGTCAGTTAACCGGACTTATGCAGGATCAGCTTCATGCCGAGTATGAGGAAATACAAAAGCAGATTGCTTATCTGGAAGAAATCCTCGTTAACGATGAACTCTGCCGCAAGGTTATCAAAGATGAATTAATCGAGATTCAAGATAAATACGGTGATGAACGCCGTTCTGAAATTGTTTATTCATCGGAAGAATTCAATCCGGAAGATTTTTATGCAGACGATGAAATGATTATTACCATTTCTCACATGGGATATATCAAGCGTACGCCGTTAAGCGAATTCCGTGCTCAAAACCGTGGTGGGGTAGGTTCTAAGGGAACAGAAACACGCGATGAGGACTTCGTAGAACATATCTATCCTGCAACAATGCACAATACAATGATGTTCTTCACCCAAAAAGGTAAGTGTTATTGGTTGAAAGTCTATGAAATACCCGAAGGAACGAAGAATTCTAAGGGACGCGCCATTCAAAACCTGTTGAATATAGACTCCGATGATGCTGTAAATGCATATCTGCGTGTGAAGAACTTGAATGACCAGGATTTCATCAACAGCCATTATGTACTGTTCTGCACAAAGAATGGTGTTATCAAGAAAACATTGCTCGAACAGTATTCCCGCCCTCGCCAGAATGGTGTCAACGCCATTACCATTCGTGAAGACGACCGCGTAATCGAGGTGCGTATGACTAACGGTAATAATGAGATTATCATCGCCAATCGCAACGGACGCGCCATTCGTTTCCACGAGAATGCAGTACGCGTAATGGGACGTACAGCTACCGGTGTACGTGGTATGACGCTTGATGAAGATGGACAAGACGAAGTTGTTGGAATGATTTGTATCAAAGACCCTGAAGCTGAAACAATCATGGTGGTTTCAGAGCAAGGGTATGGTAAACGTTCTGATATTGAAGATTATCGTAAGACGAATCGTGGCGGTAAAGGTGTAAAAACCATGAATATCACTGATAAGACCGGTAAGTTGGTAACAATCAAGTCTGTAACAGATGAGAATGATTTAATGATTATCAATAAATCAGGTATCACTATCCGCTTGAAAGTAGCTGACGTCCGCATCATGGGACGTGCCACCCAGGGAGTACGACTGATAAATCTTGAAAAGCGTAATGATGAGATCGGTTCGGTATGTAAGGTAACCTCTGAGAATGAAGAGGATATTATTACAGAAGAAGATGATACCACATCAGAAAACCCTCAGAGCAAAATAAATAATGAAAATGAAGAATAGACATAATATTAATTTAAATTTTTCTACAATCATGAAAAGAGTATTATTTTCAATGGTTTTACTACTTGCCGCAGGCTTCACTTTCGCCCAAGAAAAGAGTGTAAAAGAAGCTAAAAGCATCGCTAACGAAGTAAAACCAAACTTTGCCCAAGCAGAGCAACTTATCAACGGTGCCTTGACCAATGCTGAAACCAAGGACAATGCTGAGACATGGGATGTAGCTGGCTTTATTCAAAAGAGAATCAATGAAAAGGAAATGGAGAACGCCTATTTAAGAAAGCCTTATGATACTCTTAAAGTATATAACAGCGCATTAAATATGTGCAAATACTACTTTAAATGTGACGAGCTTGCACAAATTCCTAATGAAAAAGGTAAGATCAAGAATAAATACAGAAAATCTAATAGCGCTGCCATATTATCTGCACGCCCTAATTTGATTAACGGTGGTATTCAATATTTTAACTTAGACAAGAATAAAGAAGCCCTTGACTTCTTTGCAACCTATGTAGACATTGCTATTAATCCGATGTTTGAGAAAGAAAATCTACTTCAAACAGATACTGTATTACCTCAAATTGCATATTATGCAAGCTTGGCCGCAGCCAAAATGGAAGATTATTCAAGCGTGTTGAAGTATGCTCAATATGCAAAAGAAGATAAAGAAGTAGGAAAATATGCCATGGAATTTATTTCTACAGCATTAAAAGCTCAAGGTGATACGGTTAAATGGGTTGCATCTTTAAAGGATGGTATTCAAAAATATCCAGAGCATTCATTCTTCTTTGGTCATTTAATTGATTATTATAGCAATAGCAATAAGTTTGATGAAGCAATGCAATTTGCTGATGATATGCTGGCTAAAGATCCTAATAACACATTCTACCTATATGTGAAAGGATATCTTTATCATAACATGAAGAATTACGATAAAGCTATTGAATTTTACAAAAAGACTATTGAAGTAGATCCTAATTATGCAGAAGCATATTCTAATTTAGGTTTAATATACTGTTTACAAGCACAAGACTTCTCAGAAAAGGCTACTACTGATGTTAATGATCCGAAATACAAAGAAGACCAAGCTACATTGAAGATTTTTTATGAAAAGGCTAGACCTAATTATGAGAAAGCAAGAGAATTAAAACCTGATCAAAAAGATTTATGGTTAAATGGTTTGTACAGAGTATACTATAACTTACAAATGGGTTCTGAATTTGATGAAATTGAGAAAATGATGCAATAATAATAAAAAGAGAGATAGCTTGAATTCAAGCTATCTCTCTTTTTATTATTGATTTAAATATTATTTATTATGGGAGTAATAGTTGTATAATTTTTATAGGTTCTTTTTTATATTAAACATAATCTTGATATTGCATAATTAACAAAAGTAATGCTTATGTTTGTGTCGTAACTAATAATTAAAGTTATGGCACTTTCTTTTTCTAAGCGTTTGACGCGTAAATATCGCAAGGTTGTTGTAACCTATATGTGTCGTTATGATGATAGGTTTCATCGTAGAACATTTAAGGACTGTACCTTACTTCAAGCTTCCAATGTTTTTAAAGCGTTCGCTTGTGCCTATGGCTGGTTGTTCATTGGTTATTATGTAGAAAATTATTAACCTTTAAATTATATGATTATGGATAAGGAAAAGATTTACAAGACTATTGAGATTATTGTCAAGGCGGTTTTGGCTATTGCAGCCGTTTGGCTCTGTGTTTCCTGTACAATGTCGTTGAGTGTTTCCAAGCATAATACGAACTCTCACCAATCTACCGAGCAATCTCAGGCTACTTCTGTTGATTCTACTACTGTTGACTTAAATTATAAGTGATATGTCTACCCGTCCCTTGTCTTATGTTCGCTATTGTTGGTATCTGTGGCGTAAAAAACGTAATGTATCTGACTTTGCATTACATCGAAAAAAATTGTGTTCAACTCTTGATGTTCAGTTTCTTGTAACTGGTAAATTCCCTAATTGATATGGTTCTGTTTAATCCCTTCTGTAAGTGTCTCAATCCTAAGCGTATTGTTAATCCCTATACGCATGAAGCTATGAATGTTCCCTGTGGACATTGTCAGGCGTGTACATTGGCTAAGAATTCCCGTTATGCCTTTCAGTGTGATTTAGAGAGTTATAGTTCGAAACATACTGTTTTTGTTACACTTACTTATGCAAATCGTTTCATTCCTCGTGCTCAGTTCGTTGATTCCATTGTCCGCCCTTTCGGTCACGACTTGGTTGATGTAGAAACTGGTGAAATACTTGGTGAAGCTGATTTAAAGGATTCGGAAATAGATGCTTTAAAGGAAAAGTTCCATCTTTTTGGTTACCTCCCCTACCTGAGAAAATATGATTTACAATTATTCTTAAAACGATTTAGATATTATGTTACTAAAAGATTCCCCTCGGAAAAAGTGCGTTATTTTGCAGTTGGGGAATATGGACCAGTCCATTTCCGCCCGCATTATCATCTCCTATTATTCTTCCAATCAGACCAAGCGTTACAGATATGTCCAGAAGCTGTATGTGAGGCTTGGCGATTTGGTCGTGTCGATACCCAATTATCCAAAGGTAAGTGTTCATCGTACGTTGCGGGTTATGTTAATAGCACTTGCTCTTTACCCCAAGTTTTTAAATCTCGTGCCGTCTGTCCGTTCAACGTTCATTCTCAGAAACTGGGTCAAGGCTTTTTGGAAAGTTCACGAGAAGAAGTATATGCGCAAAAGCCTGCCGACTTTATTAAAAGAAGCATCGTGCTCAATGGCAAATATAAGGAATTCGACGTGTGGCGCTCGGCTTACTCTTTCTTTTTCCCCCGATGTAAAGGATTTGTTAATAAGTCTTCACGTGAACGTTCTTACTCTTATGGAGTATATGATACAGCAAGGCGTCTATTTCCCACCGCAGAAACGTCGTTCGCGCTCGCGAAAGAAATAGCGGCTTATATCTATTATTTTCATGGTAGTCGTGAAAGCTATCAATTAGATATATTCGGTCAAGTGTCTGACCGATCTGCATTGGCTGATTTGGATAATTATTTCTATGACCCTGATTTTGCTGCGTTATCTATTGATAGTGTCGAGTTCCAGCGTTATGTACATCGTATCTATACGGAGTTATTGATTTCTAAGCACTTTCTTTATTTTGTCTGTGATTCACTTTCCTTGTCGGATCGGAAACGTAAGTTGAAGATGATTGAAGAATTTTATAGTGAATTGGATTACTTGCATTTAAAGGATTTCTTTGAGTCCCAGCAATTGTATTATGAGAGTGATCTTGTCGGTGATGATGATTTGATGACTGACCAATGGGAAAATAGTTATTACCCCTACTTCTATGATAACGTGAATAATTCTGTAGCGTTGTTTAAAAAGACCCCTGTGTATTGGTTATTTGATACTCAAGTGAAAAAACTTTTTAATGATAGGATTAAGCATAAAAAATTGAATGACTTGAATAAAATATTCATTGATGAATAATATTGTTTAATTTAAATTGTGTCGTTATGGCGAATATTATGTCTTTGAAGTCTTTAAAAAATAAGACTTCTCGAAATGGTTTCGACCTTTCGTTTAAGAAAAACTTTACCGCGAAAGCTGGTGAGTTGCTTCCTGTGATGGTAAAGGAAGTTCTTCCGGGTGATTCATTCAAGATTGATTTGAAAACCTTTACGCGTACCCAACCTGTTAATACGGCTGCATTCGCTCGGATTAGAGAGTATTATGATTTCTTTTTTGTGCCTTATGATTTGTTGTGGAATAAGGCTAATACGGTGTTAACACAGATGTATGATAATCCTCAACATGCAACTTCATGGAATCCATCTCAAAATCAGTTGATGAATGGTGAAATGCCTTATACTGATTGTTCTTCTATTGCGAATTATCTTAATAAGGCTTCTGATTCTCGTAATTATTTTGGTTATAATCGTGCTTTACTTTCGGCTAAATTATTAGAATATTTGGGTTATGGTTCATTTTATGAATATGCCTCTTCTGATGGTACTTCTTCTGCTATCTCATTTTCTGAAAGTCCTATGATGTATAATTTAAATCTTAATTTGTTTGGTTTGCTTGCTTATCAGAAAATTTATGCTGATTATTTCCGTGATAGTCAGTGGGAGCGTGTCGCTCCTTATACATTTAATGTGGATTATATGAAAGGTTCTGGTGATACTTTCTTAGGAACATCTTCCTTTTCTTTGTCTGACTTTTATCGTCCTTATAATTTTTTTGATTTGCGTTATTGTAATTGGCAAAAAGATTTGTTTCACGGTGTATTGCCGCGTCAGCAATACGGTTCTACCTCATCTGTTTCTATGAATGTTGTTCCGCCTGATCCTGAAGGTCCTTCTGATGAGCCCTCTACTACTTCGTTGTCTATATTGGCTCTTCGTCAAGCTGAGTTTTTGCAAAAATGGAAAGAAATTGCTCAATCAGCCAATAAGGATTATAAAGACCAAATTGAAAAACATTGGAATGTTTCTGTAGGAGATGGATTTAGTGAGTTATGTACTTATCTTGGTGGTGTTGCTTCTTCTATGGATATTAACGAGGTTGTTAATAATAATATTACTGGTTCGTATGCTGCTGATATTGCTGGTAAAGGTACTGGTAGTTCTCAAGGTTCAATATCGTTTAATTCCAATGGTAAATATGGTTTATTAATGTGTATCTATCATTGTTTGCCAATGTTGGATTATACTACTGATTTTGTTGATTCTGCCTTTACTAAGATTAACTCTACAGATTATGCTATTCCTGAATTTGATAAGGTTGGTATGCAGGGAGTTCCTCTTTCTTATTTACTTAATGCTCTTGAATCTGAAGTAACTATTGATCTTTCTCTTTTTAAGATTCTTGGATATGCTCCTCGTTATATTGATTATAAGACTTCATTCGATTGTTCTGTAGGTGCATTTAAAAATACTCTGCGTAACTGGGTTATTTCTTACGATAATGTGTCTGTGGCTAATCAGTTGAATGTTTCGGATTTAGGTAATGACCCCTCACCTACTGCTCTTCCTATGAATTATACATTTTTTAAAGTTAATCCGAATTCGTTGAATCCTTTGTTTGCTGTTGAGGTTGATGATAAAATATCTACAGACCAATTTTTGTGTAGTTCTTATTTTGATATTAAGGCGGTTCGCAATCTTGATATTGATGGTTTGCCTTATTGATTTTTATTGATTTTAACTTTAAATTATTGTTATTATGTGGTGTTATGAAAGACGAGTAGATTCTTATTCTACTCCTAAATTTCCTTATAATGTTGGTAGTGCTGAGCTCTCTCAAAGTGAGTTTATTGAGGAAAGTCCTGTTAATGAATTCATGTTTCAAGAGACTGAACATGATGGTGTTAAATCTGTTACTCTTACTTCTGATATATATATGTTATTTAATCAACAACGTCTTGACCGAATGAGTCGTGAACGTCTTATTGCTTACTTCGACCAACTCTCTGTCCGTGATACACAGATGTCTGAATTACGCAGTAAACTGACTGACGACCAGTTGTGTTCATTCGTGAAGTCTCGTTATATTCAGTCCCGTAGTGAATTGATGGCATGGAGTCAGTACCTTATGAGTTCTCAGGATTCTGTTATAGCTGATATTGCTGCCCAACAAGCTGCGCAACAACCAGTTGAACAACCGTCTGCTCCCTCTCCGACTGAATAGAATCAATGCGGGGTAATAGGGGGCGCATTTGCCCCCTATATACACTCTGAACCTCGGAGCGGATGCGTAGAGGATTCGGCAATGAGTTTTCCCCTCAGATGTCGAAGACGTCGGTTGACCGAGAGCCAATCGGCTCGACGCTATACCCCTAAAATATACAGTTATGTGTAATTATAAATTATTTGAATTATGGGTGTTGTATCAGGTATTGCGCAAGCTGGCGCACAGCTTCATTCTACGGCTATGACCAATCAGACAAATAAAGAGATAGCCCAAATGAATAATGCCTTTAATGAGAAGATGTTGGATAAGCAACAATCTTATAATAAGGAAATGTATCAGCAACAATTAGGCGACCAATGGAAATTCTACAATGATGCTAAGGATAATAGTTGGAAAGTTATTGAAAACCAGCAACAATATCAGACTGATATGTGGAATAAACAGAATGAATATAATTCTCCTACTGCCCAGCGTGAACGTCTTGAAGCTGCCGGACTTAATCCTTATATGATGATGAGTGGAGGTTCTGCCGGAGTTGCCGGTACTGTCGGAGGTACTTCCGGTTCTTCGCCAGGTGCACCGAATTCTCCAAGTGCGCAAGGTATTAATCCTTCTACCGCTACTCCTTATTCCGCTGATTATAGTGGTATTGGTGAGGGTGTTGGAAAGGCAATTGAGACCGTTATTAACTTGAAAAATTCGGCTTCTGAACGTGGTGTTAAGGATGCTTCCGCTGATAATCTTCGTATAGAAGGTAAGTACTTGGCTGCCAAGCGTGTTGCAGAGTTGTATAAGATGTATAATGATGCTAAAAATGATAATGAACGTACGGCTATTCAGAAGTTTATTTCTTCTATTGATGGTGATCTGAAAGCTTCTCAAATTGCGGTTAATAGTGAGAATATGAACAAGATTCGTATGGAAACTCAACTTCTTATGACTGAAAATTTATTTCGTCAACAGGAATTGAATTTCTTGCCACAGGCTCAAAAGCTCCAGCTCTCTCAAGGTGCTGCGGATATTGCATTGAAATATGCTAATAAAAACCTTACCGAGAAACAAGCTTTGCATGAGATTGAAAAGCTTGCAGAAACTGTTGTACGTGCTAATGGTCAAGCTATGCAAAATCAGTATGATTCTGATACTTACAAAGCTCGTGTTAAAACTGTTTCTGTTACATTACAGAAACTTATTAATCAGGATTTGCCGTTCTCCTTTAAGGATTTATTTATATCACGTCCTACAAAGAACTTTGATATTTATAAGTAATTATTTTATCTTTGCTACTTTAATTATAATATGTTATTATGAGTGCTCCGTTATTCTTTCTCATTATTGTATTATTATTTATAGTACTTTGTTTTTATGTGATTAAATTACTTAAGTGAAACCTATGTCATTTTCCCGAAGGGCAGCCGATTAACGAATATTTCGGCTGTCCTTTTCTCTTGTCCTATTATACGAAAAATGACAGGATTAAATTATTTCCCTATGAGTTACTCTATACAAGGTTGTCCTATACAGTTCCATGATTTAGTAGAGATATTCGATTTCTTGCAACATCTCTCCCCTGTCTTACTCTATCAATATGATGGATTGTGTATCTTATTGAATGGTGTACCTATTATGAATATTATTGTCTGTTATTTTGATGATATGTATCATATTTCATATATTTGCATCAGATAAATGTTTATTTCCGTTAATTACAAATTTAAACTATAAATTTATATTAAACTTACTCATGATATTACATAATTAACAAAAGTAATACTTATGTTTGTGCCGTAACTAATAATTAAAGTTATGGCACTTTCTTTACTAAACAATAGAAATCAAGTTGGACGTCCATAAATAACCAATAAAGGTGTATCAGAATGGAAAATCATCTTTCTTGCAATGCCTGGATTAAATAAACGAGAAAATATATTTCGCTTATATGACGTTAATGTAATAACATCTATATGATTACTTTTAATATAGTTATCCAAACTATTGAGAAAATCATCATTTTTCACCACATCATAATGAATTTCTAATTGTGGATATTGTTTTTGGAAATACTCTTTAATGCCGCCTAATTTTATCTCATTCCAAGTATCTTTTACATCGGCTAAATGGATTAAAGATACAGAAAACTGAAATGGTTTCAAGCTATTAATTAATAAATCAAAAGCTATTAAATCACGTTGATCAAAATTTGTAATAAATGCAATACGCTTTGCCTCACTAAATTGCTTAAATGGCGTGTTCTCAGGAATAGCCAAAACAGGTACACGGCTACGCTCAATAATCTCAGCCGTCACACTACCAATCAAATCAATATCCTTTTGATTCTTACCACGTGTTCCCATGATAATAATCCTCGGCCGATTTTCCTTAGAATAGCGTAATATTTCTTCCTCCGGGATGCCTTCCCTTAATACACATGTATATTTTACATTAGGAAACTCATTAGAAGCAACCTTAGCTTTTACTTTGTCGGATAAAGTGTTTAAATCAGCATGTACTTTCTGTAATATAGTTCTTACATTCTCTTCATCACTTAACTGGTAGTTAAAAACATCACCGTATGGTAACGATGTTGCATAAATAGGTGTAAAATAAACATGAAGTAAAACTACTTCAGCATCTATGTTTTTTGCAAAATTGAAGCCAAACTCACATGCTTTCAATGAATAATTTGAAAAATCAACAGGGATTACAACTTTGTTGCTACCCTTCTCTATTTTTGGAGCCTTCCCTCCCACTACTTCCTCAGATAGCCACGCAGAACTTTCAGTTATCTTCAAAGCATGTGGCAGATCACTCTCTTTGATACGAACACGTACACCGGAAGATATAACCGGCTGTATTTGGTTTACATTATGAATGTAAGTCTCAATACCTTCATTCTCAAGAACATTCTTCAGTATTTGTGCTTTTGCGTACGTCAGAATTGCTAATGTTACTAATTTATCTTCCATAAGTTTTCTAATTATATTGTTTATAAAACAAACAAGAAATCCCAATTGTTTCTCAGCAATTGGGATCCTCTTTTACTTTCTTTTCTTAAGCCCGAACAGGTTCAGCAGTTTCACCTGCCATTTCATCTAAAATTTTTAAAGCCCGATCAAGAACAGTAGTATCATCAATCATTACTAAACCACCATCCGGACCAGGTTCCAAGTGGATTCCAACACTCTTCCCCTCCTTAAAATTATGACCGCCAAAAAAATTTCTTACAGTGTCAACATTAAGTCCGAGTTCATCTGCTATTCTATGCATACTACCACTAGGTAATGAATCTTTAATCTTACGAAGTTCATTAAATGTTATTGTTCTCATATTCATAAATTTAATGGTTAATACTCTGTACTTTTCATTATCACGCTATAAACTTAAGGAAAAAAAAAGATAAAACAAACTATTTGCTTGTATTTTTCTATCATATGTTTAACATTCTCATAAATACTAAAAAAGCCCGTATAAAGTATGAGAAAATTAATTCCTTCTACCTCTATACGAGCTTTATATCCAGCAACAGGCCATTCTAAATTATTTCCAATGCAGAAGTAGGGACCCACCCTACCTTACCATCTTCTAAACGAATTTCTTTCCATTCACGCATGGAATTATCTTTAATTTCAATTTTATGCCCTTCATGTAGAACAAACAAACTTGTACCACTTTCACTCGGAGTACTTCTTACTGTAACACTGGGAGACAATATTATGGCTTTATTTCTATTCATCAACTCATTTTTTTGTTCTGAAGCAAAAATATTACTCAGAATAACAAATACCAAAAATATAACACCCGCTATAAATCCGCTTTTCTTCCAAACAACCTGTTTGGAAAAGAAGAAAAGAGAAAATGATACAAGCAAAAGAATAAAAAATACGATTCCTAACTTAGCCCATACGTCCACACTTAAACAATTTATCAAAGATTTAGTCCAAGCAACAAAAAATATATCAGGAACTGAAGCTACTTTGTCTACTGTTTTAGAGCGTGCAATCTCTAAATTAGCACGAATATCGGCATTACCAGGTTGTAACAATAAAGCACGTTCATAATTTAAAATAGCCTTTGCTATATCATCAGCCTTATAATAGCTATTACCCAAATTATAGTAAATTTCTGACGCTTCTCCTTTTTTCAACAAACTTTCATAAATTTGAATGGCAGAAGCATAATCATTTCGCATATATGCACTATCACCTTGTGCTTTAGTTACATTATCTTCCAATAACTTTGCAGCAGAAAACTCAGTATGCGAACCTATAGAAACAGAGTCTTTTGCAGATAAAGTATCTGCTTCAACAGTACCTTGCCCCCAAACAACTACTGTCATCAACATAGTAAATGTTAAGGATATTATTTTCTTCATCATAGTGTCCTCCCAATTAATGTTTTATAGAGCTTTCCATTTTACTGATTACTTCCAAAGAATCCGAATAAACCTTATCCATAGCCTGATTATCATCCCCAGGAGCAAAACGAGCAAACTCACAATTATTCAAAGTATCAAGAAAATCTTTTATCAGTGCATCATTCACACCATAATTACGAAGTTCCCCTTCAACATTATCTTTAGACAGGCGTGAAACCGGAATACTCAATTTGTCACTGATATATCCCCACAAGGCCTTCAATACTTCATCATAGAATGCATCTTTCTTATTATCTGCCAATAGTTTACCGGCCAACTTCATACGTTTAACCGCAACCTTATTTGCTTTCTTCGTACGCATCTTAGCCACATTAGCATTGGCTGCAATTTGTTTACGATAAATAATAAAGAATAAGATAAATGCAACACCAGGCACAATATAGAATAACCAACAAAGCAAAGAGCCAAAGAAGAAATCACCTTTTTGAGAAAGAGTTACATTATTCTGCTTAATATAACGGATATCCTCATTCAATACCTTTAAATCTTCTTTATTAGTAAAATTGGCAATCGTTTGGGCAGCATTACCGCTTCCTTTCTCAACATGAAGCTCATATTCCTCAGTTGTCAGAGTCTTATAAGTACGAGATTTAATATCAAAATAACTGAACTTCACAGCGGGAATCTTATAGGTTCCTGCGTTACGAGGAATGGCAAGATATTCTATCACCTGACTGCCGGAAAGCCCGGCATTTGTCAAACGGAACTTATTATCTACCTTCGGATCATAAACTTCAAAATCTTCCGGGAATTTTACTTCCGGAGTAGAAATCAATTTCAGATTACCTGTACCGGAAATAATAAGCTTCACGGTAACAGCATCATTCGTTTTTAAGTTCGTGCTATTTATAGAAGAAGAAATGCTGAACTCTCCCACTCCGCCGGAGAATCCTACTGGCTTACCTTCCGGCAAAGCTTTCACATCAACCGTCAATTTGGGAGTTACTAATGTTTTCTTTACCTCCACATAATTATTACCACCATTGAAGAATGCTTCAAAAGGATCGGCAACCTGAGTAGCTTTAGCTATAGATGCATCGAAACGTGCCGCATCAATTGTTATCTTTCCCGATTGTTGTGGGAATAGCACAAACTGACGATATACGGTTGTCTGATAATTTCTTCCTTTATAATGTTCGAGACTCCACTTGCGATCATTTGGCAATTCAACTTCCTGTGAATGAAATCCCTTGAAATCAGGGAGTTTCACATTGTCGAAACCTCTTAAGTCTACTAAAGTATATATCTTGTATGTCAACAAGAATGCTTCTTGTTCATACAGATTTGTCTTACTGGCTGTAGCTGTAATAAACAAATCACTATTTGATACTGACGCTCCCGACGAAGCGCGACTTGCCGAACCGCTCTGCCTTCCATTATTTCCGGAAGACGCTCCATTTGCCTGATCTGATGGAAGCACATTAACATGTACAGCATTGGAAACCATCTGATTACCATCTGCTGTTATTGTAGCCCCGGGAATAGTAAAACTTCCTTCCGCAGTAGCCATCAAGATATATGTAAATGTTATACTGCTGGTAGAGGTTGTTTCCCCATTAATAATCTGCACACTTTTCTGTTGTGAACGGCTGGGCCCCATAAGCACCTCAAATCCTTTTATAGAAGGAGCCCGAAAGTCTCTCACCTTCTGCGTAGTCACTGTATATGACAGTCTGAACTGATCACCTACCGCCACAGCATCGGGGGCAGATGCAGTAAACGATACCTTACCATCGGCAAAAGTATGTAAACTGACTGTTATCAGTACCATCCATAAGAAAACGATTTTTCTCATATATTATTTCCTATTATATTTATTACCAATCCTTTTCCAGACGCCCACCTTGAATAACCTGTTGTTTCTTTACTTTATCCTG
>OLOA01003029.1_pt1 | contig 14290 bp, 6 predicted proteins | sample 1672201 | NCBI WGS metagenome assembly OLOA01 (sample SAMEA3136658, study PRJEB25190) | human gut metagenome
GGGAGCTTGGGCGCTCGGTCGGCGCGGCGCTCGGGCACCCAGCCGCCGAGGATCTCGCGGCGCTCCTTCATGTACTGCAGGGCCGGGTGGTCGGCCGGCGGCATGTAGTACGGGGGCATGTAGGGGTCGCGTTCGAGTTCTTCGTCCGTGATCGGGATCTGGAGGCGGTCGCGCAGCTGCTTGGCGTCCTCGAGTGTCAGCTTCTTCATCTGGTGCGTCGAGTTACGGCCGGCGAAGTGCGTGCCGAGCGCGTAGCCCTTGATGGTGTGGGCGAGGATGACGGTGGGCTGGCCGGTGTGCTCCATGGCGGCCTTGTAGGCGGCGTAGACCTTGCGGTAGTCGTGGCCGCCGCGCTTGAGCTCCCAGAGTTGGTCGTCGGTCCAGTTCTTGACCATTTCTTTGGTGCGCGGGTCGCGGCCGAAGAAGTGTTCGCGCACGTAGGCGCCGTCGTTCGCGCCGAAGGTCTGGTAGTCGCCGTCCAGGGTTTCGTTCATGACGTGGACGAGGGCGTCGTCCTTGTCGGCGGCGAGGAGCTGATCCCAGCCTCGTCCCCAGATGACTTTGATGACGTTCCAGCCGGCGCCCTTGAAGAAGGCTTCGAGTTCCTGGATGATCTTGCCGTTGCCGCGCACCGGTCCGTCGAGGCGCTGGAGGTTGCAGTTGATGACGAAGGTCAGGTTGTCGAGGCGCTGCTGGGCGGCGAGCTGGAGCATTCCGCGGGATTCGGGTTCGTCCATTTCGCCGTCGCCGATGAAGGCCCAGGTGTGTTGCTGGGAGGTGTCCTTGATGCCGTTCATGTGCAGGTAGCGGTCGAACCACGCCTGGTAGATGGCTTCGGCGGGCCCTAGGCCGAGCGATACGGTGGGGAATTCCCAGAAGTGGTCGAGTTGGCGCGGGTGCGGGTAGGAGGGCAGGCCGTGAGCGGTGGAGACCTGCTGGCGGAAGCCGTCCATTTCTTCTTCGGAGAGGCGTCCTTCGAGGAAGGCGCGCGCGTAGGGGCCGGGGGAGGCGTGGCCTTGGAAGAAGACGTGGTCTCCGCCGCCGGGGTGGTCTTTGCCGCGGAAGAAGTGGTTGAGGCCGACTTCGTAGAGGGTGGCGACGGATGCGTAGGAGGAGATGTGTCCGCCGACCTTGACGCCGGGCCGCTGGGCGCGCGTGACCTGGACGGCGGCGTTCCAGCGGATCCAGCGGCGGTATTCGCGCTCCATGGCTTCGTCGCCGGGGAAGTACGGTTCTTGGTCAACGGGGATGGTGTTGACGTAGGGGGTGGTGTATTCCTGGGGGAGTTGAACGCCGTTGCGTCGTGCTTCGTCCAGCATGTGCAGCAGGATGTAGCGTGCGCGGGGGCCGCCCTTTTCGTTGATGAGCCCGGTCAGGGACTCGACCCATTCGGCGGTCTCCTGGGGGTCGTTGTCGGGGACTTGGGGGATCAGTCCGTTGACGACGACGGGGCGTGACTCGTGGAGTTGGCTCACGGTGTACCTTCTCGCTTGACTCGGAGCTGCGACGTGCAGCGTTCGTGGGCAGTGTCTTCGATCGACACCGCGCATATCGGGACTATTGTCCCACTTCTGGTGTGGCTTTGCGAGCGTTTGCTAGTGAGCGCATGTATGAGGTGCATATCACCGCTGATGGCTGTGTTGTGTGGGAGTAAATGCGCTGGTCAGAGGGGTGGCGTTCGGTGGGGGTGTTTCGGCTGGTGTTATCCCTTGCATTCGACCTGCTTTCATGCCCTAGGATGAAGGCGTGAACGTTGATATGACACTGAGCGCCAGCTCGTTGATGGGTGGTGCTGCGTGATGGCAGTGAGCCTGGGTTTTGCGTCCGATGCGATCGTGCAGGAGTTTTACGTCGATGACGACGTGGATCAGGGTGTGCGTGACGCGGTTGAAGGGGAGACGGGGCATCCGCTCGTTGACGTCGATTACGCGGACGTCGTGGATGGTGCGATCGTCTGGTGGCGCGCGGATGACGCCGAGGAAGAGGATCTCGCGGACGTCCTGATGGACGCCATGTCGAACTTGGATGACGGTGGCTTGATTTGGGTCTTGATTCCTAAGCCGGGGCGTTCTAATTCGGTGCGCGTGGGCGACGTGGAGGAGGCCGCGGAGATCGCGGGCTTGCACGCGACGACGTCGACGGCGTTGGGGCAGGACTGGGCGGGTGTGCGCTTGACCGCGCGTCCGCGTTCGCGTCGCTAGTTTCATCGACGAGGCCTGGGCGGGGCGGCGCTGTCCTGCGTCGTGTCGCTCGGCTTCGGATGACCGTGCGTGCCTGATCTGGTAGATTGGCGCGTGCGTGGGGCCTTTAGCTCAGTTGGTTAGAGCGTCTGGTTTACACCCAGAAGGTCATCGGTTCGAGCCCGGTAGGGCCCACAAACGGCGGTATTCGGGTATCAAAGCGTATTGACCTGAAGAAATAATGTCTTCCACAGCGGCTAACGCATCAGCCTTGGTCACGCCTTCAGGCTCTTGACCATAATAACCGGTGTAGTACAAATAAGCACGTGCCAAGATGGCCTCGCAAGCATATTTGGTAATCTTGCCATCGTTTGTTTCCGATTCAGCTTTGGGATAAGCGTTTGCCGGAATATTTTCGATGGCAAACTTCAGGTCATCGAAAATCAGCTTATACACGTCAGCGGGATCTGCCTGCGGTATATTTTCATCAGTAGGTTTGGTAAGCAAAGGAATGTTACCAAACTGACGTACCACATCGAAATATAAGAAGGCACGGATGGCATGGCACTCGGCCATATACTGAGTATGCATGCTACCCGTTTCGTTCCATTGAATGCTATTTTCGCGTGTGATTAATTCGTTGCAACGATAAATGCCTGCATAATAACCAGACCAACTGGAACCTGTAGAAGAAGGCATTTCTGAGAGGTCAAAGCGATCGGTCACACGCATACCGTTACCATCGGAAGCACCGGAACCGCCGAAACATTCATACCCCATTACTTCGGCGCTAACCAAGAAATTGACAGCGCTACCACATGTTGCACGTCTATAACCATCGTAGCAGCCCAACAAGGCACGATAGGCATCTTGCTCTGTTTTATAAAAATTTCCTGTCGTAGATTCGGTCTTTGATTCCACATCCAAGAAGCCCTTAGTGCAAGAAGTCATTCCCAAACTCAGGCATAAAATGCCTGCTGCAATTATGTTAGACCTAATATTTTTCATATTCATACGTATTTTTATAAATTAGAATTTAAGATTTACACCTACAAGAACAGTACGGGGGCGCGGATAATAACCATAATCTAGGCCCGATACCCAAGAATTGTTGGAAGAACCGAAACCGATTTCTGGATCCATACCGTCGTACCCGGTAATGGTGAATAGGTTTTGTACCTGAAAGTATAGGCGAGCTTGGCTGACTGCTTTGCCCTTGAATAATTTGGCGAAATCATAACCCAACGTAAGGGTACTTAGGCGCAGGTAGTCACCATTTTGTATAAATAAGTCAGAGAACTGATAGTTGATGTTGCTATCTGTAACGCGCGGAATCCGGTTACTGGTGCCTTCACCGTGCCACCGGTCAAGGATAGCTGTGGTGTAGTTTGGTGTAGGACGGGTGTGGTTACGGTAAGACTGCACAATCTGCTGGCCAAAGGCGCCGTTTGCCACGATGGAGAAATCGAAGCCTTTGTAAACGAAGCCCAAGTTCAAACCCAACGTGAAATCAGGAGTACCGTTGCCTAAGTTCACCTTATCTTTGTTGTTGATTTGACCGTCATGGTTTCGGTCCACAAAGCGCACATCGCCCGGCTGTACATTAGACTGCAGGATACCGTTGCCTGCGGCACGCCATTCATCTATTTCCTGTGTATCTTGAAAGATACCGGCAGTTTTATAGCCCCAGAAATAACCGATAGGTTGGCCATTTTCTGCACGGTAGAATTCGCTGGCATTGTTGTACAACTCATTGCCTGCACCATGGATGATACCATCGCTGGTAGGAATGTTACCTACCTCATTCTTGTTGTAGGAACCGTTCAGTGAGATGTTATATTTAAAGTCCTTACCTAACGTGTCATCCCAAGTCAAAGCCAGTTCCACACCGGTGTTCTTTACATCGCCACCATTGATGTAAGGTGCGCCTGTACCAGCCGTATTCAGAATAGGAGCTGTGAGTAACCAATCCTTTGTTGTCTTCATATAGAAATCAAAGTTCACACCAAAACGGCTGTCGAAGAAGCGAGCGTCGAAGCCGATATTGGTCTGTTCAGAAGTTTCCCATGTCAACTTTTCATTGGCCAAACGGCTGGGATAAGCGCCCCAGTTGTTACCTAATGCCGCAGCTTCGGTAGACGAATTTTGATGCGAGTTACCGAAATAGTAATATATATATTGCGACGTGATAGGTGCTAAGTATTGGTAGTTGTCAATGTTTTGGTTACCTACTTGTCCCCAGCTGACACGTAGCTTAAAGTAGTCGAGCCAGCTACGGGTACTTTCCATGAATTTCTCGTTGGTCATGATCCAGCCTGCGGAGATGGATGGGAAATAACCGTAACGATGGCCACGGGCAAACTTGGAAGAACCGTCGGCACGTACCGTAGCGTTCAGCATGTAGGTCTCTTTCCAGTTCCAACCAAAGCGGACGAAGTAAGAGACCGTACGGTTTTCATCCAATGGATAACCGCTGACACCTAAACCACTGGCAGTAGAAGAAGCTGTACCATTGCTGATGTAAGCATGTTCCCAATCGTCGAATCCTTCTTTCAAGGAAGAATTGCTACCACTTAAGTAAGTGCCATTGTATTGGTAGGACTCCATACCGATCAAGGCATTGAAGGCATGGTCATTAACTTTCCAGTCATAAGTAGCCGTATTGGTCCATGTAAGTTCCAATACATGCTGCATATTTTGGGTAACACTGGTATTAGTATTACGGCTTGTAGAACCGAATTGGTATATCGGGTTGAAGTTGCGGTATTCATTGGTACTGTAGTTAGCACCGAATACAGTACGAATTTTCAGGTTCTTGATGGGCTGCAATTCGGCATAAGCGTTGCCGGAGAAGAAGACGTTTTTGTTTTGATTATGGCGCATCATCATTAAACCATAAGGGTTACCGCTTTCCTGATTCCAATCGGAATTGGAGGTATCATTGTAGGGCATGTCGTAAATGTTGTTATCGCTGTAAATGGGAACAAATGGAGCAATTTCGTAAGCGCCACGCAACGAGTTATCGTATTGGCCGCCTACGCCGACACCAGTCTTATCACGGTAAACGAAGCTAACTTGTTCTCCCACCTTCAGTAGATTTTTGAATAACTTGTGCTCAGAGTTGATGCGGAAGTTGTAACGGGAGAAGTTAGACACGTCCTTACCGCCAACAATACCTTCCTGTGACATGTAACCCAACGAAATGGCATATTGGGAAACCGTTGAACCACCCGTAATACCAAGGGTATAACTCTGCATTTGAGCATTGTCTTCAAACATTTTGTCCAGCCAATCTACATCATAGAGATTACCGTTTGCATCATAAATAGACTTATAGCCGCTCCAATTATATCCAGAACCGGTAGAGTTGCGGTGCGACTCGTCCATAATCATCATGTACTGTTCGGTATTCAATAAGTTCACTTCTTTTGCCACGTTCTGTACACCGAAGTAACCGTCGAATGACACTACAGCCTTACCTTCCTTACCGTTCTTGGTCGTCACCAACACTACACCGTTGGCTGCCTGCGCACCGTAGATGGCAGCGGAAGCGGCATCCTTCAAGATGTCGATACTTTCGATGTCGGCAGGGTTCAGGTTGGAGATGTCACCGCGAACGCCATCAATCAGATACAATGGTTCAGCATTACCTATGGTACCCAAACCACGGATGCTAACCTTGAGGCTTTCACCCGGTTGGCCGGAAATAGAAGTGATGTTTACACCAGGTGTCTGTCCCTGCATGGCCTGCAAAGGATTGGTGGTGTTCAGCTCGGCGATTTTGTCGCCTTTTACCTGGACGGTGGCACCTGTCACTAACTTTTTCTTTTGGACACCATAGCCCACAACCACGACTTCGTCCAACATTTCATTGTCTTCTATCAGTACCACATTAATGATAGAAGATGTGCCTATCTTGATGGTTTGCGACTTAAAGCCAATGTAAGAGAAGACCAAGGTCTGCCCTTCGCTGGCTTGCACTGAGTATCGACCATCAAGGTCAGTGATACTACCGGTAGAATTTTCTTGTACTTGGACACTTACTCCAATCAAGGGAAAACCGTCCGTACCCGATGTTATTACTCCCGTAATCGTCTTTGACTGCAGAGGAGATGCTTGTACCGGAACTGCTTGTATACAAGCAAGTGTTAGTACGAGTGACAAAACTACGTTGCAAAAACATAAAATTACACTTTTTTTCATATGCATTTCTCACATTTTAATTATAAGGTTAATATTAAGGATAATACATTCTCTTTCGTGTTTTAGGGTTCACACAAAACTACTTTTCAACATATCTCTCACGTTGTATAGTGCAACAATCTTTAAATAAAAAATGAAGAGCTTTATTTTAAGGATTCACGTGCTTCCCTATCGGGATCGTAAACCACCTCACAGACATCGTTGAGCATCATCGTGGCACCCTTCTCAGCTGTGTACTGTGGCCATTCGGGCAGGCCTGCACAATTGGGATTGCCGATGCGCATGAAGTTCAACAAAGCATCGGTCATTTTCATAGAAAGGTCGCGCGGACGCTTACCACCGCCTGTATGGGTAATCATTAAGTCGGTGTTCTTCAGCCAGAAGCAGATGTCCAGACAATGGAAGGCGCGCATGCGGCCGTCGAACAAGGGAGGATTCCAACCGAACCATGCCAAATAGACCGGGGCCTTTTGTGTCAGCTTCTGGTTGGCTGTAGCAATGACATTTTCACGTGAACTCAATATTAAACCAAGCAACTCGATAGGCTTTTTGTCTGGGAAGGCTTTGGCATAAGCGTCGACTATCTTGTCACCGTTCCCACCTTTCATCTGGTTTATCATTTCAACTAATTGTTTCTTGTCTATCTGCTCCAAAGTGGAGTTGTCACGACTCAGGGAAAATTCGCAATTGGTAGTGCAGAAAATCATTGGGATGTTGGCCGAGGGGGCTGAGGGATTGGTAAAAAATCCACCCATAGGAATATGTGTACCGTCGGCGATAGGACCGAAGTTGCTGCGGCGACCGGTAATACCAGCTTGTTCGTTATACTTGGCCATAGCACGGTTTGCTAACTCAATATAGTCGAGCCACGGCATCTGCTGTAATTTATTTGCTTCGGAAGGCTTCAAGCCGGCTTCCTGCAAGATTACTTTGCCTACGGCTGCACTGTAATTCTTGTCAATGGCATCAGCAGAGTTTCCGCTCAAAGCTATGGCCTTGTGGATAAGCCCTTGCGTTTCGGGCATGGCCACCAGAGTACACACTTTGGAACCACCGCCCGATTGGCCAATGATAGTGACATTGTCGGGGTCTCCGCCAAATTGCCCGATATTGTTGTGTACCCATTTCAAGCCGGCGACCAGGTCGAGAATGCCCACATTGCCCGATGCTTCGAATCCCTTACCGGCCACCGAAAGATCGGAAAACCCGATAGGCCCCAAACGATGATTGATGGATACGAACACGATGTCACCATAACGGCTGATATTTTCGCCATTATAACCATCTTGTTCAATACCATTACCGTTGGTAAAGCCGCCTCCATGTAGCCACACCAGCACGGGACGCTTCTTGTTATCCGTCAGTCCGGGCGTCCAAATATTTAACATAAGGCAGTCTTCGCTTACATCATAATAGTTCCAATGGTCTACAAGCGTGCTGTAACTGTTGCGATACTTCCCCTTGGTCTTTTGTGGGGCTGTGTCACCCCAGAATACAGCAGGTCGAATGCCTTCCCACGGTTCGGGTTCTCGAGGAGGCATGAAGCGGTTCTCACCCGCCGTGCTTGCCCCGTAAGGCACTCCACGGAAATTGTAGATACCCTTTAATATAAAGCCCTTCACTTTGCCGTATTGGGTCTGAGCTACGGCAATGTTATCACCAATGAACAATTGTTGTTCATCATTGTTTTCCTCTGTGCTCTGCTTGGCCTGGTTGGAGCAAGCTAAAATGCCGCACAGCAAAACGCTTCCTACACATAGTAAGGAAACCGTCTTCAACTTCATAATACCAGATTTACTTATTCGCATAACATTTGGTCTTTTATCGCCCCAAATGTGGTGAAAATCGTTTGTATAATGTTATCAAAATCTTTAATTGATTTATCAAAATCTACTTAATGTTGTTTAAAGCGTATGATTTCAACATTGAGACAAGTCTTTGCCTATATATTCCTAATAAGCCTTTCTTACTTGTATCCACCCATCACTAACCGCTAATCTCTAAGTTGGAACCCCATTTATTGCTCATGTACTTTTTGACAAAAGCAAGGATATATTTTGATTATCGCTCGTTTTATATAATTTTGTACAGAGAAAAAGAATACTGATGTTTCACGTGAACCTTAAATGACATACTACTTGTATGAAAAAACTCAAACTGCAATGGAAAGGTATTTATGCCTTATTACTGATGTTGTGGTCTGTACCCCTGCCAGCCCAGTTTCCGCTGGTAGAACAGATATCAAGTAACTTCATTACTTCGTTTGCCGAAGATCCCAAAGGCTACATCTGGATAGGGACCAATCACGGGTTGAACCGTTTCAGCGGTTCGAATTATACTGTATATTATGCGCAAGAAGAGTCCACAGCGCTCAATAGCGACTATGTGGATAATTTAATGTTTGATGCCAATAACCGTTTGTGGATGTCAAATGAATGCGGATTGTGCGTGTGGGAGGATGGTATATTCAGACATCCGCAACAGGTAGGCTTCAATCCCATAGGGCGTGTGCTGGATCTGGATAACGAGTGGCTCATTATTACTGATCGTAAGGGGGTGGCCAAGGTGAACAAGCAGACGCTGAAAGAGGAAAAATATTATCTACAACCAGGCATGAGCATAGTCGGTGCTATTACCATTTCCAGTCAAAAGCAAGTGTGGACGGCCAACGCTAGGCACCATGCCACAGATATTTATATATTGGACAGAGACTTGAACTTGTTGCGGACGCTGAATGGCTCTAAGGATACCTATATAGAAAGTATTGTGGAAGACGCCAGCCACCACATGTGGGTGACTACAAGTAAAGGATTATTGTGTTATGACGCAAAGACGTGGGAAGAACTGCTTTTACCTACTGACTTTATGGAGGCTACACAGAACAAAAAAATACACTTCGTGCTTCCTTATTGGCAAAACTTCCTGCTGATAGGTATTTCGGGTGAGGGAATGTACCGTTACGATGTGGCTCGACGGGTGTTGACACGTATCCATGTGCAGCAACAGTTGAAGGGGGATAGATATGTCTGTTTCATCGATACAAACAACGGAATATGGCTGTCTGATCAAGAGAACGACTTTCACTATTATCCCGAAAAGGCAGCCTTTAACAATTTGTCGTCCATCTTCGAACGCTTGGAAGACCCCTTCGTGAAAAATCTTTTGTTCGACTATGAGGGCTATTTGTGGATGCGCTCCTCGCACGATATTGCCAGTTATGATATAGGTGGTGATAAGATAGCTTTCCACTTGGCAGATGGTGGCCTTTACGGGCATATTTTTATTGACTCGAAGAATAGGTTGTGGGTCATCCGGAACCGTTCGGAGGTGCGGCAGTATGCTATCCGGGAGGGGAAAATCGTACGGGAAGAGAACCATTATACCTTCCCGGCCAATGTGTTTTCCATCAGTGAAGACAAGGAAGGACGTATTTGGGTTACGCTGGCTGATAGATTTGCCACGCTGGCGGCCGACGGGAAGTTCACTTACCGGTATGCACCGGGCAGCATTTCGTTTTCGCAGTTGCAGACATTGCGCCCATCGGGTACAATGATTCTCTATACGGTGGCCAACGGTATCTATAAATTTGGTGAAGACCAACAGTTCATCCCGTTGGATTCTCTTTATTTGCCCAACCCGAATTCACTTATTATCGATAGGAACAATACGTACTGGATAGGGACTTACAATACCGGGCTGGTGCATTACGACCCACGCACACAATGGCTGGAGCGGTTTGATTTATCGTCGGGACTGATAGACAACAGCTTGAAGGCAGTAATCGAAGACAAGGAAGGGAACATCTGGTTTAGTTCGTCTACGCATATAGGAAAGTATGATGTGCAGGAAAAAACATTTTCTTATTTATATGATAACTACTTCTGCAAGGGGAAGCTGTATGCGCTGAATTGTGCGGCAGTGGCACCAGACGGTACCTTGTTTTTCGGAGGCTCGGGTGGCATTACAGTCATTTATCCGGATGTACCCATCGAGAAAGAACCGGATATCCCGCTGAATCTGGACATGATATTGGTGAACGGGGGAATACATAATAAGAGCGAGGAAAAACTATCGTTGTCTTATCGGGAGAATACAGTTACGTTCTACTATTCGGCATTAAAGTTAGAGGCGGGTTCTCTGCTGAACTATGCCTATATGCTAGAGGGCTTCGACAAGAACTGGATTGACGCTGGTTCCAACAAGCGGGTGGCCTATTCCAACCTGCCTACCGGAAAATATACGTTCAAGGTGAAAGCTCGCATACTGAGCGGAGAGTGGTGCAAGAACGAACTGACCAAGGAGGTGGTTGTTCACCCTGCACCATGGGCTACGCCCTTGGTTATTGTGTTATACTGGCTGGTCGGTATCGGGCTGGTGCTACTGGTCATCCGGCTAATTATACGTTGGCGGACACAAGAGGAGAGACTGGCATTGGTCAAGTACCAAAGGGAGATAAATCAGGCACACATAGACTTTGTGACCAACATTTCGCACGAAGTACGTACACCGCTAGCCATGGTATATGCCCCGTTGAAAGAACTGGCGAAAGAAAACAATCTGAATGAACATGAGCGTGGCTTGGTGGATATCATGTTGCGCAATGCCGACCGCTTGTTGCGGCTTGTGAAGCAGTTGCTTGACCCCAAGGAAGGTGAGAAGGACGAGAAGCAACTCCGGGTTGCCGTGGTAGACCCGGTAGCTTTCGTTCAGGCACAGATAGCGAACTTCCGGTTTATTGCCCACGAAAAAGGGCTGACGATAAACATGCACGCTGAACAGAAGCAGGATACGGTGGCTTGTTTTGATACGGAGAAGGTGGAAAAGATATTTTATAACTTGCTCAGTAACGCCATTAAGTACACACCTGAAGGGGGGAGTATCGACATTACTGTGGAAAGCGACGGGAAAAACGTACAAATATGCGTGGCCGATACGGGACAAGGTATTTTACCCGAAAAACAGAAACAACTGTTTGATCGCTTTGAACGGTTGGGAGCTGATAAGAAATACCCCAATGTGAATGGTAAGGGCATCGGTCTGAATTATGCGCAATATTTGGCACACCTGCATAAGGGAAACATAGACTACACTTCCAAGCACCCTCAGGGGGCTTGCTTCACTCTTAGTATCCCACAATCGCTGACAGCATATAGTCCCGAGGAACGGGCACAAGACAATGAGTACAAGATACCCATACCGGCAGTCGAGACGAATGCCGTAGAAAAAGTAGTCTCTAAGGAGAACACGCTGTTCATTGTAGAAGACGATCAGGAGGTGCGCGAATACCTGCGAGTGCTGTTGTCGCCAGATTACAATATCGTTGTCGTGGAAAATGGAGAGGAAGCCATAGACAGATTAGAGATGGAGTTGCCTGAACTGATTGTGAGTGATGTGGTCATGCCTCGGAAAGACGGCTACGAGTTGTGCAAGACTATCAAGACAAGTGCCGATTGGGGGCGTATTCCCGTTATTCTGCTAACGGCAAAGAACGATATGGACAGCAGTATCAAAGGACTGGATTGTGGTGCTGATGCCTACGTGGGCAAGCCCTTCGACCCCTTCTATCTGAAAGCCGTCATAAACAATCTGTTGGAAAACCGTAAACGGATGCAATGGATTGTGCAAAACCTCACCTCGGAAAGCCTACCGAGGGGAGAGGCGCGAGAAGCGATACTTAATGAACAAGACCGTCAGTTTTTGGAGAATTTGCACACGTTGCTGGACAAGCACTTGGATGACGAGGCATTCGGCATTACCTCGCTGGCAAAGGAAATGCTGATGAGCTACAGCAGCTTGTATGCCCGAGTCAAGTCGTTGACGGGACAAACACCGCAGAACTTTCTTATCACTTATCGCATGAACACGGCTATGCAACTGCTGCAGACGGGCAAATACACTGTGAGCGAAGTGTGTTACAAGGTGGGAGCTTCTTCGCTGGCCAACTTCTCGCGCAGCTTCAAGCGGCAGTTTGGTGTTCCGCCCAGTGAAGTATAATTTGTGTCATCAATCTCCCGTTGCTGAGGCTGCCTACTGATGGGCACAGCGAAGAAGCGAGGATTATCGAAAGCCCGAATAAGGCGATGGGATAATGCATTGCCACTGCAAAGCAAGTGCATGCTTTTTGCAGTGCTACTGCATTCAGCTTTGCAGTGGCGCTGCAACACATATGCAGTGTCACTGCAGCATATATGCAGTAGCGCTGCAACACGTTTGCAGTCACACTGCAGCAGATGTGCAGCGACGCTGACCCGGTAGGTGTGTACGGGATTGTATCATGTTTCGTTAAGAAGATATTATAAAGTATCCTTTGAATGTCGTATTTTTGTCTATCCGTAATTTAGAGTAGTCAAAGAAAGCTATGAAACACACTCGTATGAAACTAAAAACAGTGGTAAAGAACCTTCATGAAGGCTGGAAATTCCGGCAGGCGAGACTGACCAATTGGTATCCGGCTACAGTTCCGGGAGTAGTCCACACGGACTTACTGCAGAACAAGATTATTGAAGACTCGTTTTTCCGGTTGAACGAACGGGGATTACAATGGATTGACAAGGAAGACTGGGTTTATGAAACTTGCTTTACCCTTGCTGCCGACATGATGCGGAAAGAGAATATGGAGCTTGTGTTCGAGGGGCTGGATACTTACGCTGACGTTTATTTGAATGATGAATGTATACTGAAAGCGGACAATATGTTTCGCCGCTGGTCTATCCCCGTTAGGCAGTACATCAGGGAGGAGAATAATATACTGAAGGTGTACTTCCATTCGCCGGTAAAGATAGACGTCCCCAAATGGGATGCACTTCCCTACCAGTATCCGGCATCCAATGACCAGTCTGAAAACGGGGGCTTGTTCAACAAGAAGATAAGCATTTTTGCCCGTAAGGCGGGTTATCATTATGGCTGGGATTGGGGCCCACGTCTGGTTACCTCCGGCATCTGGCGTCCGGTGTATATCAGGGCTTGGAGCGATTTGAGAATCAACGATGTGTTTATCGAGCAGAAGGAAGTCGGTGCAGGCAGGGCCGTGATTGCCGGACATGTGGAGCTGGATGCCGATAAGGATATGAATGGAGTGTTGGTCACGATAACGGATGAGGTTACTGGAAGAGTGCTTGGCGAGTGGCAAGCGGATTTGAAGCGAGGCACCAATCGGGTGACCGTTGATTTCGTCCTTCACAAGCCGAAGCTGTGGTGGAGTAATGGACTGGGGGAGCCTTTCCTTTACCGTTTCCGTACGGATATCATTGCAGGCGGGGAATTGTTGGACTCTAAAACCGAAAGGGTGGGCATACGCTCTTTGAAGGTGGTGCATCAGCCGGATAAGGACGGGCATACTTTCTATATAGAGCTGAACGGGCGTCCGGTTTTTGCCAAAGGAGCCAATTACATCCCTTCGGATAACTTCCTGCCGCGCGTCACTCCCGAGAATTATAAAAGGACGATTCTCGATGCCGCCGGTGTAAACATGAATATGTTGCGTGTCTGGGGCGGAGGTATCTATGAGAACGATGTCTTCTATGATTTGTGTGATGAGCATGGAATTATGATTTGGCAGGACTTTATGTTTGCCTGCTCGGTCTATGAACTGACACCGGAATTTGAGGCAAATATCCGTCAGGAATTTATTGATAATATCAAAAGAATCCGTCATCATGCGTCACTTGCACTGTGGTGTGGCAATAATGAGATGGAAATGTTTGTAAAGCAGGGTAATTGGGTAACGAAACCTACAGAGGTGAGAGACTATCTGCTGATGTATGAGCGCATTATTCCGGAAGTACTCAGAGAATATGATCCTGATACATTTTACTGGCCGGCAAGCCCGTCATCAGGCGGATCTTTTGATGAGCCGAATGATCCGAATCGTGGAGATGTGCATTACTGGGAGGTATGGCATGGAAATA
>OLOA01003035.1_pt1 | contig 14265 bp, 12 predicted proteins | sample 1672201 | NCBI WGS metagenome assembly OLOA01 (sample SAMEA3136658, study PRJEB25190) | human gut metagenome
AGCCCTGGGAGTTTTATGTGGTCCGCAGTAAAGCGAAGATCAAAGAACTGTCTGAGGCAAGTCCTTATGCGGGCTGTGCCAAGGGAGCGCCGGTGGTCTTTGTTCCCTGCTACAGAAAGAACTGCCAGGTGCCGATGTATGCTGAGATCGATCTTAGCGCCGCAGTGGAAAACCTTCTGCTGGAGGCCGATTCTCTGGGCCTGGGTGCCGTCTGGATGGGCATTGCGCCTCAGAAGGACCGGATGGCCGACGTACGGAAAGTCCTAGATATTCCCGAGGAACTGGAGCCCTTCGCCCTCGTTCCCTGCGGTTATCCGGCCCAGGAGCGAACCCAGGAGGACCGCTATGAGGTGGAGCGGGTCCACTATGTAGACTGATTTATTTTGACTTAAAGCAAAGGTGCTGCCAGGCCCTTCATCTGCCTGCCAGCACCTTTTTCAGCCCTTCGGGCCGGATTCTGTTTTTTACGACAAGGTCTTCCCCACCAGCAGAGCCCCCTGCTGTTTCTGAAGCAGCCGCTCCTTCTGATACTGGGACGGTGTGAGCCCCGTGTGTTTCTTGAACTGACGAATGAATGTCGCCGTGTTATCAATACCCACCGCCAGAGCCACCTCATAGATCTTAGGCGGATTGGGATGGCAGAGGAGCTCGCTGGCTCGCTCCATACGGGCGGCGGAGATGTAATTCAGGAAATTTACCCCGAGATTCTTCTTAAACCAGCTGGAAAGATAAACCGGCGTGATGGAGAATGCTTCCGACACTGTATCGAGGGTTAGCGGCTCACTGAGATGGTCGGCGATATATTTTTCCATGCATTGCTGCATATTCTGGGGCTGCTCCCGGCGGGAGGGGAAATATTCCGTGGCAATGCGCGCGAGCTGCTGGTAGAGATATTCCGGATTGTAGAGGGGAATCTCTTCCGCCATGTGCGGTATGGCCTTCTTTCTGGCGAGGCAGGCCTTCTCAAAGACCGCCCAGATCTCCTGATAGCGGAAACGGCAGTCGGAAAGGCTGCAGCCGCCTGCCGGATAAAAAATCTCCTTCAGCTCCGGCAGAAGCTGATCCAGAGTGCCATTCCGGGCATATTCAAAGAGCCGGTTCTGCACTTCCTGTCCCAGCCGTTTTCTCGGAAGGACCGCTGCATTTTCCTGGAAAGCGAAATTTTCCATGGGAAGAACCTGGGCGGAGAGGAGGCAGTTTTCTGCCAGCTTGTATTCCGTCTGAAGCTCCCGGATATCTGTACAGTATTCCCGGAGACCAACGAAAAGCCGGGTGGTTTTTGAAGCTTCCTCGGCAGCCTCCTGGAGAACGGCGAGGATTTCCTCCTTTTCCTCGGGCCGGGCCAGGACCGCAAAGCTGAACTTATCCAGACTGATAAATCGCAGTGAAAACTGAGAGGTCAGCGTTTTCTCCAGAGAGGAGGCAAAGGGAAGATCCTCAATTCCGCTGTCCTTTTGAATGGCCAGAGCCATCACCATATAATAAGGATATTTCTGGTCCAAAATCTGCAGGGTCTCCTCATCCAGCTGAGAACCGCCGCAGAGAAGATAGTGGAGGGCGATTTTCTCCGGAATCTGCTCCTTGGAGTGTTGGCTAAGGGTATTGATTTCTGTGAGAAGGTCATGGATCTCGTTCTTGATGATGGAGATCTCATTTTCCCTGGAATCGGAAAACTGGGAGGTGAACTTCCTTAAGGGCAGATAAATCTTGTAGTTTAAGAGCACCAGAAGAATGGAGCTCGTCAGCAGCACGCCGAAAGCGCTCACCATGACGACATACATATAATGAAGGGGAAGCATCAGGGCATCGTTGTTGATGAGCACCAGGCCGGTGTAGGGAAGGATGGTCATCTGCGAGGAAACACAGTAATACTTGGTTCCGTTTACGCTGATCAGTCCTCCGTCAAGGGCGTCAGAAAGCTGCTCCTCCGAGAGAGGAACGCTCTCATTTTCGATGAGGCAGCGCCCGTCTTTCTGCTGGACCACATAGCCCAGGAACTGGTCGCCGATGGTCTTGTTGATGTTGGCAAATTTGGAAAGATCCAGCTTGACCGCTACATAGCCGTGGCGGTAGAGATTCTTCACATAAAGGGCCGTGGAATCCTGGAAAAAGGAAAGGCCGTCGGGGAGCTGGCTGATATCCTCCACCGTCTTGTCCAGAACGATCCGTGAAAAATCCTCTCCTTTATAAAGAGAGCCGTTGTCCCGGACCACCCTGTCTGAATTATGAGTGTATAAATATACAAGTTTTGCATAAGGAAGAGACTGACGGATCAGGGACAGGCGGGAAGCGGCATCCTCGGCATTGTCGAGGAAGAAGCTGGTGTCCAGCCGGTCGGAGATACTGAATACCAGAGAGGAATCCTGGAGGCACAGAGTCAACAGGGAATCCAGTCGGTTCATTTCGAGCTGAAAGTCGGTATTGACTTTGGTGAGAGTTGTGCTGGCCAGATTGTATCGCTCCCGGGTGAGCTGTCTGGCATAGAGTCCGCTGGTGCAGAGAAATATTAAGGTCAGCACAACGGCCATCGTCAGATTCAGGTACAGGACCCGGTTTAAAATACTTCGCTTTGATGACATGTCAAAAACTCCTTCCCAAAACACGAAAAATATAGTCAATAATCAAGCTGTCTTTATCTTACCACGAAAACTTTTGTGCGAAAAGAATTAAAACTGGATAAATCATTGTTATTTTTTAACATTTTTATCAAAACTTCATATAAAAATTAAAATAAGAGAAGAGATAGAAAAACGAAAATTGCGTAATCTCTCATGATCCGTTATAGTGAGGTCAGACAGGCGGACAGCGGTTTCGCCGAAAACGAAAAAAACGGAGGGAGAGAAAAAGCAAATGGCAAAACCGAACAAAAAGCCAGTGCCGAAACAGAAGAGCTTCTGGAAACGCTGCGTGAAGTACCGTTCCCTGATCCTCATGTCTCTGCCGGGACTGATCGCAGTATTCATTTTCTCCTACATTCCCATGTACGGCATCCTGATCGCCTTTCAGGATTATAACCCCGTAGAAGGAATGTTTGGACGCAACAACTGGGTAGGATTCAAATATTTCAAACAGTTTTTACAGAATCCCTATCTGTTCCGACTGATCCGAAATACATTATTACTGGGTATTTATACATTGCTCTGGAGCTTCCCGGCCCCGATCATTTTTGCCCTTCTGATGGATCAGCTCACGAATGCTAAGTTCAAAAAGACCGTGCAGTCCATTTCCTACCTGCCTTACTTCATTTCAACTGTGGTAATTGTAGGTCTGGTAAAAGATTTCTGCAGCGTAGACGGTGTCATCAATGGAATCCGCGAGTTCTTCGGACTCAACGCGATTTCCTTTATGACGGACCCGAAATATTTCCGAACGATCTTCATCGCCAGCAATATCTGGCAGGGACTTGGATGGGGAGCCATCGTTTATCTGGCAGCCCTCTCCGGTGTGGATCCCCAGCTTCATGAGGCAGCGACTCTGGACGGAGCCAACCGCTGGCAGCGTATCCGTTACGTCTCCTGGCCGGCTATCGTTCCGACGACGACCATCATGCTGATTCTGGAGAGTGGAAAGATCATCTCCTCTGACTTTACGAAGGTTCTGCTTCTTTATAATGAATCTACCTATGAGACAGCAGATATCATCGGAACCTACGTCTACAGAGAAGGTATTCTGGGCGGAAAATTTGAGTATACGACGGCCATCGGCCTTCTGACCTCACTCTTTTCCTTCATCCTTCTGATAACTGCAAACTTCCTGAGCAAAAAGATCAGTGACAACAGTCTGTGGTAAGGAGGCCTGGATATGAACAGAAAAACCAAGATCAAATTAAGCTTAAGCGACCGGATCTTCAATGCGGTGAACATCTTTATCATGCTGGTCATCGCAGCGGTCATGCTGGCTCCCATCATCCATGTGGTCTGCGTATCCTTTTCCCTGGGATCTGAGATCCAGAAGGGCGGCCTTTTCCTCTGGCCCCACGGCTTTACGCTGGAAGGCTACAAGAAAGTGCTGCAGGACCATATGATCGTCCGTTCCTATATTAACACTGTGATTTACGCCTTTTCCCATACGGCGTTGGTAATCATCCTTACGGCCCTGACGGCTTACCCGCTGACCATCAAGGATTTCCCCTTAAGAAAAGGAATCACCGTTTTCATCACCATCACGATGTTCTTCAGCGGCGGTGCGATCCCGACTTACCTTCTGATGAAGGAGCTGCATCTCATCAACAACCCGCTGGTTATGGTAGTTCCCTTCGTGGTAACAGCCTATAACCTGATCCTTTTCAGGACCTTCTTCGAGGGCATCGACCCCTGCATGAGAGAGTCCGCCCGGATCGACGGAGCAGGAGAGTTCCGTATCCTGATCCAGATCATCATGCCCCTTTCCAAAGCGATCATCGCGGCAGTTTCCCTTTTCACAATCGTTGGAAAATGGAACGACTGGTATTCCGCTCTGATCTACTTAAACTCTGAGGCCTATTATCCGGTACAGATGATCCTCAGAAAGATCCTTTTCAACTCTACGGTTTTTGCCCAGATGGATCCTTCCGTCATGCAGATGTTCCGTAACAGCACGATCACCCCGGCAAACATTCAGATGGCGACCATCGTTGTCATCATGCTGCCCATCATGTGTATCTACCCCTTTATCCAGAAATATTTCGCCGCAGGCGTTATGGTCGGAGGAGTAAAGGGCTGATGAATAAAGAATGTTCAGGTGCGCCTGAACCCATAAAAGGAGGAACCCAATATGAAGAGAAAAAACGTATCCAGAATCACCGCGCTGGGACTGTGCGGAACCATGCTGCTGAGTGGCGCAGCAGGCCTTACGGCTCACGCTTCTGAAGAAGAGCCCCTTTCTTTCAAAGTGACTACCGTATATTTTGGTGATCAGTCTCCGGAGAACACCAAAATTCAGGAAGAATGGATCAAACTCTGCGAGGAAAAACTGGGAAGAAAGCTTGACATCACCTTCGAGTACATTCACACTGGCGATTACACAGAGAAACTGCAGGTAATCAACGCAGGTGGCGATCTGCCTGACATTCTGACCTGCTACAGCACCAACAGCAATGCAAAACTCATGGTAGACGAGTACGGTTCCAAGGGACTTTACCTTGATCTTGCTGAGCATCTGGATGATATGCCGAACTACAAGAGCTATCTGGACAAGGACCCCCAGAGCCAGAGCACTCTGTTCACTCCGGAAGGAAACCTCTACGGCGCATACAACTTAAGCATTGTTCCGACTGGTTCCGCTCACGGCGCTTTCTCCACCATGATGGCAGTGAAAAACAGCGTACTGAAAGATCTGGGTCTTGAGATCCCGACCACCTTGGATGAGGTTTATGACGTAGCCAAAGCAATCAAAGATGCCGGCATTTCCAAATACCCCATCGTTCAGCTGGAAGAGTGGCAGAATCCCGAGGATGTGGTATTTAACGCTTACCACACCGCTTCCAATCGTTACTATGACGGAACCGAGTTCAAATATGGCCCGCTTTCCGATGATTACAAACTGGCTCTTCAGTATCTGAATAAGATTTATACCGATGGACTGATTTCCCCGGATTACTTTACCTACACCACCGATATGGGTAACGCTGATCTGGAGTCCGGCACCGCCTGCATCCTGCCCTCCGCATGGGAAGGTTATCCCGGTTCCTGGGCTGTTGAGCGTCCGGATGACGAATGGGTAGCAGTACCGCTTCCGACCTCCGATGCTTACCCGGATGAGGCATGGCAGTTTGAGAGAGAGTTCACCAGCGAGTATGAGTTCAACCCGAGATACAGCATGGTTATCTCCGCTCAGTCTCCGATCGCTGACGAGCTCGTGAAATTTGTAGATGCTCAGTATGACGAGGATGTGATCAATCTTCTGAACTGGGGAATCGAAGGCGAGACCTACGAAGAGAAAGACGGCAAGAAGAGCATGATCATCACCAAAGAGCAGTATGCAGAATATGGTCTGCCCGTATCCGGTTCCATGCGTTCCGGTATCTTCCCGCAGCCGCAGGATATGGATCTCTGGAGAATCGAAACCTCCGAAGAAGCTCCGATCTACTGGAATGGCGAGATCGTAACAGATAAACTGGTTGCTTTCTCCAGCAGCGTGATGAACGAGAACAACACCAGCCCGAGAGACGGCCAGCCGAATCCTTCTATCTCCGCAGACGAGTCCAGCGAATATGCAAATATTATGACTCCGGTAGAGACCTATGCAAAAGAGCAGAAGGTAAAATTCATCAAGGGCGATCGTTCCTTTGACGAGTGGGATTCCTACATCGAAGAGATCAACAAGATGGGCGATATCCAGGCAGCAATGGATATTTACAACAGCAAACTCAGCAAATAATAAAGAGTAAAAAGACCGGGGCGGCGTGAAGCTGTCCCGGTTTTCTGCTATTGAGAAGAAAACTCGTTGCCAGAAAAGAAAAAGGGGCGTATAGTGGTTATCAGCAAGGGCGGAAACGCCTTGAAGTAAAGGAGAATATAAAAATGAGAGCTTACGAACGTCTGATTAAATATGCCATGGTTCCCACGGCCAGCAACGAAAATTCCGCAGCAGTTCCCACCACCGAGTGCCAGTTCAACCTGGCCCACATTCTGGTACACGAGCTGCAGGAGATGGGCGTAAAAGACGCCAGAGTCGATGACAAATGCTATGTTTATGCCAGCATTCCGGCTACACAGGGCTATGAGGACAGCAAAGTTCTTGGTTTTATTTCCCATATGGATACCGTGTCCGATTTTGCAGATCATATGGTACAGCCGATCGTCCATGAAAACTATGACGGTAAGGATCTGCCGCTGGGTGAGAGCGGACGTACGCTTGAAGTGAGCCTCTTCCCGCATCTGCCGTCCCTGAAAGGCCGTACGCTGATCACCAGCGACGGAACCACGATCCTCGGAGCGGATGACAAGGCTGGTGTGGCAGCGATCATGTGTATGGCAGAGCGTCTGATGAAGGATGATATGCCTCACGGAAAGATCTGCATCGGCTTTACCCCGGACGAGGAAGTGGGAGGCGGAGCCGATCATTTTGATGTGAAAGGCTTCGGCGCAGATTTCGCCTACACCGTGGACGGCGGAGCCGAGAGCGAGATCGAGTACGAAAACTTCAATGCGGTGAGAGCCGATGTGGATTTCAAAGGCTTCAACATCCATCCGGGTTCAGCCAAGAACACGATGATTAACGCCGCTCTGGTAGCAATGGAGTTCAACAATATGCTTCCGGCCGGGGAGACTCCGAGGGACACCGACGGTTACGAAGGTTTCTATCATCTGACCCGCATGAGCGGAAATGTGGAAAAAGCAAACCTCAACTATATTTTAAGAGACCATGACGCGGACAACATCGCCAGAAGACAGGAGATCATGAAGGAGATCGCGAAAAAACTCAATGAGAAATACGGAGCAGGTACCGTGAACCTGACCCTCAAAGAGGAGTACCGCAACATGGCTGAGAAGATCAGAGAGAACTTCCACCTGATCGAGAATGCGAAAAAAGCTGTCAAGAAATCCGGCGTGGAGCCTCAGGTGGTTCCGGTCCGGGGCGGCACCGACGGCGCGCGCTTAAGCTTTATGGGTCTGCCCTGCCCGAACCTCGGCACCGGCTCCTATGCCTGCCATGGTCCTTACGAGCACGCTACTGCAGAGGGCATGGACATCGTGGTAGATACTCTGACTGAGCTGGTACGTCTTTACGGAGAGATGAAATAAGAATGGGAAAAGAAGTAAAAACAAACGCAATGCGGATCCTCGACCGGAATAAAGTTCCCTATGAGATCCTCAATTACGAATGTGATGAATTTATCGATGGTCTTCATACCGCACAGGCCACAGGGGCGCCGGTAGAGCAGTCTTTTAAAACGCTGGTGGCGAAAGGGAAGAGCGGTGGTTATTATGTCTTTGTGATCCCCATTGCGGAGGAAGTGGACTTAAAAGCCGCAGCAAGATCGGTAGGTGAAAAATCCGTGGAGATGATCCATGTGAAGGATATCACCGCCATCACCGGTTATGTCCGGGGCGGCTGCAGCCCTCTGGGCATGAAGAAACAGTTCCCGACCGTGATCCATGAAAGTGCAGAAGCTTATCCGGAAATCTATGTCAGCGGAGGCCGGATCGGTACTTCCATCAAGGTAGAGCCCCAGGCGCTGGCCAAAGTTGCTCGGGCGAAGTTTGATGATATTATCCGGGAAGCAGAATAACAGGAAAACCGGACGCTCTGCTGCTTTCAGCGTGGCTTTGATTCTGAAGGGAGGACAGGAATGATCTACCATCAGGCGAAGGATCCGACCGCTTACCAGACGATTTTCTACCGCCAGATCGGTCTGAAGAAACAGGAAGAGGAGACGGGAAACAGCTGGAGAGACGATGAAGGGGGATATATCTATACCTTTGGAACGATGGATACGATCCAGATGGGAATCGGAGAGTATACGGTTCCGGTGGATTTCCTTTCGGAGTTTCAATACGATACGGAATATCTTCATGCAGGGATCATCTATGAAGGGATTACCTATTCACTGGTGGATAACCATATGAAGGAATTTGCCACACCTTCTGCGTTCCTGGCGATGGAACAGGCGGCAGGAGGCATCAACTGCTGGAAAAAAGGCCAGCATTTCAAAGGAGTGGAGATCTCCGTGGAACTGGGATATCTCCGGGAAACACTTCTTCCTTTCCTGGGTCTTTCCGCAGAGGCTTTGGATTTTCTGGAAAAAAACGTTCGTTATCTTCATTTACCGGAGGAACTGCAGGATCTGATCTTTCGGGCAGAGCAGCTTCTTCGGAAACAAGAAATGACGGAGAGCCTTTTAAAATCTCTTGCAGCAGAGTTTGTATCCCAGCTGGTGCGTCCGGAAATCCGTTCCGTTTTTGCGAATGGAGAGGCGATGCTCACCGGAAAGATCAAAGTAGGGAAAAAAGAGATCCGTATGAAGAAAGAGGATTTTCAGAAAATCATGCAGGTTCATGACCGGATACGGGATCATGCGGAAACCTTTGTGACGATTTATGCGTTGAGTCAGGAATTCAGTATCGGAGAACAGAAGCTGAAAGCAGGTTTTCAAAAGCTGTATCAGCAGACGATCTGGGATTATGCCAATCAGGTACGAATGAACCGTGCGGCAGTCCTTCTGAAGGATCCGGAAAAAAGCATTGCGGAGATATCAGCACTCACCGGTTACCAGAGTCAGGCGGCTTTTCGGAAAATGTTCAAGAAATGGAGCGGGACGACTCCGGGAAGATTCCGGGCCTTTATCAGAGAAGAAAACTGATACTTCAGGAGGCCGGAACTCATTGCTTTTTACAATGGGCTCCGGCCTCCAGTTTCTTTTTAAGCCTGTATGGTTTTGTGATGACGTCCCTCGGGAATGACAAGAGGTGTACGGGAGACCGGATCGGGAATGATCTGACAGTCCAGTCCGTAGATTTTTTTGATCAGACCGGGTGTGATGATCTTAAGAGGAGCACCCTGAGCCTCCAGCCGTCCCTGATACATGGCAAAAATATAGTCGGCATACCTGGCAGAAAGATTGATATCATGAAGCACCATAAGGATCGTGGTGTTTCTTTTTTTATTCAGATCCGTGAGAAGATCCAGGATTTCCACCTGATAAGCGATATCCAGATAGGTGGTGGGTTCATCCAGCAGGAGAATATCGGTCTGCTGTGCAAGAGCCAGAGCGATCCAGACACGTTGTCTCTGACCGCCGGAAAGCTCATCCACACTCCGGTCTGCCAGTTCTGTGATACCCATGAGTTCCAGCGCTTCTTCCACTGCGGCAAAATCCTCCGGACGCATACCGCCAAAGGCTCGCCGGTAGGGAAAACGCCCACGGGCGACCAGATCCGTTACCTTGATCCCTTCCGGAACAACCGGAGACTGGGGAAGCAGTCCCAGAGTTTTGGCTACTTCTCTGGAAGGAAGAGAAGAAATACTTTTTCCATCCAGTGTAATCATACCGGACTCTGGTTTTAAAAGCCGGGCAAAGGTTTTGAGAAGCGTGGATTTTCCGCAGCCGTTGGCTCCCAGAATGACACTGATCTTCTTTTCAGGAAGCGTCAGTGAGACATCAGAGAGGATTTTCCGACCGTCATAACCGGCGGAAATTGTTTCAGCAGAAAGTATGGGATTGTTCATCAGACATGTTCTCCTTTGTCATTCATTTGAAGCAGTAAAAATAACAGGTAAGGTGCTCCGAGGATGCCTGTGACCACACCTACGGGATAGCGGGAGGGGAGGGCGAACTGGCCGATGAGATCAGAGGCCAGTACCAGTGTGCTTCCGGTGAGAGCCGAGGTGAGCATGCCGTTTTTTCCGTTTCCGGAAAGTCTTGTGGCGATGGGACCGGAAAGAAAGGCCACGGAAGCCACAGGACCGGTCACAGAAGTGGCAAAAGCCACCAGAAGGAGCGCCAGAAGGATCAGTGCCAGCCGGATCCTTCTGACGTTAACGCCCAGAGTCACGGCATGGGCTTCTCCCAGCTGAAGCATGGAGAGCTGTCGGTTCAGGAGAAGGATCGCACCTCCTGCTCCGAAGACGACAAGCGCTAAGCGGGGGACATTTTCCAGCTTTACGCCGTTTAAGCTTCCGCTGAGCCAGCGGAGCGCATTGGCTACATCGTATTCGGAGGCTTTTAGAAGCATCCACGAAATGACTGCGCTCAGAAAAGCCTGCATGCCAATACCTGTGAGGATCAGTCGGGCGTTGGAAAACCCGCCGCCCTGGGAGAGAAAGTAGATCAGGACAGAAACCAGAAGACCGGAGAAAACAGCCATCAGGGAGACCGTGCCTCCGTTAAGCTTTAACACCAGAATGCCGAAAACGGCAGCCACACTGGCACCGGAGGTGACACCAATAATGTCAGGACTGGCCAGGGGATTTCCAAGAAGCTGCTGAAAGGTATTTCCGGCCATACCAAAGGCCAGACCACAGAGGATGGCAGTGAGCATCCGGGGAAGGCGGAGGGTTCTGATCGTAAAAACAGCACCTTCCACGTCCTCACCGGAAAGCACCTTCAGTACGGTCTTCGGGGAGTAAATGGTGTTTCCATAGATCATCATGATGCAGGCAAGGGCAAAAGTGAGGAAAAGAAGCGTAAGAGCCGTAAAGACGTACCGGCGCTGGCGCTTCCGATAACCGTCCGTTATCGTGGAAAGCTGATTTTTCATTTGTTTTTTCACAGAGAATTCACCTTCGCTTTCCGAATGATAAAGATAAATACCGGAGCACCGATCAGGGCCGTGACAATACCGGATTCCAGTTCGCCTGGGCGGCCCAATATACGGCCAAGTACATCGGCAAACAGAAGAAGACAGGCTCCGCCAACGGCAGAGAGCGGCAGGATTTTTCGCATATCCGGGCCGAGGAGCAGCCGCATAAGATGAGGGATCATCAGTCCCACAAAGCCGATGGGGCCTGCCAGAGCCGTAGTGGATGCACAGAGAAGAACTCCCGCGAGGGCGCTTGAGGCACGGATCAGAGGAACATTGAGTCCAAGTCCTGTGGCGGCATCGTCACCGAGCGCCAGAGCGTTCAGGGAAGGGGCCAGAAAAATGCTTAAGAAAAAACCAATGACAAAACAGGGCAGAAGCAGACGGATGTCAGCCCAGTCTGCGCCGCTGATACTTCCTGTCTGCCAGAAACGGAACTGATCCATGACCTGGGTGCTGGGGAGCATAATGGTATTGACCAGAGACTGGAGCGCGGTGCTTGCGGCGGCACCGGCCAGAGCCAGCTTGATGGGAGTGGCTCCGCCGTGCCCGATGGAGGCAAGCCCGTAGACCAGAATAGCCGTGAGTGCGGCACCAGCAAAGGCGAGACCGATATACTGGATGCCTTTATTTATATGAAGAAACGCGATTCCGAACACAACAAAAAGGGAAGCTCCCGTATTGACACCCAGAATGCTGGGATCAGCAATGGGATTTCGGGTGATGGCCTGCATGAGAGCGCCGGAGATACTCAAAGCGGCACCTGCGAGAACACCAAAAACCGTACGCGGAATCCTTGCCTGGACCACATTGGCATCGAAACTGCTCTCGCCCAGATGAAAAAGACTCCGGATCACAGTCTGAAAGCCCACGGATTTTGCTCCGCAGGCTACAGAGGCCAGAACACAGAAGGCCAGGCAACTCAGACTGATGATACCGGTGAGAAAGAACCGGTGCTTTTTCATTTGATTTTTTCCTGAGCAGCAGAGAGGAGGCTTAAATAGTCATCAATCTCAGCGGGAATGGAGAGGATGGAGGGAGTTGCGGCACCTGCCAGGGCAGTGGTGCTGTCAATGAGAGCAACGGCTCCATTTTTCACTGCGGGGATCTGACTCATGAGTTCATCCTGCTGAAGGGCATCCAGAAGCGTCTCATCGCCATAAGCAACAATCATATCCACATCACTTAACTGATCGGCATTTTCACGGCTGACGGTGATGCTGAAATCGGTGCTGTCTCCGGCAAGTTTGGTGACACTTTCCGGAAGTTCCAGACCGAGATCCAGAAGATAAGCAGCTCTCGGGTCTGCGGAAGGCAGATAGATATAGAAAGAACTCAGATCGTCAGCATTGATCCAGCAGAACGCAGTTTTAACGCCTTTAAGATCCGGATAGTTAGCCAGTTTATCCTGGATCAGCTGCTCGACTTCAGCTACCTTAGCTTCTCCTTCGGCTTTCATACCCATACCCTCGGCATTTTCAATCGTCTGGTCTCTCCAAGTAGTCTGCCAGGCATTTTCCTTATAAGGAATGACAGGGGCAATCTGACTTAAGGTGTCATAATCCTCCTGAGTCAGACCTGAGTAAGAAGCCAGGATCACATCAGGATCACAGTCGCTGATGGCTTCAAAATCCAGACCGTCCACATCATCAAAAACATTGGGAGCGTCAACACCCAGTTCCTGGAAGGCCTCGTCTGTCCAGGGATGCAGATTGTTTTCTGTTACCATACCATAATTGGCGGCAGAAACGCCCACGGGAGCAATGCCGAGTGCCAGCGGCGTGTCCTGGTTTTCCCAACCGACGGTAGCGATGCGCTCCGGTTTGCTCTCGATGACAGTCTCGCCGTAGGCATGCTGGATCGTGATGGGATATTCGGTTTCCTCGTCTGCTACGGAGACAGTGCTTTCCTCTTCAGAGGCTGCCTCGGTTTCAGAAACAGTTTCTGTCTCGGCAGCGGAAACAGCTATAACAGATGTCAGTGCCAGCAGGGAACAAAAAAGAACGGATAATTTTTTAAAATTCATAAAGACCTCCTAAAAATAATTTCTGATAGTAAGTTAAGACTAACTAACTGCGTTGGAGTATAGCATGAAGAAAAAAATCCGTCAATCCATGCATCGTAAAAAATATGGTTGTCACCGGATTGAGTCGTTTCTGACGTTTACAAAATTTTCAGAATAAATAACATCACAGATTCTCGAAAATAATGTTATAATTGAACTGACAGAGTAAAAAGGCAAGAAGGAGGTATTATGGCGGAAAAAGATTTTGTAAAACTGAAAAATGTGACGAAAATATACCAAATGGGTGAAGTGCAGATCCGTGCGGTGGACGGCATTGATTTTTCCATTGATAAAGGCGAATTTGTAGTTGTGGTAGGTCCCAGCGGAGCCGGAAAAACCACGGTTTTAAATATCCTCGGCGGCATGGACAAGGCCTCCGGCGGAGAAGTCCTGGTGGACGGAAAAGACATTGCCGGTTATTCCCAGAAGCAGCTGACGGGCTACCGGAGAAATGACATCGGTTTCGTTTTCCAGTTCTATAACCTGGTTCCGAACCTGACCGCACTGGAAAATGTAGAACTGGCTCTTCAGATCTCTCGAAATCCCCTGGATGCAAAGACGGTTATGCAAGAGGTGGGGCTGGGCGACCGTCTGAACAACTTCCCGGCCCAGCTTTCCGGCGGTGAGCAGCAGAGAGTTGCGATAGCAAGAGCTCTTGCCAAAAATCCAAAGCTGCTTCTTTGTGATGAGCCTACGGGAGCTCTCGACTACAACACAGGCAAGGCAATACTAAGGCTGCTTCAGAACACCAGTAGACAAACCGGTATGACCGTGGTTATCATTACTCACAATCTGGCTTTAACTCCTATGGCAGACAGAGTTATCCGTGTCAAAAACGGCACCGTTTATTCCGTTGAAAAAAACGAAAACCCTGTTTCTGTAGACTTGATAGAATGGTAAAACAATGCTTACAAAAATAACTTTAAGAGAAATAAAAAACAGTCTGGGCAGATATCTTGCCATTCTCATAATCGTCGC
>OLOA01003036.1_pt1 | contig 14264 bp, 10 predicted proteins | sample 1672201 | NCBI WGS metagenome assembly OLOA01 (sample SAMEA3136658, study PRJEB25190) | human gut metagenome
ATCATAGGTATGTGTTTCTTTTAATTTCTGACTGCTGACCGTAATCTGATACTGCACCTTCTGTACCGGCTCCCTTACTAAAGTTTTGACCACCTTACCATCCTTTATGGCTTCTAACTTATATACCATGGATTGTCCGCCCCAGTCCCCGACATACTTGTTATAAAGTGCAACCGCATCCTCCATCTTCATATGATAAAAAAGCATCAGTTTTGCTGCCAGATAATATGCTCTTTTCGGCAGATGATTCATGCCATAGCGTGCCGCCAGATTCAAAACTTCTTTTACCATTGCAGCCTGTTTCGGTGCGAAATCCTCTCCCTCTTCGATGGCATTTCCAATGTAATCATCAATTGAAACCGGACCATGTTTCAGATTCTTATATGGAGAATCCGTTTTCTTATATTCCTTGGTAAACCGGTCATTTTTGTACATTTTAACACTGTCTGCATTGGTAAAAATATAAGTCTCGCCCCGGTTGCAGGCTGGATGTTCTCCAATATCCGGGTAACGGACTGGACGGGAAAGACAATCCACAAAAAGAAGCGCGGCTTCGCCACCAAAAAGGAAGCCCTTCAATGGGAATGTGACTTCATCAGCCAATCCACAGGCAGTCTCGGCATGAACTTCGGAGATTTCATTGAATTGTACATCAGAGATATGGAACACCGCCTCAAGCCTTCCACCGTCGCCAGCAAGAAATGGCTGATCGACCTGAAGGTAACGCCCTTCTTCAAGAAAATCCCGCTGAACGAGATCAAGCCTACCCATGTGCGCCAGTGGCAGAACTCTCTGACCAGCTACCGCGATGAAAGCGGCAAGCCCTACTCCCAGACCTACCTCAAGTGCATCAACAACCAACTCACGGCAATTTTCAACTACGCAGTCAAGTATTATGGACTGAAAGAGAATCTGTGCCATAAAGCGGGAAGTATGGGTAAGAAACACGCCGATGAAATGCTGTTCTGGACAAGGCAGGAGTTTCGGACCTTCATTGAGGTCATGAAAGACCGGCCTGCCAGCTACACGGTATTTATGACCATGTACTACACAAGGATCCGTGAGGGAGAGCCGCTGGCGCTGTCCGTGCCGGACATTGACAGCTATCTCGGCCTGATGCACACGCTGTTTACCTTGGAGGATCGCTACGGTCTGACGGTGGACACCGGCGAGAACGGCGTTTCCCTGCGTGTTGACCCTCGGAAGGGGAAGGACGCTGCCGAGCTATCCGAAATGCTCACTGCGTGGGCGCAGCAAGCGGAAAAACTCCGCAACGGCGAAATCAACCGGGAGGACTACGACAAGTGGCGGTATAACTACCCGAAATATGACGAAGCGTCCGGCTATGTGAAAGTCCCATCCCAGCAGCTTAGCGATGCGATGGTGAAAGCTTTCAAAGACCGGCTGAAGGCTGATTAAAAAACAATAGAAAAAAAGCGCTATCTGACTTGGCTTCAAATCAGATAGCGCTTTTTGTTATCGCAATAATTCAAATAATGTTGCCATTCTGTTGCCACAGCGGGCACTCATGGCGAAAAAGCCTTGGTATTACTGGACTTTTTCGAGAGTGAAATTATTCCCACTCCACCGTTGCAGGCGGTTTGGAGGTGATGTCGTAGACAATGCGGTTGATATGCTTCACCTCGCCGACGATACGGCCGGAGATCTTGTCCAGCAGCTCGTAGGGCAGACGGGACCATGTGGCGGTCATAAAGTCCTGAGACTGCACGGCACGCAGGGCCAGCGTGTAGTCATAGGTGCGCTCATCGCCCATAACGCCTACGCTGCGCAGGTCCGTCAGCACGGCAAAATACTGGCTGGTGGTGCGATCCAGACCCGCCAGAGCCATTTCCTCCCGGAAGATGGCATCGGCATCCCGCAGGATGGCCAGCTTTTCCTCGGTAATCTCGCCGATGACGCGGATGGCAAGGCCCGGCCCCGGGAAGGGCTGACGCCACACCAGCTGCTCCGGCAGACCCAGCTCCAGGCCCAGCTGCCGCACCTCGTCCTTGAACAGGCGGCGCAGAGGCTCCACGATATCCTTGAAATCCACACAGTCCGGCAGACCGCCCACATTGTGGTGGCTCTTGATGACGGTGGACTCACCGCCCAGACCGGACTCCACCACGTCGGGATAAATGGTGCCCTGGGCCAGGAAGTCCACAGCGCCGATCTTCTTGGCCTCCTCCTCGAACACGCGGATGAACTCCTCGCCGATGATCTTCCGCTTGCGCTCGGGGTCCGTGACGCCGGCCAGCTTGCCAAGGAACCGGGGACCGGCGTTGACACGGCGGACATCCACGTTGAACTGCTTGGTCATCACATGCTCCACCTGGTCGCCTTCGTCCTTGCGCAGCAGACCGTGGTCCACGAAAATGCACGTCAGCTGACGGCCCACCGCCCGCTGCAGCAGCGCGGCGGCCACGGAGCTGTCCACGCCGCCGGACAGAGCCAGCAGCACGCGGCCATTGCCGATCTTCTCCCGGCACTGGGCCACTGCCTCCTCCAGATAGGACGCCATGGTCCACTCCGGCCGGAAGCCGCAGATCTTATACAGGAAATTCTCCAGGATCTGCCGGCCATACTCGGTGTGCACCACCTCAGGATGGAACTGCACGCCGTAGAGCCGCTTCTCCCGGCACTGGACCGCCGCGTGGCGGCAGCCCTCGGTGGAGGCAATGATCTCGAACCCGGGAGCCAGACGATCCACCTCTACCCCGTGGCTCATCCAGTACACCGCCGTTTCCGGCACGCCGTCAAACAGCGGGGAATCCGTATGGGTCAGTTCCGTCTTGCCATATTCCCGGGTGTCGGCCTTGCAACACTGGCCGCCCAGCAAGTGCATCATCAGCTGCAAACCGTAGCAGATACCCAGCACCGGCACGCCCATAGACAGCATCTCCGGGTCGATCATGGGAGCACCCTGGTCGAACACCGTGGCAGGGCCGCCGGTGAAAATGATGGCGTCCGGGGCAAAGGCCCGGACCTCATCCATGGTCATGCGGAAGGACTTGATCTCGCAGTATACGCCGCACTCACGGACGCGGCGAGCCACCAGCAGGTTGTATTGGCCGCCGAAATCCAGCACTAAAACCTTTTTCATACGGGGTCATCCTCCCGGAAGGTGATGTGGTCGGGGGTAGCCTCCTCGATGACGGCCAGGGAGTGGATGGGATAGCCCTTCTCCCGCAGGGCGTCGCCGCCATGCTGGAAGCCCTTCTCCACGGCCACGCCGATGCCCACCAGCTCTGCACCGGCGGCCTTGACGATGTCGATCAGGCCCTGCATGGCATAGCCCTTGGCCATAAAGTCGTCGATGATCAGCACCCGGTCGTTGGGACCCAGCCACTCCTGGGCCACAATGAGGGTGACCTTTTTCTTATAGGTATAGGAGAAGATCTCGCTCTGATACAGGCCGCCCTCGATGTTGTCGCTCTTGGCCTTCTTGGCGAATACCATGGGAACGCCGTATTTCTGGGCACACACGGTGGCCAGAGGGATGCCGCTGGCCTCCGCCGTCAGCACCATGGTGATGTCCTTCACGTCGAAATACTTGGCGAACTCATCGGCCAGCTGGCTCATGAGGGCGGTGTCCACCCGGTGATTCAGGAAACCGTCCACTTTGATGATGTTGCCGGGCAGGACCTTACCCTCCCGGCGGATACGCTCCTTCAGCAGTTCCATATACTCCTCCTATTAATTTCACATTGCTGTGAATAATGACATTATTCTGCCCTATTCCTCCTATAAAAGCAAGGGGGCGAAAGGGCGAAGTTCCCGGACCTTTCCGGGGCGGCTTTTGTCACATATGACGGGGATCAGTCCCGGTGCAGGCTCCCGCGGACAAAATCGCTGAACCGCTGGGCCGCGGACGTCAGGGGCACGTCCCGCAGGACGCACAGATCCACGCTGCGGGCCGGGATATCAAAGGATGTGCGCAGCTTCCGCAGACGGCCGCTGTCCAGCTCCCGGTGGACGAACTCCTCCGTGACTCCGGCCACGCCGAAGCCGATGGCCGCCAGGTCTACCAGCAGGCTTCGGGCGCCCAGCTCGATCTCCGGGTGCAGATGCAGACCGTTCTGCAGGAAATACTTTTCCAAAAACAGCCGGGAGGACGCCTTCCGCTCCAGCAGGATCAGCGGGAACTGGGCAATCTCCTCCAGGGAATAGACATGGTCAAAGTCACAGGGATACTCCGCCCCGGCCACAAAGATGGAATGGGTGGTCAGGCACGGGAACGTCTCCAGAGACGCCGCCTCCTGAGGGGTGCTGGCAAAGGCAATATCCACCTTGCCGGATTGCAGCAGGCCCAGGACCTTATGGCTGCGGCCGGAGATGATCTGAATGTGGATGGCCGGGTACTGCCGGTGGAACCGGTCCAGGTACGGCAGCAGAAACTGGCTGGTAACGGTGTCGCTGGCGCCGATGGTCAGGTGGCCCATTTGCAGATCCCGGCTCTGGGACAGCTTTTCTTCCCCTGTTTCCAGCAGGCCCATGGCGCTGCGGACGTATTCATACAGCATCCGCCCGTCGGCGGTCAGGGTGACGCCCCGGGAGTTCCGGGCGAACAGGCGGGTCTGAAGCTCCGCCTCCAGCTGCTTGATGGACTGGCTGACGGCAGACTGGGATATAAACAAAGTCTGGGCCGCGGCGGTAATGTTTCCGGCCTCGGCCACTTCCTTGAAAACGCGATAAAGCTCCAGCTTCACGGACATAACAGCACCTCATTAAGAAAAATAATGCGTGTGGGTTTATTATCTGCGGTAATTATATCAGATATTTTCAGGAATGCAACCCCCATCTGTATTTCACCGGAGGATTCGGCATTTTTCCCGATTTCCTCTTGCTTTTTCCGGGGGCCGTCTGTATAATCGTAACTGGCTTTTGCTGCAAGAGTAGAAGCGGCGCGTTAAGTGCCGGTCGGATGGGAGGTTGCCGCCGGACGAAGGGGACCCTGTCTCCGCGGTGCCGTCTTCGCATCCGCTTTGGCAGCAGGCCCGGGGGGCCTGCGCCCTGACAAGTGCATACTCCCCAACCTCCTCCCATTTCATCCGAATTAGGAGGTATTTTTATGTCCGAGATCCACAACACCCATGCACCTGCCCGCCGGGGGCCCAAGTGGCCCGTGAAGGCCATGGTCACCTGCGCCCTGCTGACGGCTATCAGCGTGGTGCTGGCCCGGTTCCTGATCCCCACGCCCAACGAGGTGACCCGCTTTTCCTTGGAAGCGGTGCCCATCTTCCTGGCAGGGATGCTGTTCGGGCCGCTGCCTGGGGCGCTGACAGGCTTTGCCGCCGATTTCATCGGCTGCCTGTTCTCCCCCTATGGCTACAATCCCATTTTCTGCGTGCCCCCCATTCTGTATGGCCTGTGCGCTGGGCTTTTCCGTCCCTGGCTGACCCGCAGGTGCAGTCCCCTGCGTCTGGCGGCGGCGTTTTTGCCGGCGGTGGTTCTGGGGTCCATCCTGTACCAGAGCTTCGCCCTGGCCATGATCTACGGCGGCGAGGCCAGGCAGGCGTACTTTTTGGCCCGGTTGGCGGCGCGCAGCGTGCAGTTTGCCATTACCGGCGTGCTGGACGTGCTGGTAGTGTGGCTTTTGCAGCGCTCCGGCGCTCTGCGGGCTGTGGGCCTGCCGCCGGTGCAGCCGAAAGGAAATGATAACGTATGAACATTGACGAGACACTATCCTATATCCACGCCGTGTGCTGGCGGGGCAGCGTACCGGGGCTGGAGCGCATCGGCGCGCTGCTGGCCCGGATGGGCGACCCGCAAAAGCAGATGCGGTTCATTCATGTCACCGGTACCAACGGCAAGGGCTCTACCTGCGCCATGATGGCCAGCATCCTTCGGGCGGCCGGTTATCGGACGGGGCTGTATACGTCTCCCTTTCTGATCCGATTCAACGAGCGGATGCAGGTGGACGGCCGGCAGATCACCGACGACGAGCTATGTGAGATCACCGCCTATGTCCGCCCCCTGGCGGATGCGCTGGACCCTCACCCCACGGAGTTTGAAATGGTCACGGCCATTGCCTTTGCCTATTTTGCCCGGCACAACTGCGACATCGTGGTGTGCGAGGTGGGCATGGGCGGCGAGTTTGACGCCACCAATGTCATCCCCGCCCCGGAGGCTGCCGTGTTCTGCAACATCGGCCTGGATCACACCCAGTACCTGGGCGATACCATTGAAAAAATCGCCGCCACCAAGGCCGGGATCATCAAGCCCGGCTGCGAGGCGGTGCTGTACCGCCAGACGGCCTCTGTGGAGGAGATCATCCGCCAGCGGTGCGAGCGTCTGGGCGTTCCCCTGCACCTGGCGGATTTTGACGGCATCCGTCCGGAAAAGGCCGGACTGGAGGGCCAGGTCTTTGACTGGGAGGAGCTTGCCGGCCTGCACCTGCCCCTGCTGGGACGGCACCAGCTGTGCAATGCCGCCGTGGCCCTGACAGCCATGCGGGTGCTGCAAAAGCGTGGCTGGTCCATTACGGAGGAGCACATCCGCCGCGGCCTGGCGGCCACCGACTGGCCCGGCCGGTTCCAGATCATCGGCCATGATCCTCTGTTCATCATCGACGGCGGGCACAACCCCCAGTGTATCCGGGCGCTGGAGCAGAATATCCGGGATTATCTGCCAGACCGCCCGCTGACGGTGCTTACCGGCGTCATGCAGGACAAGGACTATCACTGCATGTACCGGGGCGTGGTGCCCTATGCCCGCTCCTTCATCACCGTCACGCCGGATAACCCCCGCTCCCTGCCTGCCGGGGAGCTGGCAGCGTATATCCGGGAGCTGGGAGCGCCGGTCACCGCCTGCGATACCATCCGCGGCGGCGTTTCCCTGGCGCTGGAGCAGGCCGGACCCGGCGGCACAGTGCTGTGTTACGGCTCTCTGTATCTGATCGGCGACGTGGAGACACAGCTGCGGGACCTGAAAAAAAGCTGAGTCCAGGGGATTCGCGAGGGACAGGCACATGGAAAAGCGCCATGTTGTCTGTCCTTCGCTTTTTATCATGGCAGTTCTACAAATTTTCCCGGCAGGCCCTAAAATTTCTGTTGCATTTTTATACCGTATCGTGTAAAATGAGAGGGACAATATAAGATTGGTAGCTGTAAGGAAGTGCCTCGCGCACGGGCTGCAACTATCACTCGGCTGTTGCTTGAGTGTTTCAGATCTCCACCCGGAGGTTTGAAACATTTTTCTTTACCCGGAAGCATTGGAACAATTCATAAGGAGGAACACACATGAATCTGGTCATCAACGGAAGACTCATCACCCGGGACGAGGGCGGCAAGGGCTATTATGAGCACGGCGCCGTAGCCTATGAGGGAACCACCATCACCGAGGTGGGCCAGGAGAGCGTCCTGCGGGCCAAATACCCCCAGGCCAACCTCATCGACGCCAAGGGCGGCGTCATCATGCCCGCCTTCATCAATGCCCATACCCATATCTACTCCGCCCTGGCAAGGGGCCTGTCCATCGTGGGCAACAATCCCACCAACTTCTACGAGGTCCTGGACGGCACCTGGTGGGCCATTGACCGCAAGCTGACCCTGGCCGGCACCCGCGCCAGCGCCGACGCCCTGTATATGGACTGCATCAAGCAAGGCGTCACCACCATTTTCGACCATCACGCCTCCTATGCCGAGATTCCTGGCACCCTGCACACCATTGCCGAGGAGAGCAAGCGTCTGGGCCTGCGCTCCTGCCTGTGCTATGAGGTTTCCGACCGGGACGGCGAGGAAAAGTGCCTCCAGGCCATCCAGGAAAATGCCGACTTCATCACCGAGTGCGAAAGGAACCGGGACCCCATGCTGGCCGCCATGTTCGGCGGACACGCCCTGTTCACCATCAGCGACAAGACCTTTGACCGCATGGTGGCCGCCAACAATGGCCGCACCGGTTACCACATCCATGTGTCCGAGGGCATGAACGACGTGTACGACTCCCTGCAGAATTACGGCCGCCGCCCTGTCCAGCGGCTCCAGGACCACGGCATTCTGGGGGAAAAGACCATTCTGGGCCACTGCATCCATGTGAACACCGCCGAGATGGAGATCATCAAGGACACCGGCACCATGGTGGTCAACAATCCCGAGAGCAACATGGGCAACGCCATCGGCATCTGCCCGGTGCTCCAGCTGCACAAGCGGGGCATCCTGCTGGGCATGGGTACCGACGCCTATACCAACGACATGCTGGAATCCCTGAAGGTGGCCCTGTGCTCCCAGCGGAGCCAGAACTGCCTGCCCAACGTGGGCTGGTGCGAGGTCACCGATATGCTGTTCAAGAACAACGCCAAGATCGGCGCACGGTACTTCCCGGACCAGCTGGGTGTGCTGAAGGCCGGCGCGGCGGCGGATATCATCGTGATGGACTACAAGCCGTTCACCCCGTTCTCTGATGAGAACATCGACGGCCACATGATCTTCGGCATGACCGGCCGCCAGTGCCAGACCACCATCGCGGGCGGCAAGCTCCTGATGCAGGACCGGGTGCTGGTGGGTATCGACGAGGAGGCGGAAAATGCCCACATCCTGGAGGCTGCCAAGAAGCTCTGGGGCGATCTGAACCACCGGACGTATTGATAATTCCAAAAACCTTGACAAGGAGGATATCCCATGTCTGAAAAAATGTATCCCATTCCCTTCCGCTCCCTGATGAACTGGGTGGTCACCGAGTATGCCGGCTGCGGCGACGTGTTCGGCGTCCATAAGCAGTATCACGCCACCGGCAAGAGCCTGCCGATTTTCGGCGAACGCATCGAAACACCCTTTGGCCCTGCCGCCGGTCCCAACAGCCAGCTGGCTCAGAACATCATCGCCGCCTATGTGGCCGGTGCCCGGTTCTTCGAGGTGAAAACCGTCCAGAAGATGGACGGTGCGGACCTGGCCGCCTGTGTGCCCCGCCCCTGCATTCTGGCCAACGACGAGGGCTACAACCAGGAATGGTCCACGGAGCTCACCGTGCCCCAGGCCATGGACGAGTATATCAAGGCCTGGTGCGCTCTGAAGGTCCTCAGCAAGGTCTACGGCTTCGGCGACCCCGACGGGTTCGTGTTCAACATGTCCGTGGGCTACGATCTGGAGGGCATCAAGGGCGAGAAGGTCAACACCTACATCGACGGCATGATGGATGCCGGCCGCACCGCCATTTTCGGCGAGTGCAAGGAGGTCCTGAAGGAGCTGTTCCCCCAGGAGACCGCCTTCATCGACGCCATCTCCCCCCGGGTGTCCCGCAGCGTCACCGTCTCCACCCTCCACGGCTGTCCCCCGGACGAGATCGAGCGCATCGCCGGCTATCTGATCTCCGAGAAGCACCTGCACACCTTCGTCAAGTGCAACCCCACCATCCTGGGCTATGAGACCGCCCGCCGCACCCTGGACGCCATGGGCTACGACTATATTGTGTTCGACGAGCACCACTTCAACGAGGATCTCCAGTGGGCCGATGCCGTGCCCATGTTCCGGCGGCTTCAGGCTCTGGCCGATGAAAACGGCCTGGAGTTCGGTCTGAAGCTCTCCAACACCTTCCCCGTGGACACCACCCGGGGTGAGCTGCCCAACGATGAGATGTACATGTCCGGCCGCAGCCTGTTCCCCCTGACCATTGAGATGTGCCACCGTATCTCCCGGCAGTTCCAGGGGAAAATGCGGATCTCCTTTGCCGGCGGCGCAGAGTATTTCAACTGCGACAAGCTGTTTGCCGCAGGCATCTGGCCCATCACCGTGGCCACCACCATCCTCAAGCCCGGCGGTTACAACCGCCTGCACCAGATGGTGGAGAAGGTGGAGCCCATGGCCTACCGTCCCTTCAGCGGCACGGATACCCAGGCCATCTGCGAGCTGTCCGCCGCCAGCCATACCGATGTCCACCACGTCAAGCCCATCAAGCCCCTGCCCAGCCGCAAGAGTGAGAAAAGCGTTCCCTGGCTGGACTGCTTCACCGCCCCCTGTCAGGGCGGCTGCCCCATTGAACAGGACATTCCCGAGTATATGGAGCTGTGCCGCAAGGGCCTGTACGCCCCGGCCCTGAAGCTCATCACCCAGAAGAATCCCCTGCCCTTCCTGACCGGCACCATCTGCGCCCACCGGTGTCAGACCAAGTGCTCCCGGAACTTCTATGACGAGTCCGTCCGCATCCGGGACACCAAGCTGCTGGCCGCCGAAAAGGGCTACAACGCTCTGATGGCCTCCATCCGTGTTCCGGAGCGGGTCCCCGGCAAGAAGGCCGCCATCATCGGCGGCGGTCCTACCGGTATTGCCGCCGCCTACTTCCTGGGCCGCGCCGGGATTGAAGCCACCATTTTCGAGCGGGAGAGCTGCCTGGGCGGTGTGCCCCGGCACGTGATCCCCTCCTTCCGCATCGCCAACGAGACCATCGAGAAGGACATCGCCCTGATGGAGAAGTACGGTGTGGACGTCCGCTGCGGCGCACCGGCCCCCTCGGTGAAGGAGCTGAAGGCCATGGGCTACACCCATATCCTCTTTGCCGTGGGCGCCTGGAAGCCCGGCAAGCTGGATATCCCCGGCGACGTAGCCGGCGCCATCCAGTGGATGAAGGGCGTCAAGGCCGGCAACATCGCCGTGGGCGGCAGCATTGCCGTCGTCGGTGGCGGCAACACCGCCATGGATGCCGCCCGTCTGGCCAAGCGCTCCGGTGCCAAGCAGGTAACTCTGGTATATCGCCGGACCCGCAAGTACATGCCCGCCGACGAGCATGAGCTGGCCCTGGCCCTCCAGGACGGCGTTACCTTTGCCGAGCTGGCCGCTCCTGTGAAGCAGGCAGACGGCATGCTGACCTGTGAAAGGATGGTGCTGGGCCAGGCCGATGCCTCCGGCCGCCGCAGTCCCGTGGGCAGCGGTGAGTTCTTCGACATTCCCTGCGACCTGGTGATCTCCGCCGTAGGCGAACAGGTAGACAGCGCCCTGATGGCCGCCAACGGCATTGAGGTGGACAAGAAGGGCCGTCCCGCCTTCCAGACCAATCTTCCCGGCGTGTATGCCGCCGGTGACGCCGCCCGGGGCCCCGCCACCGTGGTGGAGGGCATTGCCGACGCCGCCCGCTTCGCCCAGGAGGTCATCGGAACGGCCTATACCTATGACATCCCCCAGCAGGCGTACATCACCAAGACCGACGCCCAGGCCAAGAAGGGCGTCCTGCAAATGAGCGGCTGCATCTGCCGCGAGGGCGACCGCTGCCTGCAATGCTCCACCGTGTGCGAAAACTGTGTGGACTCCTGCCCCAACCGGGCCAACGTGGTCATCGCCATGGCCAACGGCAGCCACCAGATCCTCCATGTGGACAAGATGTGCAACGAGTGCGGCAACTGCACCCAGTTCTGCCCCTACGCCTCCGAGCCGTGCCACGACAAGTTCACCCTGTTCCAGACGGCAGAGGACATGGCGGATTCCCACAACGCCGGTGTGCTGTTCCTGGGCGGCGGCAAGGTGCGCGTCCGCACCTTCGGCGAGCCCAGAGACTACGATCTCGACGGGAAGAACGACCTGCCCGCCGATCTGGAGAAGCTCATCGTCACCATCCGCGACAAATACGGCTATCTCTACAACTGAGCCGAAACGCCATAAAAAGAGACACCCTCTCGGGTGTCTCTTTTTTTGCGGTATCGTCACGCCAGCAGGGTGCGGTCGTTGTCGTATTCGCGGCCGCTGACCTTGCGGAACATGTCCATCAGATCGGCCACGGTGAGCCTGGCCTTCTCCTCGCCGGAGATGTCCAGCACGATGCGGCCGTTGTGGAGCATCAGCAGGCGGTTGCCGTAGCGGATGGCATCCCGCATGTTGTGGGTGATCATCAGGGTGGTCAGGTGGTTCTCCTGCACCAGCCGGTCGGTGAGCTCCATGACGCGGGCGGCGGTCTGGGGATCCAGAGCGGCGGTGTGCTCGTCCAACAGCAGCAGCTTGGGCCGCTGGAGGGTAGCCATCAGCAGCGTCAGCGCCTGCCGCTGGCCGCCGGAGAGGGTGCCCACCTTGGTGGTGAGGCGGTCCTCCAGACCCAGCCCCAGCTCCTTCAGACGGCGGCGGTAATCCTCCCGCTCGCTGCGGCGGATGCCCAGACGCAGGGTGTGGCGCTTGCCGCGGCGCACCGCCAGCGCCAGATTCTCCTCGATCTCCATACCGGCGGAGGTGCCCATCATGGGGTCCTGATATACGCGGCCCAGATAGCGGGCGCGCTTATACTCCGGCATGCCGGAGACGTTGACGCCGTCCAGCTCAATGCTGCCCTCATCCGGCTGCCATGTGCCGCAGATGGCGTTCTGCATGGTGCTCTTACCGGCGCCGTTGCCGCCGATGACGGTGACGAAATCGCCGTCCTGCAGGGTCAGGTCCATGTGATCCAGCGCCACACGCTCATCCACGGTGCCGCTGTTGAAGGTCTTGGTGATGTTACGCATTCTCAGCATGACGGGAGCCTCCTTTTTTGATACGGGAATTGGTACGGATCTGATCGCGGACATGGGGCACACCCAGGAATACCGCCACCACGACGGCGGAGAACATTTTCAGAAGGTCGGTGTCGAAACCGGCGAAGATGATGACCTGATAGACGATGTAGTAGATGACAGCGCCCAGCACCACGCCGCCCAGCTGGGCGGCCATGTGGCTGCCATGGCGGCCCAGTACGGCCTGCCCGATGACCACGGCGGCCAGACCGATGACTACGGCGCCGCGGCCCATGTTCACATCGGTGTAGCCCTGATACTGACACAGCAGGCCGCCGGACATAGCCACCACGGCGTTGGACAGCGCCAGACCGATGACCTTCATCAAGCCGGTGTTCACGCCCTGGGCCCGGCTCATCACGGGGTTGCAGCCGGTGGCGCGGAGGGCGCAGCCCAGCTCGGTGCTGAAGAACAGGACCAGCAGGGTCACCAGCACCACAGCCCAGCCCAGCAGCACCGGCAGCGCGGCGGGGATGTTCATCTGGGTCAGCAGTACGTCGATGCTGCGGGCCGGCAGGGCCTGGTTCGCCTTGCCCAGGATCTTCAGGTTCACGGACCAGAGCACCATCTGGGTCAGGATACCCGCCAGGATGGGCGGGATGCCCAGCAGCACGTGGAGCAGGCCCGTCACCGTGCCGGCCAGCAGGCCGGCCAGCACGGCGCACAGCATGGCGATCCATGGGCTGTGGCCCGCGAGCAGCAGCATGGTACACACCGCCGCGCCGGTGCAGAGGGAGCCGTCCACGGTCAGGTCGGCAATATCCAGAACTTTATAGGTAATGTAAACGCCGATGGCCATCACGCCCCAGATCAGGCCCTGGGCCAGCGCGCCGGGGATCGCATTCAATAGCTGTGTCATGTGGGAACACCAGACCTTCCTGTTTTTGGTTTATTCCATGGCGGTGTAGCCGTCGGGAACGGTGATGTTCAGGGCTTCGCACATGGTGGGGTTGTACATCTTGGCGGCGGGGGCGTAGGCGATGGCCATCTGGGAGATGTCAGCTTCACCGGTAAGGATCTGCGCGGCCATCTCACCGGTCTTGTAGCCCAGATCGTAGTAGCTGATGGAGAGGGTGGCCACGCCGCAGCCGGCGCAGATGCCCTGTTCACCGGCCACCACCGGCGTACCGGCATTGAGGACGATGTTGCCGATGGTCTCGGTGCAGGAGGCGGCAGTGTTGTCGGTGGGGATGTAGATGACATCGCTGTCGGCAGCGGCCTTGGTGGTAACGGCGGCCACATCGTTGGAGTCAGCGAAGGAGTAGCGCACGCAGGTAATGCCCTTGCCGGTGAGGTATTCCTCCACCACCTGGACCTGATACTCGGAGTTGGGCTCGGCGGAGCAGTACAGCAGGCCCACAGTCTTGGCCTCGGGGAACAGCTCCAGGATCATGTCCGCCTGCTCGGTGAGGGGCGCCAGATCGGAGGTGCCGGAGACGTTGCCGCCCACGGTGCCGTTGAAGTCCTTGAGGCCCAGCGCCACGCCGTACTCGGTGACGGCCGTGCCCAGGATGGGGATCTCGGTGGTGGCGTTATACGCGGCCTGCAGGGACGGGGTGGCGTTGGCCATGATCAGATCGACCTTCTGGGAGACGAAGGTGTTGACGATGGTGGTGCAGACATTCTGGTCATTGGCGGCGTTCTGGACGGAGATGTCCACGTTGTCCGCGCCCAGCTTCTCCTGCACGGCGTCGATGAAGCCCTGGGTGGCGGCGTCCAGCGCATCGTGGGTCACCAGCTGGCACACGCCGATGGTGTACTTCCTGGCGGCGTCGTCACCGGCAGAGGCGTCGGTATCGGAGCT
>OLOA01003040.1_pt1 | contig 14246 bp, 9 predicted proteins | sample 1672201 | NCBI WGS metagenome assembly OLOA01 (sample SAMEA3136658, study PRJEB25190) | human gut metagenome
CTGGAGTTTTCTTTCCGTCATGTCCGCCGGCTACACGTCCGCCGTCAAGAACAACAGGAACCTTATCTCCCTCTTTTACATTTGGAGCGCCTGTAACAATCTGTACGGTTTCTGCTCCGATATTTACCTGACAGATGATCAGTTTATCTGCATCGGGATGTTTCTCGATTTTCTCAATCTGACCGATAACGATCTTATCAAGATCTGCATCCAGTTTCTCAAAGCCTTCCACCTTTGTTCCTGTCAGTGTCATGGCGTCTGTATATTCCTGTGCTGTCACATCAAGATCCGGCACATACATTTTAATCCAAGATAATGAAGTATTCATTTTGCTAATCCTCTTTCTATATTGTGATGCCAGAGTCAGCAGGTATTTTGTCCCTGGCTTCTGTCCTGTACAGTTCTGCCTTTTCAGATTATCATTTATCAGAACTGTTTCAGGAAACGAATATCATTCTCATAGAGCAGTCTCATGTCATCAATCTCATATTTCAGAAGTGCGATACGCTCAAGACCTACACCAAATGCAAATCCTGTGTACTCTTCCGGATCGATCCCGCACATGCTTAATACATTCGGATGAACCATACCACAGCCAAGGATTTCAATCCAGCCGGAGCCTTTACAGAAACGACAGCCCTTACCGCCGCATTTAAAACAGGATACATCTACCTCTGCACTTGGTTCTGTGAATGGAAAATGGTGTGGTCTGAATTTTGTTTTTGTCTCAGGTCCGAACAATTCCTGTGCAAATTCCTGGAGAGTTCCCTTAAGGTCTGCAAAAGTAATATTCTTGTCAATTACAAGTCCTTCAATCTGATGGAAGGAAGGAGAATGCGTTGCATCTACTTCGTCAGAACGGAACACACGGCCGGGTGCGATCATACGGATCGGCAGTTTGCCTTTCTCCATGGTACGTGCCTGAACCGGTGATGTCTGGGAACGAAGAAGAATGGAATCATTGATAAAGAAAGTATCCTGCTCATCACGTGCCGGATGATTCTCCGGAATATTCAGCTTGGTAAAGTTATAATCTGCATATTCTACTTCCGGTCCCTCTACTACTTCATAGCCCATGCCGATAAAGATACGCTCTACTTCTTCCAGAGCAATGGTATTCGGATGGCGGTGACCGATCTTAGCTTTCTTTGCAGGCAAAGTAACGTCGATCACTTCCTGTTTCATCTTCTCTTCACGGACTGCTTCTTCCAGTTTCTGTTTAGATTCATCAAGAAGTGCTTCGATCTTACTTCTTGTTTCATTTACAAGCTGTCCAACTTTCGGGCGTTCTTCCGGGGCAACATCTTTCATGCTTTTTAAGATTGCAGTCAGCTCGCCTTTCTTACCAAGGTATGCCACACGTACTTCATTCAGTTTGTCCAGGCCTTCGGATTCATCAATCCGCTTTCTGGCTGCTTCAGCCAGTTCCTGAAGTCTTTCTTTCATATCCATGTTCTCTTTCTCCTTTATGTCATAATGTCAGAGAAGAAAAATCGTTACTGAGAACAGAATGAACAGTAACGTAAAATCTGACTCTGACTTGATAGCCACAAATCGCTCCATTGCAAAAGCAGTTCTCGCAATTCATGTTATAATAGCAGAATTGGCAAACAAAAAACTCCGTCCCACTAAAGGGACGGAGTAAAATATCCGCGGTACCACCCTGCTTCCTGTATCTTCTACAGGCTCTCGGTCTGCTTAACGCGCAGTAACGTCATCTCCTACTCAGTGATCACTGTCATTCAGAAATGCGGCTCCGGTGGGAAATTCAGGAAATATCTGAACCTGAGGCAGCTTCCAGCCGATGACTTCCTCTCTCTGACGGAAAATAAATCCCTGTAAACACCTTCTAAGCCTTTCAGAATTATCAACATTAATAATCATGCCACAGACTTAAAAATCTGTCAAGTATCATTTTCATTTTTATTCTTCCGGCGTTCCTTTTCATAAATCATCAAATCCCTGACAGATCTGTGCGCAAGCCGGAATTCCTTTTCAAAATATGCATTGATTTCTGCACCATACAGCAAAAGATTCATACAAATATACAACCAGAGCATAACCATGATGATCGTTGCAAGATTCCCATACATATTACTGAATCCCGGAAAGATTTCAAAATAAAAAGAAAATCCATATGAGAAGATTGACCAGGCAACCGCTATGATCAATGCTCCCGGAATCTGGCTTTTAAATGTTGCTTTTCTGTTTGGCAGAACTTTGTACAGCATGAGAAAGACCAGAAACAGTACACCAAATACCAGCAGTGCTCTTGCTCCCAGGATTCTACCAAGGATTCTTCCGAGAAAGGGTATATATTTTGATACAGCTTTCTGTATTTCATTTCCAAGTACAAGCATAAGCAAAGATATGATGACCGCGATCACCAGCGATAACGTATAAAATACTGCATAAATCCTGGTCAGCAGCCAGTTACGGGTTTCTTTTACATGATAGATAGTGTTTAATCCGTTAATGATTGACTGCATTCCCTTTCCGGCAGACCATAAGGCCACAAGCGCTGAAAGGGGGACGATCGCAGTACTTCTTTTATATACGTCGACTACAATTCCAAGTACAAAGCTCTGCAGATTTTCCGGGATAAATGCAATGATCGCATCTCTGACTACATTATAAGTCAGAGGTGTATACCTCACCAGTGTGGTCAGAAACAGGATACATGGGATAAAAGACATGATCAGGAAATATGCTGCCTGCGTGGCATATGCCCCGACATGATCTCCGGATACGCGTTTCATAAATCCCATCAGAAGACCTATGACCGATCCATTTCTCTTTTTCCTCTCCATAAATTTCTCCATTCTGTTATTTGCCTCCTGTGGAGACTACAAAAACAATATGCAGCAGGTTGAAAACTGCTTTCTGTTATCATACCATGAAACTGCTTCTGTGACAAATATGAATTATTTACCGGGACTGCTATAAAATCCTGTAACGCAAAAACTGGTTTCCTTCATATAATTCTATATGAAAGAAACCAGTATAATATGCAACGTATCTATAGCTACTCAGCAGTATTTGCCGGCACACTCAGTTATCCCCTGGAATTTCTGACATAAAAACGATAAGATGTCACAGAATCATACTGTTCTCCAACATTCAGTATCGGCGAATGGAAGTCTTCAACATTAACTGCATTTGGTTCAACCTGAGTTTCCAGGCAGAAAGCTTCTCTTTTATTATAAACATGACCGTTTTTACCATTTTCATTTTCAACAAAATTAGCTGCATAGAACTGTACGCATGGGCAGTCAGAAGTAACATCCATGGCAATTTTGCTCTTTTCGCTATATGCAGTGGCAATGAGTCTTCTATTTCCTTTTGCATAATTATCTGTTACATAGTTATGATCGTATCCACCTGTGAATTTCAACTGATCAAAGTCTGCTTCAATATCCTGTCCGATCTTCTTTGCAGTTCTGAAATCCATCGGAGTTCCGGCAACTTCTTCGTAAATACCGGTCGGAATGGAATGACTGTCAGCTACAGGAGTATAATATTTTGCATGGAGTGTAAGATACTGATCCATAGCTGTTCCGCTGCCCTCACCATCCAGATTGAAATAAGAATGATTTGTCATATTTGCAACTGTCGGCTCATCGCAGATTCCCTGATAATGGATTTTCAGTTCGTTTTCTTCGGTAAATTCGTATTTCACAGATACATCAAATTCTCCGGGATAGCCATTCTCCCCATCCGGACTGATACGGTTAAACACAACACTGTTCTTATCCTGGGAAATCTCTGCTACTTTCCAGAGTTTCTTTTCAAACCCATTCGGTCCGCTGTGAAGATTGTTGTCATTCTCGTTTTGTGCAAGTATTACTTCTTTTCCATGAATGGAGAATCTGGCTTTGGCAATACGATTACCACTTCTTCCGATCGTAGCACCAAAAAAGCATCCATTTACTTCATAAGATGCCAGATCATCATATCCAAGCACTACATCTGTCAAGACACCATCCTTATCCGGTACACAAACCTTCACCAGGATTGCTCCAAAATCAGTTACTTCCACATAGGCTCCGGATTTATTCTCCAGATGAAAAATCTTTACTGTTTCCCCGGTCTGTAATACACCGAATTTTCTTTCAGAAACACCCATCGTTTCCAACCTCCCGTATATAAAGAATAATATTATAGCAATTCCGCTAAATACCAGTATAATAAAAAAGAGCCTCTGCATGGCTCATTTTTTACAGTTCCCGAAATGCCGTTCCCTTCCCATTGACGCCTAGCCGCAGCTAGGTGGGTATCCTCAACAGACCTTCTGTCTTCCGCTGCGTAATGACGGCCTGACATCCGGCCTGCGATCTTGGATTCCCGTTAAAGTCGATGTAGGTTCAAAAAAAGAAGGGGCCTCGCACATTTCAGGATATTCACTGTTTTTAACTGATTTTATTATACTCTAGTATATTCTTTTTTTCAACATAAAATGTAGAATTAATTACATTTTTTTATTACCGGATTCCAAGAATATCTTTTACTGCTTCCGGCATATCCGGTGCGTCTACTACTCTGTCATGAAGTACCGGTGCTGTGCGGATTGTTTCAACAGCTTGTGGGAGTTTCACTCCGGAAAGACTGCTCAGTTCATCAGCAAGTGCAAAATCGTCTTTATCTTCTGCATTTACCCCAAGCGCTTCCATTACGCTTCTTGTAAATTTATATGGGCTTGCCGTGGATGCAATGACAGTTGGTGTAGAATCCCCGGTATCCTTTACATATTTGTCATAAACACCCGCTGCAACTGCAGTATGAGTATCGATCACATAGTGGCTGTCTTTAAATATCTTCGCGATTGTTTTCGCTGTTTCCTCTTCTGTGCAGTAATTACCATAGAAATCTGTAAGCTGTGCTTTCATATCCTCTGTGATCGTATATTCACCGCCTGATGTAAGAGACTGCATCAGTTCTGCACACTTCTTCGCATCACTGCCTGCAATACGGTAGATCAGACGTTCCAGATTGCTGGAGATCAGAATATCCATAGATGGTGAGGTGGTAAGGATAAAGTCACGTTTTCTGTCATAAATTCCTGTTCTGAAGAAGTCATACAGAACTTTGTTGTCATTAGATGCGCAGATAAGTTTATGAATCGGAAGTCCCATCTGTTTCGCATAATAAGCTGCAAGAATATTACCAAAGTTTCCGGTAGGCACGACTACATTGATCTCCTGTCCGTCTTTGATCTTACTCTGACGTACAAGTGATGCATATGCATATACGTAATAAACAATCTGTGGTACAAGGCGCCCGATATTAATAGAGTTTGCTGAAGAAAACTGGTATCCTGCTGCATCAAGTTCCGCTTCAAGTTCTTTATCATTGAACATTTTCTTTACAGCAGTCTGGGCATCGTCAAAGTTTCCTGTGATTCCTACAACATATGTATTGTTGCCCTTTTGAGTTACCATCTGTTTCTCCTGAATAGGGCTTACACCATGTTTTGGATAAAAAACAATGATCTTAGTTCCCGGAACATCTGCAAATCCGGCCATGGCTGCTTTGCCTGTATCTCCGGAAGTAGCGGTAAGAATAACAATCTCATTCTTCACCTGGTTCTTCTTGGCTGCTGTAGTCATAAGATGTGGAAGAATTGATAATGCCATATCTTTAAATGCGATAGTTGCACCATGATACAGTTCGAGGAAATAAGCTCCATCCGCCTCGTGAAGCGGTGCGATCTCTTTCGTATCAAATTTTTCATCATAGGCATTGTTGATGCAGTTCTTTAATTCTTCTTCCGTAAAATCAGTAAGAAAGCGTTTCATTACCTCATATGCTGTTTCCTGATAGTTCATCTCTGCCAATTTATCCATTGGAACATCCAGCTTCGGAATCTCTGTCGGCACAAATAAGCCGCCATCCTCAGAAAGCCCCTTTAAAATAGCCATAGAAGCTGTTACGGTTTCTTCTTTTCCTCTTGTGCTTTTGTATAATACCTGCATGATATTTCCTGCCTTTCCAAAGTTATTCGTAACTGTTGTGTACCTTTGCAGTGATGTTATAGCAATCCTATAAACTGCAGAACAGTTACCGGTTTCATTTCGTCAATTGAGCACATTATAGCATATACTTTAGTAAAATACTATCCTAAATTATTTTTCTTTTTCTTCCGCTTTTTATAATTGATTACCAATTTTATGAAATGATGCCTTTGCAAGGATCGTTATATACGCAAAAAAGCATCAGTCAGTGCAATGACTAATGCTTTTCGTAATCTCCACAGAGGACTTACCTGATTGCTATAACCTCATCAGTATTCTGTATTTTCACGATTCCTGTCCGGAATCAGGATATGTGTAAAATTCATGAACTCCGTATTTAAATAATCGTTTCAGATCTTTTTCAAACCAGGAAACATTTTGTGCTTCTGCTTCGGACTTCTGGATAAAAAACAGTGCTCCTTCTGAATAGTCCACGCCCTCAAGGGCCTGTTTTACAGCTTCTTTTGTCTCATCTGTAACTGTTACTTCATTGATACGTCCGTCGTATGTAGGTGAAAACTGTGGAACGCCATCTGTATTCTGCCATACTACTTCCGTAACTGTGTCCGGGAACTCTTTATTTTTCACACGGTTCATAATCACATTAGCCACCAGGACACGTCCCTTAACATCTTCTGTACCGGCTTCGGCCTCTACGATATGAAGTAATGTATCATAATCCGCATCTGACATCATCCGGGCATTCTCTGCAAGAGAGATTGTTTTTGCATCCAGATCATTGATCCTTTTTTCCATAGAAGAACTGACATCAAATTCCGCTACATTATCTTCAATAAATTTAATTCTCTGGCCGACCATTACCTGTTCACAGGAAGTTCCAATGCGCTGCACGGATTTTTTCTGCAAAGCTGTGGCATTCATGCCGGATATTACACCTGCAATACCTGTAGGCAGTACATCTGCCTCATCAGACCGGGAAGAAAAAGTTTCCGTTTCATTCCCGGAAGCTGCATATACTTCAGTTTTTCCATTGTAATCTGCTATCCTTCCGCCTGCCGCAAATGCAATAGCTGTACTTGTACATACAGTGACCAATATCAGACTGCGGACAGAACTGCCTGCCTGTCTGTTTTTTGCTTTTTGAACTTTCATACTTACCATTCCTTACATTTTTTAATTACAGGATTAAATTCTGTAACATTTCTGTAATTTATAAGAAAATTATATTTAACAGAATCAATTTTGTCAAGCTTTTTTTACAATTCTGTAACATTTTAGCAAATGTACTGTTACTGTCCGCACCCCAATATCCTTTCTCGGATTTTCTTTCCGGAAATCTTCTCAAATGTATTATTTACAAGGTTTTCTATAGTACACCAGTAAAAGACTGATAAAATAAAGTTAAAGAGAGACCCCAAATGAAATCTCTCTTTAATATATGTTCTGCTTTTTATGATTATTACAATTTTTTGACCGTGATATCAACTATTTTTTTCACCACAGACCAGGAACATAGGAGTTGGGTTATAAAACTCATCCTTCTTTGTATAAATTCTGCTGCTGATACCCAGATCAATGGAGAATCTGTTAATACCCAGTTTTCCCAGTGTCTCCAGATCCCAGGCAGGGCGTACATAGGAACTGATAGGAAGCTGGCGTTTAATCTCCTCGCATTCCTGCATCATGGCATCGCCTACTGTAAAATGAGCATGATTGGCAGGCAAATCAGTAGTATCTGAGAAATCATCGGCACCATAATTCGCATCCGCATTGATCAGGATTCCTCCCGGTTTCAGCACACGAATCCATTCTTTATATGCTCTTGCTGCATCCGGAAGCGTCCAGGTAAGATTTCTGGACACGATCACATCAAAGGTACCATCAGGAAAATCCGGATTTTCCGCATCCATTACTTCAAACGTACAGGAGGCATTCTCTTCTTTTGCCAGTTCCCTGGAATGAATGATCATATCCGGTGTCAGATCGATTCCTGTAACTTCATGTCCCAGTTTTGCTAAAAGAATAGAAAAGAAGCCTGCACCGCATCCCACATCCAGAATCCTTAATTTTCCATCAGGAAGAAAAGTCCCGATCTCTTTTTGCCATTTATCAGCCATATCACTGTGAAGCTCAGCTCTTCTCTGTTCCATAAAACTGTCGCTTCTTTTCGCCCAGTAATTTGTGATCTTTTCCTTGCGTTCATCCTTTCTTCTGCTGAAACTGCCATATGCGATCATCGGACCATCCTTAATAACCTGAAGACTTCCCGCCTGATATAGAACCACTCCATTTAAATCGGATAAACTTGTCTCCAGAATATTTCCCTCATAATCCTTAATACAGCCAAGATACTCTCCAACCTTAATGATATCTCCCGGTTTTTTGGCAGGATACCACAGCCCGGATACACTGGCAGACTGATAACGCACATCTTCAATTTCCATGGGATAATAATTACTGTAACTTCTCATGCCATCGTAAACACCCAGTGCACACAGAATATTACGCACATCTTTTCTTGTAGAATGAACCTCCTCCGGACTCCAGCCTCCCATCTGGCCACGTTCGATCAGAACACTGGGAATGCCACATGCGGCAGCATAATTGTAAGAACCACCGGATGCCACATTAGACTTTACCATATAGGGAACATCTGCCTGTTCTGCCATCTTCCTTGACATCTGAACCACATCTTCATCTGCACATCCGGCATAGTAAATATAAGGCGTAAGCTGCTCATAATCATCCCCGCTGTGAAGATCAATATAATAATCTGCTGCACTGTGAAGCTTCTGAACCACCTCATACGCCAGACGGTCCATCCTGGTTCCCTGCGGATTCCCGGGAAATACACGATTCAGATTCTTTTCATCCTCCGGGCAGACACTGCCGCTCCTTTCCTCAAATTCCTTCCTGCACACAGTCTTAACCAGGATCACTCTTCCATGGATCTTCTCAGGCTTCAGTTTATCTGCAAGCTCAACAGCAGCCTGGATTCCCACATATTCTCCTCCATGGACCGCAGCAGTGATCAGAACTGTCTTTCCGGGATGAGAACCGCAGATTACTGTATAAGGAAGCGAAAACTCACCTCCGCCCAGTTTCAGGAATCCGCTCTTTTTCATACCCGGAGCAGCACACAGCATGGCATCCTCCAAATCTCTTTTCCTGTCATATCCGCTATCAGAATCACCCATTCCATCATTCTCGGACCAGACGTTTTTCTCTTCCTTCACAGCGCTGATCATAAACATCGGCGTAGAATGATAATTCAGCTTCTCTTCCTGACTCCACACCCGCTGCCAGATCCCGGTATCCACTGCCACAGACTCAAACCCGTTCTCCTTCAGAAACTTCCTGTCCCAGGACGGTCTGTTAATAGAAGAAAGAGGCATCTGCAGTGCAATCTTCTCCATTCTGTCAATATCCGTACAGAGGTAATGATCATCTAGATGCTCACTCTCCACACTCTTTCGGTCTTCCTCATAAGACAGGCGTTTCTCCTCATCATAAAGATAACCGTACCAGTTTGCATCGAAATTAAGAAGCTTTCCGCCCGGTTTCAGTACACGACACCACTCTTCATAAGCTCTCTTAGGATCCTTCAGATTCCATGTCAGATTCCTGCTGATCACAACATCAAACACATCATCCTCAAATTCCAGATTCTGAGCATCCATCTTATAAAAAGAAATCCGCTCACAAAGATTACCGGCATTCCTCTTCGCAGTATCCAACATCTCCTGTGTATAATCAACAGCAGTCACCTTATATCCCGCCTCAGCCAGAATAACAGGAAAAAATCCAGGTCCTGTTCCGATATCCAAAATCTTAATCTCATCCTTCGCTTTCTCCGGGAACTGCCCTTTCAACACCTCAAGCCATGCCCCCTTCTGCATCCCATTCAATTCCTTATGATTAACTTCAGAATACCCCTCAGCCCGGGTAGTCCAGTAACTCTCAATCTCCGATAATAAATCCTTCACCTTATGCCAACCTCCATGCACGCAATTTATAATCATATATAGCTAAAATTATATCAAATCCACCCTCCCCCCAACAAGCCCTCCCGGGGGATATATTTCGCATCTCAATTCATTTTTATATAAACAAAGTCCTTCTTATAATTCACACTCCACCTTGTATTATATCTTAACCAAAACCAGCGAAGCAGGCGTATAGTTGTACCGGATGCATTTGCAGGCATCTTAGAGATTCTTAGTCCTCGGAAATCTGCGTTATGAGACGAAAAGTCCCTTGTCTGAGAGACAGCGAGTAATTCCGGACTTTTCGTCTCATGCTTTTAGCGGATTTTCGAGGGCTTAGAATCTCTTAGATGCCGAAACCGTATCCGGTACAACTATACGCCTGCTTCGCGTCCCTTTTTAAACAAATAAAGCTGCCATACCCCCAAAAAGAGGATATGACAGCTATATATTTTTACTCAGATAGCTCCAAGAATCTTCCGGGCATTATCAATCCTTTCCTGCGTCGGAGGATTAACCCCCTCCAGTGGATAAGAAAGCCCCAGATTCTCCCATTTAAACTTACCAAGCGTATGATAAGGGAGCACCTCCACTCTCTCCACATTGGAAAGAGTATGGATAAAATCAGCTAACCGGTGCAGATATTCATCCTTATCACTTCCGCCCGGCACAAGCACATGACGGATCCATACAGGTTTTTTCATATCAGAAAGTTCCCGCGCCATCGCAAGAATATTCTTATTGGAATGACCGGTAAGCTTAATATGCTCCTGCTCGTCAATCTGCTTGATATCAAGCATTACAAGATCTGTATACTTCATAAGCTCCAGCCATCCGGAATGCCATGGTTCCTGATCAGTGAAGGGATTTCCACTGGTATCAAGATTCGTATGCACACCCTCTGCCTTTGCCTTCTTAAAAAATTCTGTAAGAAAATCCATCTGAAGCAATGGCTCACCACCGCTTACAGTGATACCGCCTTTGCTGCCCCAGTAGCCCTTATAACGTAAAGCTTTCTTAAGAAGCTCATCTGCCGTATAAAGCTCTCCCTGCTTCATCTTCCAGGTATCCGGATTATGACAGAACTGACACCTCATAGCACAGCCGCTTAAAAAAATCACATATCTTACTCCGGGTCCGTCAACGGACCCGAAGCTTTCTAAAGAATGAACATAGCCTTTTATCTGTTTATTATCCATTATATCATCATCCATTAATTACATTCTGTCGTGGCAGGTTCTGGCAATAACGTCTAACTGCTGCTCTCTTGTAAGGTCGATGAACTTAACAGCATATCCGGATACACGGATTGTGAAGTTTGCATACTCTTCTTTTTCCGGATGTTCCATAGCGTCGATCAGTTTCTCTTTACCAAATACGTTTACATTGAGGTGATGAGCACCCTGATCAAAGTATCCGTCAAGTACATGTACCAGATTCTCTGAACGCTCGTCATCACTGTGTCCCAGAGCATCAGGATTGATTGTCTGAGTATTGGAGATACCGTCAAGAGCATCTTCATAGTCAAGCTTGGCAACAGAGTTCAGGGAAGCAAGAAGACCGTTCTGCTCTGCACCGTAAGATGGGTTTGCGCCAGGTGCAAGAGGTTCACCTGCTTTTCTTCCATCCGGAAGAGATCCTGTAGCCTTACCATAAACAACGTTGGAAGTAATAGTAAGGATAGATGTGGTTGGCTTGGAATCACGGTAAGTATGGATGTGTTTCAGTTTCTCAAGGAATGTAGACAGAAGAGTTGTTGCAATCTCGTCTGCTCTGTCATCATCATTACCATAACGTGGGAAGTCACCCTCAACCTGGAAATCTGTTGTAATACCGTCTTCATCGCGGATAGCTTTAACTTTTGCATATTTGATAGCGGACAGGGAGTCTACTACATGAGAGAATCCTGCGATACCTGTTGCGAAAGAACGCTCAACCTTTGTATCGATCAGAGCCATCTCTGCAGCTTCATAGTAGTATTTGTCATGCATGTAGTGAATCATGTTCAGTGTTCCGACATACAGATGAGCCAGCCAGTCCATCATTTTATCATATTTTGCAATTACTTCATCATAGTCAAGATATTCAGAAGTGATCGGCTGATAGTTTGGTCCTACCTGCTGTTTTGTCTTCTCATCAACACCGCCGTTGATCGCGTAAAGAAGGCATTTTGCAAGGTTTGCACGAGCACCGAAGAACTGCATCTCTTTACCTGTCTCTGTAGCAGATACACAGCAGCAGATGCTGTAGTCATCGCCCCATACCGGACGCATAACATCATCGTTCTCATACTGGATAGAACTTGTTGTTACAGAAATCAGAGAAGCGAACTTCTTGAAGTTCTCCGGCAGTCTTGAAGAATAAAGAACTGTCAGGTTCGGCTCTGGTGAAGGTCCCATGTTATTCAGTGTATGAAGGAAACGATAGTCGTTCTTTGTTACCATAGAACGTCCATCCTGTCCCAGACCTGCTACTTCAAGTGTTGCCCATGTCGGGTCTCCTGAGAATAACTGGTTGTATGATGGGATTCTTGCGAACTTAACCATACGGAATTTCATTACCATGTGGTCAATGATCTCCTGAGCCTCTTTCTCTGTAAGTGTTCCAGCCTTCAGATCTCTCTCGATATAGATATCAAGGAATGTAGAGATACGTCCTACAGACATAGCTGCTCCATTCTGAGTCTTGATTGCTGCAAGATATCCGAAGTACAGCCACTGAGCTGCTTCATGAGCATTCTTAGCCGGCTGAGAAATATCAAATCCGTAAGCTGCTGCCATTTCTTTCATTTCTTTCAGAGCTTTGATCTGATCAGCAAGCTCTTCACGAAGACGGAAATCCTCACCTTTCATGCCATGTCTTGCATAACGCTCAAAGTCATACTGCTTTCTCTCGATCAGGAAGTCGATACCATACAGTGCAACACGACGGTAGTCACCTACGATACGTCCACGTCCGTATGTATCCGGAAGTCCTGTAATGATCTTGTTGTGGCGGGCTTTCTTCATCTCTGGTGTGTAGATGTCGAATACTCCCTGGTTGTGTGTTTTATGATATTTTGTGAAGATCTCATGCAGTTTCTCGCTTGGCTGGTATCCGTATGTTGTACAAGCCTGCTCTGCCATCTTGATTCCACCATAAGGCATGAATGCTCTCTTCAGCGGTTTATCTGTCTGAAGACCAACGACCTGCTCCAGATCTTTCATGCTCTCATCTATATATCCAGGACCATAAGCCGTAAGACCGGAAACAACTTCTGTCTCCATGTCAAGAACTCCGCCTTTAGCTCTTTCTTCTTTCTGAAGTTCCTGTAATTTGCCCCATAACTTGTCTGTTGCTTCTGTAGGTCCTTCAAGGAATGACTCATCACCTTCATATGGTGTATAGTTCTCCTGGATGAAATCACGTACATCTACAGAACTTTTCCAGTTTCTTCCTTCGAAGCCAGCCCACTGTTCAAAATTAGCCATCGAAAAAATCCTCCTTTTTTCTCTCCAATAATAGTTTTGTATTTGTTTTACGGGCATAGTATAACACCACGTTAAATAAAAGACAAGCGTTATTCTGAGAATACTTTTCATGAAGGCTCTTGTATTTGATTTTGTACAAAAATGGGCGTTTTCTTCCAGTTTTATAGGTACTTTCCTCGAAGATTTTCTGTCTTTTTTACTGCATTTCAGTACATTTGTAAATTGAGCAATCAGCCCTGCTTTGCTATAATTAGGTTCATATCAATCAAATGAGAGGACGATTATGGAAATTAGAAAAACCAAACCTGAAGAACTGAATATTCTCATTCGTATGTATGAGAATGCACGTATATTTATGGCAAGTCACGGAAACCCTCTGCAATGGGGGAACACCTATCCTGCACCACAGATCCTGATGGACGATATTTCCTCCGGGAACAGCTATGTCTGTGTGGAGCATGATAAGATCATTGCTACTTTTTATTATAAAGAAGGAATTGATGATACTTATGTCCGGATCTATGAAGGGCAATGGCTCAATGAGGCTCCGTACGGAGTCGTACACCGGATCACTTCCGACGGCACGATCCGCGGTGCTGCTTCCTTCTGCCTGAACTGGGCTTTTAACAAATGTGGAAATCTGAAGATTGACACGCATCGTGATAATATCGTCATGCAGCATCTGCTTGACAAGAATGGATTTAAATATTGTGGAGTTGTCTATCTTGAAAACGGAAGTGAAAGAATTGCCTACCAGAAAGTATAAGATGCCAGGGTCAAAAGGTCTAAGCCCACATGAGCTTGCTCATAGGTGGGTG